>Ga0209526_10000458_pt1 | contig 26560 bp, 30 predicted proteins | sample JacPinW_OM2H0_M1_FD_188566 | JGI IMG/M metagenome (GOLD analysis project Ga0209526, IMG submission 188566) | Forest soil microbial communities from Algoma, Ontario, Canada - Jack Pine, Ontario site 1_JW_OM2H0_M1 (SPAdes) (version 2) | ecosystem: Environmental > Terrestrial > Soil > Boreal... | reverse complement strand
CGTGGCTCTCGCCTCACGTCACGGTGGCCTCGCCGGCGGGCTCGCTTTCTGCGTGGCGGCGCAGGGCCATGCAGCCCGGCGGCGTATCAGCGAACGATACTAGAAGCGCCCAGCCTAGCTACGCGTCCTTGCCGATCGCCTGCGGGAGGGAGAGCCCGTCCCTGCGCAGCAGATCCGCGAGCCCGCGGGTGATGCGCCGGGGGACACCCGGGCCCTCGTAGATCAGCGCGGTATAGATCTGCACCAGCGACGCCCCGGCGCGGATGCGCGCATAGGCGTCTTCGGCGGTGAAAATGCCGCCCACGCCGACGATGGGCACGGAGACGCTGCGGTAGAGCAGGCGGCACACGTGGAGGGCGCGCTCCCGCAGCGGCGCGCCCGAGAGGCCTCCCTGCTCCGCCGCGCGCGGATGCCCGCGCACCGCGGCCCGGTCCAGCGTCGTGTTGGTGGCAATGATCCCGTCGGCTCCCGCCGCCTGGGCGGCGCGGGCCATCTCCACCAGGCGGTCGTCCGGCTCGTCCGGCGAGAGCTTCACCAGCACCGGCACGCGCCGCGGGAGCGCGTCGCGCGCCTTCACCACCTGGGCCACCAGGGCCCCGAGCTCGGATTGAAGCGCGCGCAGGCCCGGCGTGTTCGGGCTGGAAACGTTGATCGAGGCCAGCTGCGCGTGGGGCGCGAGCGCGCGGAACGCCTCGACGTAGTCCTCGGCCGCGCGCTCGTTCGGCGTGGTCTTGTTGCGGCCCACGTTCACGCAGATGGGGCCAGGCAAGGGCGGAAGCCGGCTCAACCTCTCCGCGACGGCCGCTGCCCCAGCGTTGTTGAATCCCATCCGGTTCACGATGGCCCGCTGCGGAACCAGCCGGAACAGCCGGGGCCGGTCGTTTCCGGGCTGGGGGAGCGGGGTCACGGTGCCGATCTCCACCCAGCCGAACCCGAGCCCGAACCATGCCGCCGCGAGCGCCTCTCCCTTGTCCATCCCGGCGGCGAGCCCGAGCGGCGTGGGAAAATCGATGCCCCACAGCGTCTGCCGGAGGATGCGATCCGCCCCGGGTAGCCTCGCTCCCCCCCCGCGGGCGCGCAGCAGGACGCCTGCCAGCCCGTGGGCGGCTTCGGGCGGAAGCAGGAACAACAACGGGCGGATCCAGCGGTACACGGGACGCGCAGGGTAGCATGCGCCCTTGCGCGGTCCGGGCTCGCCGCAGACAATCGGCCCTTCGTGCAACCGGCAACCCCCATTCCCGGAACGCAGGACCTCCTCTTCGAGGCGGCGCGCCGCTTGCGGCGGTGCGAAGCGGCGCTGTGCGAACGCTTCGAGACCGCCGGCTACGCGGAGGTGATTCCGCCGGCGATCGAGGCGGCGGACGTGTTCGGCCCGGAGGCGTTTCGCGCCCTGGACCGGAGCGGAAAGCTGATCGCGCTGCGCGCGGACTTCACCGCGCAGGTCGCGCGGATCGCCGCGACCAGGCTGGCTGGAATGTCGCCGCTGCGGCTCTACTATCGCGGCAGCATCGTGCGCCGCGTGGACCCGGACAGCGGTCCCGTGCACGAGCGCCTGCAGGCCGGATGCGAGCTGGTCGGGGCGGCCGGACCCGAAGCGGATGCTGAAGTCCTTGCCCTGGCGGCGACCGCCTTGCATGCCCTGGGCGTGAAGGGCCGGATTTCGCTCGGAAGCACTGGATATTTCTCCGCCCTGGCGGCGGCGGCGGGAGCCTCGCCGCGGCTCGCGGCCGCCCTCAACGACGCCGTCGATCGCAAGGACCTCCCCACGCTGCGCACCCTCTGCGAGCGCGAGGTGGTGCCGGGAAAGGCGCGAGAGGCGATCCTGATGCTGGCCCAGCCGCCCCGTCTGCAGACCGAGGCCCGCGAGCTGCTGGCCCGGGCGGAGGCGCTCGCGCCCTCCGAGGACGCGCTGCAGGCCCTGCGCCGCGTCTCCGCCGCGCTGGCGGCAGCGAAGAGTCTCGGTGCGGAGCTGGAAGTGGACCTGGGCGAGGTGCGCGGGCTCGGCTACTACACCGGCATCGTCTTCAACCTCTACGCGACGGGCTCGCCGCGCCCGGTGGGCGGTGGGGGCCGTTACGACACTTTGCTGGGGCGGTTCGGGGACCCTCGCCCGGCCGTGGGCTTCTCGCTGGACCTGGACGCGCTGGTGCCGCTGGCATGCTGACCATCGCGCTCCCCAAGGGCCGCCTGCAGAAGCCGACGCTGGAAAAGCTCTCGCGCGCGGGCGTGATTCCGGACGAGGAGCCGGGCGCCTCGCGCAAGCTGATCGTCCCGGCCGGCCCGTCGGTTCGGTTCGTGGTCCTCAAGGACGCCGACGTTCCGCTCTACGTGGAGCGCGGAGCGGCCGACCTCGGCGTCTGCGGGCTCGATCAGGTGCTCGAGTCCGGCGCCGATCTGCTGACGCCGATCGATTTCGGATTCGGCAAGTGCCGGCTGTGCCTCGCGGCCCCGCGCGGGAAAAGCGTCACGGCGGAGCTCGGGCGCTCGCTGCGGGTGGCGACGAAGTTCCCGCGCCTGACCTCGCAGTGGTTCCTCCGGCGCGGCGTGCCAGTGGACCTGGTGCACCTTGCAGGTTCCGTGGAGCTGGCGGCGGTGAGCGGCCTGACCGACGCCATCGTCGACCTGGTCGAGAGCGGGCGCACGCTCGACGAGAACGGGCTTGCGGTGGTCGAGGAGCTCCTTCAAGTCAGCGCGCGCCTGGTGGTGAACCGCGCCGCGTACCGGCTGAAGGTCGAAGAGCTGCTGCCGTTACTGGAGAAGCTGGGATGATCCGCATCTTCGACCTGGCGAACCCGGACTCGCGCGCCCAAGCGCTCTCCTTGCGCGCGGTGAATCGATCTTCGCCGCAAGTCTCGGCGGCCGTCACCGCCATCATCTCCGACGTACGGGAGCGCGGTGACGCGGCGGTGCACGAGCTGACCGAGCGCTTCGACGGAACCAGGCTCCAGTCGATGTTCCTCGACGACGCGCGCTGGGACGCTCTCGCGGTGCAGTGCCCCCCGGCCGTGCGCGAAGCCCTGGCAACCGCCCAGGAGCGGGTGCGCGCCTTCCACGCGCCGCAAGTCCCCGCTTCCTATGCGATCGAGCTGGAGGCTGGCGGTGTGCTGCGCTGCCTCACCCTCCCCCTCCGTCGCGCGGCCTGCTACGTGCCCGGCGGCCGGGCCGCGTATCCCTCCACGGTGATCATGACCGTCACGGTGGCGCGGCTCGCCGGGGTGCCGGAAGTGATCGTCGCCACGCCTCCGCGCCGCGACGGCTCCATTCCGCCCGAAGTCGCCGCCGCGGCGCGGCTCGCGGGCGCCACCCAGATCCTGCTGGCTGGCGGCGCCCAGGCGGTAGCGGCCCTGGCCCTCGGGACCCAGACCATCCCCCGCGTCGACGTGATCGTCGGCCCCGGCAACGCCTACGTGACGGAGGCGAAGAGACAGCTTGCCGGGGAAGTGCGCATCGACGCGCTGGCCGGCCCGAGCGAGGTGGCGATCGTGGCGGACTCCAGCGCCGACCCCCGCCAGGTCGCGGCCGATCTGGTGGCGCAGGGAGAGCACGATCCGCTCGCCCTGGCCGTGCTGATCACCCCCGATGCTTCGCTGGCTCAGCGCACCGTCGAAGCGGTGGAGCGGGAGCTTTCCGCGCACCCCAATCGCATCGCGGCGGAGTCGCTGGCGGCGCGAGGCGCGGCGATCGTCGCTCGCGACCTCGACGAGGCGCTGGCCTTCGCCGACGAGCTGGCCCCGGAGCACCTCGAGCTGCTGCTGCGCGACCCGGAGTCCGCGCTCCCCCGGGTCACCCGCGCCGCCGCCGTCTTCCTCGGCCACCATGCCCCGGTGCCCGTGGGCGACTATCTGGCGGGCCCCAATCACACGCTGCCGACCAGCGGCACGGCGCGCTTCGCCTCCCCGCTGAACGCGTCCGACTTCGTCCGGCGGCAGGACGTGATCGAGTACGGCCCCGGCCAGCTCGCAGCCGACGCGCGCGCGATCGAGACGCTGGCCCACGCCGAAGGTCTGCACGGGCACGCGCGCGCCATCGAGGTGCGCCGCAAATGAGCCGGGCGCCCGAGGAGTTCGTCCGCAGCACCGTCCGGCCGCTGGCCGCTTACGGACCGCCGCGCGATCCGGCTGCCGTTCCTTTGCACCTGAACGAGAGCCCTTCCGACCTGCCGCCCGAGCTGAAACGGGAGCTGTCCGCCCAGCTCCAGGCGATGGACTGGTCGAAGTACCCGATCACCGACGGGGCGCGCCTCGCCGCCGCTCTCGCGCAGGCATACGGAGTCGACCCGCTCGGCGTGCTGGCTGGAAACGGCTCGAACGAGCTGCTCCAACTCCTCCTCTTCGCCTGCGTCGAGCCCGGCGACACGGTGGTGGTGGCGACGCCCTCCTTTGCGCTCTATGGGCTGCAAGCGAGGGCTCTGGGCGCCCGGGTCGTCGAGGTGCCGCTGCGCGCTGGCTCCGGGGAGTTCGGCTTCGGTCTCCAGCAGCTGGTCCGCGCCGCCGAGGCCGCCAAGATCGTCCTGCTCGGATCCCCGAACAACCCCACCGGCACCACCCTCTCCTTCGAGGATGCCGCCTTTCTCGCCCGCTCGGTGCCCTGCCTGCTCGGGATCGACGAAGCGTACCGCGATTTCTGCGGGCAGGATTTCGGCCCGCTCCTCTCCCGGAATCCGCGGCTGGTGCTGTTTCGCACCTTCTCCAAGGCGCTGGCAGGCGCCAGCCTGCGGGCGGGCTGCCTGTTGGGCGCTCCCGCCCTCTGCGCCGAGCTGCGCAAGGTGCAGCTCCCGTACAACCTGAGCGCGCACACCTCGCTGATCGCGCGGGCGCTCCTGGCCCGGCCCGAGCTCGTTGCCGAGCGGACCCGCCTGGTGATCGGCGAGCGCGAACGGGTGGCCCGGGGGTTGCGCGAGCTCGGGCTCACCGTCCATCCGTCGGGCGCGAACTTCCTCCTTTTCGAGCAAACCCGGCGGCCCGCCGGCGATCTCCACGCAGCGCTGTTCCGGCGCGGGGTCTTGATCCGCAACGTCTCCAGCGCGCCCGGCCTTGCCCACGCGCTCCGCGTCAGCATCGGGGCGCCGGCCGCGAACGACTTGTTCCTCGCCGCGATCCGGGCGGAGATGGCGCCGTGAGCTTCTCTCTGCGCGGCGTCCGCGGCGTGATCCTCGACGTCGACGGCGTCCTGGTCGACGCCCGCCCCAGCTACCACGCCGTGGCCGAAGAGGCGGCCCGCAGGGCCATCGCGCCGCTGGTTGGGGAGGAACAGGCGCGGGCGGCGCCCTTCGATCGCGAGCGCGAGGTCCCGGCGTTCAAGGCAGCGGGCGGCTTCAACGACGACTGGGAGATGTCGCGGGCCATCGCACTGCTCCTCTATCTCCGGGCGCGCGGGGAGGCCAAAGCGCTCCCGCAGTTTCTCGCGGAGGCGGACGGCAGGGGAGCGGCCGCGCTGTACGCGAGGCATCCGCTCCCCATCTCCCAGGCGAACATCGCGCGCTTCTGCGGGGCCTTGTACGGGGGCTCGATGTGCCGCGACCTGTTCGGATTCGAGGCCAGGGAGGCGGTCCCCGACGCGCCGGAGCGGGGGATGTGGGAGAACGAGGAGGTGTTGCCGGACCTTCGATTGCTGGCGGCGGTCGCCGCCAACTTCCCGCTCGCTCTCTACACCGGGCGCAATCCCGCAGAGACGCGCCTGGCGCAGCGGCTCTGCAAGCTGAACATCCCCGACGACCTGTGCTGGGTGGCGGACGGCCACCGCCCCCGCAAGCCCGATCCGGCCGGACTGCTCTGGCTCACGCACGCGCTGCTCAGGGGAGCTCCGCGCGGCTCACCCGTGCTGTTCCTGGGCGACACCGCGGACGATCAGGCAGCCTCGCGCGCGGCGCAGGACGCCGGGGCCCCGATCATCTACGCTCACATCGAGGAGCCGGGCGACACCAGCCGCGTGCTGTCGCGCCTGCTCGCCGAAACGGGAGGAGGTGCCCTCGCATGAGCCGCAGCGGAAGGATCTCGCGGAAGACGAAGGAGACGGAGCTGGAAGTGGTGATCGATCTCGACGGCCGGGGAGAGGCCCAGATCTCGACCGGCATCCCCTTCTTCGATCACATGCTGGAGACGCTGGCCAAGCATGGCGCGCTCGACGCGCAGATCCGCTGCCAGGGAGACCTGCACATCGACCAGCACCACACGGTCGAGGACACCGGCATCGCCCTGGGGAGCGCCATCGACCAGGCGCTCGGCGATCGCAAGGGGATCGCGCGCGCGGGCTGCTTCTACTTCCCGCTCGACGAGGCGCTGGCGCGCAGCGTCGTCGATCTCTCCGGCCGCTCCTACCTGCACTGGAACGTGGACGTCGACCAGGGCCCGCGAAGCGCGATGGATCTCTCGGTGCTGGAGGGTTTCTTCAAGGCCGTGGCGGACCATGCCCGCGCCAACGTGCACATCGACCTGATCAGCGGCCGCGACTTCCATCACGGGACCGAGGCGGTGTTCAAGTCGTTCGCGCGCGCGCTGAGGCAGGCGGTCGCGCTCGACGCGCGGCTCGCGGCCAGCGTGCCGAGCACCAAAGGAGTGCTGTGAACGTCGCGGTCGTCGATCTCGGGCTCGGCAACCTGGGCTCGGTGCTTCAGGCGCTCCGGCGCGCCGGAGGACGTCCCGAGCTGGTCACCGATCCGGCCGCGGTCAGCCTGGCGCCGCGGGTGGTACTGCCAGGCGTGGCTGCGTTCGGCCTGGGCATGGACCGCGCCGCGCCCTTCCGGTCGGCCCTGCAGCAGGCGCTTTCGCGGCGCGCGCCGGTGCTCGGCATCTGCCTGGGCATGCAGCTGCTGTTCGAGGAAGGCGAGGAAGACGGACAGAGGGCCGGCCTCGGTTTCCTCCCCGGCCGCGTCACGCATCTTCCCAAGGGCGTGCAGGCGCCGCACATCGGATGGCAGAAGCTGCGGCCGACGGCGGAGAGCGCGCTCCAGCCCGGGGGCTGGGCGTACTTCGCGCACTCGTTCGTTTGCGAGGCGCCGGAGAGCGTCACGCAGGCGGTCGCGGAGCACGGCCCGGTGCGAATCCCGGCGGTCGTCGGGAGGGACACGCTCTTCGGAGTGCAGTACCACCCGGAGAAGAGCGCGGCGGACGGCGAGGCGCTGCTCCGGCGTTTCCTGGCGCTGCCCGAGGGTGGGGCGTGACTCCCCTGCTGCTCTATCCCGCCATCGACCTCCTCGAGGGTCGGGCGGTGCGGCTGCGGAAGGGCGATCGCCTTCAGCCCAAGGTGTACGCTTTGGACCCAGCTGCCCAGGCGCGAGCGTTCGTCGAGCAGGGTGCGCGGGCGCTGCACGTCGTCGACCTGGACGCGGCATTCGGAGGAGAGCGGCAGCTCGAGCTGATCGGGCGCATCGCCAAGGCGGCCGCGCCGGCGATGGTGCAGGTGGGTGGGGGCATCCGGGATACCCGCGCGGCCGAGGAAACGCTGGAGGCGGGTGCAGGACGCGTGATCCTGGGGACCGCCGCGGTGGAGAACCCGGCGCTGGCGGGCATGGCCGTGGCGCGGTTCGGCGCGGAGCGGGTGGCCTGCGGAATCGACGTGAAGGACGGCCGCGCCGCCACCCGAGGCTGGACGGAAGCGCGAGGCCCGGTCCCGGGCGAATTGGCTTCGGAGCTCGCCCGCCAGGGGGTGACCTGGCTGGTGGTCACCGCGGTGTCCCGCGATGGAACCCAGGAGGGCTTCGATCTGTCGCTGCTGCTCGAGGTGGGCCGCGCGGCGCCGGCCTGCCGCGTCATCGCGTCCGGCGGCGCCGGCGAGCTTTCGCACCTGCGCAGTCTCGCGTCTGCCGGCCTGAAAGCCCTGGCGGGAGCGATCGCCGGCACCGCGCTGTACGAGCGCAAGTTCTCGCTCCGCGAAGGGCAGGCGGCCCTGGAGGGATCGTGCTGACCCGGCGCATCATTCCCTGTCTCGACGTCAAGGACGGGCGCGTGGTGAAAGGCGTGCGGTTCCAGCAGCTGCGCGACGCGGGAGACCCGGTGGAGCAGGCGCGCGCCTACGGCGCCTCGGGAGCGGACGAGCTCTGCTTTCTCGACATCAGCGCTTCGCTGGAAGCGCGCGGCACGCTGGTGCGGCTGGTGGAACAAGTGGCGCAGGAGCTCAACATCCCCTTCGCCGTGGGTGGCGGCGTGCGCAGCGTGGGCGAGGCAGAAGCGCTGCTGCGGGCGGGCGCGGACAAGGTGTCGATGAACACCGCGGCCCTTTCGGACCCAGCGCTGATCGGCGCGGTGGCGCGGCTCGCCGGATCCCAGAGCGCCATGATCGCCATCGACGCGAAGGCGCGAGGCAAGGGCTGGGAAGTCCGCTCGCATGGCGGGACGCGCTCGACCGGGCGCGATCTGATCGAGTGGGTCCGTGAAGCGGTGGATCGGGGGGCGGGCGAGGTGCTGCTCACCTCGATGGACCACGACGGGACCCGGACGGGATTCGCGCTGGAGATGCTGCGGGCGGTGACCGCGGCGGTGCCTGTGCCGGTGATCGCGAGCGGGGGTGCCGGCGAATCGGAGCACTTCGCCGATGCGTTCGAAGCCGGCGCCGCCGCCGCGCTGGCCGCCTCGGTCTTTCATTTTGGTGCGCTGGACATTTCCGCCGTCAAGGAGGCCTGCGCCGCGCGTGGGTTCCCGATGCGCCGATGAGCCCCGACGACGTCAAATGGGACGCCCTGGGCCTTGCCCCCGCCATCGTGCAGGACGCCGCTTCCGGCGAGGTCCTCATGCTCGCCTGGATGAACCGCGAGAGCCTGCGCCAGACCCTGGAGACCGGTCTCGCCACCTTCTGGAGCCGGAGCCGCGGCGAGCTGTGGGTCAAGGGCGCCACCAGCGGCAACACCCAGGCCGTCCGCGCCGTGCGGCTGGACTGCGATCAGGACACCATCCTGGTCCGCGTCGACCCGGCAGGACCTGCGTGCCACACCGGAGCACGCTCCTGCTTCCTGGCCAGCGAGCCGCTGCGCGACGGGCCCCCCTCGCCGGGCGAAACACTGGCCGCTCTCGAGCGCGTCCTGCAGTCGCGGAAGGAGACGTCCCCGGAAGGCTCCTACACCGCGAAGCTCTTCGCCGACGAGACCCTCCGGCACAAGAAGGTCGCCGAAGAAGCCGCCGAATTGGTGATCGCGTCCTTGCGCGGCAACCGCCAGGAGATCGCCCACGAAGCCGCCGACCTCCTGTACCACGCGCTGGTCCTCCTCAGGTCGCACGACATGGGCCTCGACGAAGTCGCCCAGGTCCTTCGCACGCGCGAAGGAAAACGCCGAACGTAGATTCTTCCTTTCAAACGCCGAGCACGCCGAGGTTTGAGGTTGGTTGGTTCCGAATGTACCCACCACCCAAAAACCTCGGCGTGCTCGGCGTGCTCGGCGTTTGATCTGAAGCGTCGGCCTTCTTTACCTGAGGCGTTTGAGTTCCTTGACCATGACGATCGCGTCTTCGCCCTCGTCGACGTAGTAGTTGGGGCGGACGCCGACGGCGCGGTAGTCGAATTCGCGATAGAGATCGAGCGCCCCCTGGTTCGAGCGGCGCACCTCCAGCGTCATCAGGGTCGCGCTCGCCTGGTGCGCGCGCTTCTCGGTCTCCAGCATCAGCATCCGCGCGATGCCCTTGCGGCGCTGTTCGGGCGCCACGGCGACATTCAGGATGTGGACCTCGTCGTGTACCAACCAGTAGATGAGGAACCCGACCACGCGCTCGCTGCCCCTCCCGCTCGCGCTGGTCAGCGGCTCGAGCGCGACCAGGATGGTGCTCCAGTCGTGCTCGAGCTCGCGCCGGAACAGCTCCGGAGACCAGGGGTGCCGGAAAGCGGCGCGCTCGATCACCATCACCTCGTCGAGGTCCGCGGGCGTCATGCGCCGGATCTCGAGCTTTGCGCGCGCCCGGACTGCCATCCTACTGTCCCGCGGCCACGGTGCCGGCCCCGTCCAGCGGATCGAGCACGCGGACGGCGGCTCGGCGGCGGAGGTCGGCCAGAAGCTCGCGCAACAGCCGCTGGTACTTCTCCTGCGTCAGCTGCGCGCGCAGCGTGGCGAGGTCCTCCTCCGAGAGCTTCCTCCCCCGCGACGCCTCCTGCAACTCGCTGTCCCGGAGCTGCGCAGCGAGCTTGAGGCGGTTGTCGAGATAGCGGGCGACGCGCAGCTCGCGGGCGAGGATCGCGCCGATCTCCTCGTCGGTGAGCTCGATGGTGCGGGCGAACGCGTCGTAGTCGGCGCGCGAGGGAAAGCGCGCGCGCAGCCGCGCCTTCAGCGCCTCCACCTCTCCGGGCTCGAGATCGAACAGCTTGAGGCGCTGCATCTCGGAGAGCACGATCCGCTCCTCGATGGTCGTCCGCAGCGAGGCCGCCAGGATCCGCCGGTCGAGGGGAGTGTTCGCCGCCGCAGGACCCTGGGATTCGACCAGCCTGACGCGCGTCTCCGCCGCGACCTCCGACAGGGTGATGGAGTGGGCCTCGACCACCGCCACCACCTCGTCGAGGAGCTGGCGCTCCGCGGCGCGGGCCGGGAATGCAACGGCCAGCAGCAGTAGCGGGATCGCTCTCACACCGGAATGGTAACAGATGGGCCCGCGCAAGGGTCAATTTGGGACCTTCGATTGACCACTCCCCTTCCGGTGGTTACGGTCGCGGCCTGATGAAAGACCCGTATTCCGTCCTCGGCGTCTCGAAGACGGCGTCGGCCGATGAGATCAAGAAGGCGTACCGGAAGCTGGCGAAGAAGCTGCACCCGGACGTGAACCCCGGCGACAAGAAGTCGGAAGATCGCTTCAAGGAGGTCTCGGGGGCCTTCGAGGTTCTCGGCGACCCGAAGAAGCGCGCCCTCTACGACGAGTTCGGCGAGATCTCCACGCGCCCCGGCTTCGATGAGCAGAAAGCGCGCGAGTTCCAGCGCCAGGCCCGCGACTTCGGCGGCGGGCGCCCCGGGTTCGAGGGTTTCGAGGGATTCTCCAGCGGAAACCCTGGATTCGACACCTCCGACCTGGGCTCGATGTTCGAGGACCTCCTCGGCCGCCGCCGGAGCTCGCGCTCGCGGCGGGCCGCTGCCGAGCCGACGGCTGGCGACGACGCGGAGGCGTCCATCGAGGTGGACCTGCGCGACGCCGTCCTCGGCGCCGAGCGCGAGATCTCGGTCAGCCGGCCGGCGCGATGCCCGGAATGCAAGGGCAGCGGCGCCCGCCCTGGAAGCCGGCCCCAGACCTGCCCACAATGCGGAGGGTCGGGCGAGATCCGCATGGGCGGCGTGTTCAGCGCCCCCTGCCCGCGCTGCCAGGGAGAAGGAACGATCCGCGATCCCTGCCCGCGCTGCGGCGGCGAAGGGACGATCGCGGAAACGGCCCGCCTCAAGGTCAAGATCCCTCCCGGCGTAGAGACGGGGTCCCGCGTGCGCCTGCCCGGCCAGGGTGGTCCAGGGACGCGCGGCGGAGAACCGGGCGATCTCTACCTGCGCATCATCGTGCGCGAGCATCCGGCGGTGCGCATGCAGGGACGGGACCTCCTGCTCGACCTGCCCATCACGCCCGCCGAAGCCCTCGCGGGCGCCGAGGTGACCGCGCCGACGTTCGAGGGACCGGTGAAGCTGAAGATCCCACCCGGATCCCAGAGCGGGCGCAAGCTGCGACTCCGCGGGCGGGGTCTTCCGGCCTTGAAGGGCGGCACCACCGGCGCTCCGCGCGGCGACTTGTACGTCGTGCTGGAGATCGTCCTTCCCGAGGACTCGCCGCAAGCGCGCGAGGCGACCGCGGCCCTGCAGAAGCTGTACAAAACCGACGTGCGCAAGGACGTCGTGCTGTAGAAGGGCGCCATGGGATTGCTCGACATGCTCGGGATGGGCGGGCCGGAAGCCAAGGTGCGCCGCCTGCAGAAGAAGGCGATGCAGAAGTTCGGTCCGGCCGAGAACCGGCAGGGCGCCATCGAGGAATTGGGCGGGCTGAAGACGGAAGCGGCGATCGATGCGCTCCTGAGCCGCTACACCTTCAGGGTGGATCCCGGGATCACCGACGACGACGAGAAGGCCCGCGTGCTGGCGCTCCTGACGCAGGCGGGGGACGTCGCCCTCGCTCCGGTCAAGCGGTTCATCTCCAGCCGCGACGAGATCTCCTGGCCCTTGCGCGCGCTGGAGGGGCTGCTGCCGGAAGCGGAGGTGGTGAAATTCCTCGTCGAGGTGGCGAGGAAGATCGGTGGCGAGTACAGCCGGGTCCCGGAGAAGAAGGTCCTGCTGCTGCACGCGCTGTCCGCGCACCGGTCTCCGGACATCGCGCCGGCGGTCCTGCCCTTTCTCGACGATATGGACGACGAGGTGCAGATCGCGGCCGCCGAGGTGATCGTGAAGCAGCAGCATCCGGCGGGACGCGAGCCGCTCATCCAGCACTTCCTCAAAGCACACGAGGGGAGCAACGCGCGCGTCCGGGAGGCCCTTTCCGGGCTGCTCGCCGATTCAGGCTGGGACGTGAAAGGCTATACCCCCAAGGTCGAAGCGGCCCTTCCCCAGGGCTACAAGCTGGACTCGCGCGGCAAGGTGCTGCGCAAGTAGCCGCGGCCGCCGGAGGCGGCTTGGCGGCTCTGTTTGAGAGGGTAAGCGCTCGCTTGCCCGGCAGGTGAGCGATCGAGCTGTCGAGGATTCCACACTCTTCTGCGGGTGAGCAGCTTCTTGCCCGCATGCTCTTCCTCCTCCTCGCGTCGATCCTCGGGGTGCGGCTCGCCGGGCACGCGCAGGCGGCCACCGGCCTCCGGTCGGTGCGCGAGCTCTCGCGCAGCGCGACCGACGACTGCTCGGGCTTCGTGCGCACCATCTACGCGCGGGAGGGCGTCAACCTGAGCGCCCTTCCGGCACGGCCTGGAGAGAACGGGGTCTCGTACCTGCACCGCCTTGCGCACGCGCGCCGGGCCCTGCGGCGCCGGCCGAGCCCCGGCGACCTGGTGTTCTTCCGCAACACCTACCGGCGGGGCCTTTCGCACGTCGGCATCGTGGAGTCTGTCCGCGGCAGCGAGGTGAAGTTCGTCCACCGGACCGGAAGCGGCATCGTGCGCTCCAGGCTGGACCTCCAGCGCCCGCACGCGCGCGGCCGCAACGACGTGCTCCGCAGGGCGCCCCGCCGCGCGCTCACCGGGGAGCTCCTGGTGGGCTTCGCAGCGCCGGATCCGCTGCCGCAGTAGCGGTGTGCCGGCCAGGAAGTTTTGGCGCTTGCGCGGAAAGATCCCTGTAAGCGAGGATGCCGCCCATCGATGGCCACCGATTCGGCAGAGCTCGCGCAGATCGCCGCAGAGGCCCAGGGCATCGCAAACAGCGCCGGCCAGCAGCCTGGGACCCATCACCTGCTGCTCGCGACCTTCACGGTCCCGGGACCCGCCGACGTGCTCCTGCGAGAACGCGGCTGCGACGAGGACAAGGTCCTTCAAGAATTGGCTGCGGCCGGCGCGGCGCCGCAGGAGCCGATGGAATCGTTCGGAGAGGCCATGGACCGGGCCCGGCAGTTGGCGAACGACTGCGGCAACCCGCAGGCCTCCGGGCTGCATCTCCTGGTCGCCCTGACCCGCTTGTCACGGAGCTCCGCCGCGCAACTCCTGGAGAAGACGGCGGCACCCGTCGCTTCGCTCCGCACCACCGCCCTGGGGTACCTGACCGGCTCCATCCCCCGGCGGAGGGAAGTGGCCGTTGCCGCCCCCGCCGCGCGGGCGGCGGTGGTCATGAGGGCCGGCCCCCAGACCGCGCCCTCCACGCGCGTCGGCACCGTCCCTCCCACGCTGGAACCCGAGCGCAGACCCGAACCCCGGCCCGGGCCTGAACCGGCGCGCCCGCAAGCGCGCTGGGCGCTCGACCCCCGCGAGTACCCCTGGCTCTCCACCTATGCGCGCAACCTCACGGCGCTCGCGGCGGAAGGAAAGCTGGATGCCGCAGTCGGCCGCGAGCGCGAGACCGACGAGCTCCTCGACATCCTCGGAAAGCGGCGCGCGAACAACCCCGTCCTGGTCGGTGAGCCGGGCGTCGGCAAGACCGCGATCGTCGAGGGCCTCGCCCAGCGGATGCTCGGCAACGATCGCCTGATTCTGGAGCTGGACGTCAGCGGGCTGGTCGCGGGGACGCAGCTGCGCGGGTCTTTCAGCGAGCGTCTCATCGGAATCAAGGACGAGGTCAAGCGCGCCGACGGCCGGGTGGTCGTCTTCATCGACGAGCTGCACATGCTGATCGGCGCGGGCGCGGCTGGCGAGGGACCGCAGGACGGAGCCAACGAGCTCAAGGCGGCGCTCGCCCGCGGCGAGTTCCCCTGCGTGGGCGCGACCACCCACGACGAGTTCGGCAAGCACATCCAGGGCGATCCCGCGCTGGAACGCCGCTTCGTCCCGGTGCTCGTCCGCGAGCCGTCGACAGCCGACACGGCGCGGATCCTCCGCGGCGCGGCGCCGCAGTACGAGGCCCACCATCAAGTGCGCTTCCTCCCCGAAGCCCTGGAGGCCGCCGCGCACCTCTCCGCGCGGTACGTCCGCGACCGCTACCTGCCCGACAAGGCGTTCGCGGCCATCGATCTGGCCGGCTCGCGCGCGCGCCGCGAAGGGCAGGCGGAAGTCTCGCGCGACGACGTGGCCCGAGCGGTCGCGAGGATGGCCGGCTTGCCCGAGGAGCGCCTCCTCCAGCCCGATGGCGAGCGCTTCCTGAACCTCGAGCATCGCCTCACCGGACGGATCGTGGGACACGAGCAGATCATCTCGGCTGTCGCGCGCGCGGTGCGGCGCAACTACGCCGGCTTCGCCGCGCAGCGGCCGCTGGCGTCATTCCTGTTCTGTGGGCCGTCCGGAGTGGGGAAGACGGAGACCGCGCGCGCCCTCGCGGACGAGCTGTTCGACGGCGCGCTGGTCCGCATCGATCTGTCCGAGTATGCGGAGCCGCACACCGCCGCCCGACTGGTCGGCGCACCGCCTGGATACGTCGGGTACGGCGAAGGCGGCCAGCTCACGGAGGCGGTGCGGCGCAGGCCGGCCTGCGTCGTGCTCCTCGACGAGGCAGAGAAGGCGCACCTCGCCGTGCTGCAGCTGCTGCTCCAGGTCCTCGAGGAAGGTCAGCTCACCGATGGCCGCGGGCGCCGGATCGATTTCTCCGGCGCAGTGGTGATCCTTACCAGCAACCTCGGCGCCGGCGCGCTCACCGGTGAGGCGGCCCGCCCGATGGGCTTCGCGCAGCCGGTCGACCCTTCGCTGGAGAAGACCCACCCTCCTCAGCCCGATCCGCATCCCCGCGCGGCCAAGGCCCTGGAGCAGGCGCGCGGCACTTTCCCGCCCGAGCTGTGGGGCCGGCTCGACGAGAAGCTGGTCTTCGCGCCGCTGGCCCGGGGCGAAGTGGCTCGCATCGCCGAGCTGCTGCTCGCCGACAGCTCCCGCCGCCTCTGGCACGAGCGCCGTATCGCCTTCCGTAGCGGGCCGGGGCTGGTCGAGCACCTGATCGCGTCGGGCGGGTACCAGGCCGCGCTCGGGGCCCGGCCGATGCGGCAGGTGATCCAGCGGATCGTCGAATCGCCCCTCGCCGACGAGATCCTCGCCGGCCGCGTGAAGAGCGGCGAGACGCTGCTCGCGCGCGCGGGCCCCTCCGGGGTGGAGTTCGTCCGCGAATGATCGGGACCGCGGCGGTGCTCGGCGGCGGCGCGGTCGCGCGGGCGCTGCTCGATGCGCTGCCGGAGGCGGGGGTCCGCGTCCTCGCCTCGTGGCAGCGCCGCAGCGGGTTGCAACCTCCTCCGCTGCGCGACGTCGATCTGGTCCTGCTCGCCGTCTCCGATCAAGCGGTCGCCGAAGTGTGCCAGCGCCTGGACGTCGGCCCCGGCCAGCTGGTCGTCCATCTCGCTGGTGCCCTCGGCCTCGGCGCCCTCCGATCCGCCCGGCGCAAGGGAGCGCGCACGGGCTCCTTGCACCCGCTGCGCGCGTTCACGCGCGGGGAGTCCAAAGGCTTCCGCGGCGCCACCGCCGGCATCGCGGGATCCGATGCCACGGCCAGCGCCGACCTGAGCGAGCTGGTCGTCCGCCTGGGCATGACGCCGCTGCCTACGGCCGGACGCGCGCGCGCCCTCTACCACGCCGCCGCGGTGCTGGCGGCGGGCGCCCAGGTCGCCCTGTTCGCCGAGGCGGTGCGAGCCTTCCGGAAGGCCACCGGAGCCAAGGAGCCGGAAGCCCGGGACGCGTTGCTGCCGCTAGCCCTGTCTGCCCTGGAGAAACTGCGCCGCGAGTCGCCCGCGGACGCGATCACCGGACCGGCGGCGCGGGGCGATCTCGACACCATCGCCGCGCACCGGCGCGCGCTTCCCCGCGATCTGTTGGTGCTCTACGACGAGCTCACGCGCGTCTCGCTGGCGCTCAGAAGACCCCGGGCGGAAGCGCTCCGGGAACCGGCCCCAGGGAGCCGATCATCGCGTCGACGTCGTCCACCACCTCGGGCGGAGCGCCCAGCGGCCAGCTCGCGATCGCTAGCGCGATATGATCCCCGGCCCGCACCACCGCCACGCGGCCCCTCACCTCGTCGGCCACGGTGAACGAGAACCCATACGCCTCGCCGCCCCGGGCCAGCACGCGCTGGACGTCCTCGACGTGCACCCGGGCCTCGTTGGACAGGTTCTGCATCAGCATGCGGGCGAGCAGGCGCAGGTCGTTGATGCCGTCAGCGCTCTGCACGATCAGCTGCGCGCCGGTCTCCTGCGACAGCGCCAGCAGCGGCACCGCCTCGCCGTCTGGACCCCGCACGCCGGCGCGCAGCATCCAGCGCTCCTGAGCTGGCCGCTCCAGCGCGAACTGCCCGGTGCGGTCCTGCCACATCCTGGGGGCCTGCAGTCCGTGCTGCGGCTTCGGCGCCCGGCCCAGCGGGGAAGTCACCCGCACCGGCACGAGCGAGGCTGCGAGCGAGAGCACGGCCGCTGCGGCGAGCGCGCTGAACATCCTCTGACGGTCGCCACGACCTCGGCAAAAAGCAAACGCTACGCGGCCGGAAGCTTCGCCAGCGCGGCGCGGGCAGTGCGGGCGACCACCGGCTCGGTGTCGCGCACCAGCGCGAGCAACGCGTCCCGACCCTGCGGCAAGCTGAGCCGCCCCAGCCCCCAGCCTGCGTGGTTGCGGATGCTCCAGTCGGCGTCCTGCGCGAGCTGGACCAGCAGCGGCAGCTCGGACGCGGGCGCCACCCGCGCGAGGCCATCGGCCGCCACCCGCCGCACCTCCGGCTCGGCATCCTTGAGCCGCGATTTCAGGAACGCGAGCAGGCCCGGCGCTCCGATGCGGATGAGCGCGGCCACGATCTCCAGCCGTTCGTGTCCGGTGGCCCGCGGGAAGAGACGCTCCAGCTGGGCCGCCGCGGTCTCCGCGCGCAGCCGTCCCAGCGCGCGGATGGCGTGGTACCGGAGCTCATCGGAGACCACCAGCAGGGCGGCCAGCGCCGGGACTGCGCGGGTCGAGCCGTTCCGCACCAGCAGCTCCACCGCTTCGATGCGGACCGACTCGTCGAGGTCCTGGAGCTTGCGGACCAGGTGCTCCTCCGCATCGACCTCGTCGTGGTTCACCAGGACCCGCAGCGCCGCGCGGCGGACCGGCGCCTGCGGAGCATCGAGCAGCTCCACGATCTTGTCCGGGAACAGGGGGCTGCGGGCGGCCTCCAGGATCTCCAGCGCCGGAAGCACCTTCGCCTCTTCCTCGAGATAGGGCGCGAGCGCGATCAGGCTCTGGCCGGGCATGCTTCCCAGGGCTTCCGCTGCGGCCACGCTTTCCGGCGGCGTGCCGCGCCCGAAATGCTCCACCAGCGCCGGAATGGCGGAGACCTCCCGGCAGCGCCCCAACGCCTGGCACGCCGCAGCACGCACCTCCGCGTCGCGGTCCTGCATCATGGGCACCAGCAGCGAGATCGACGTGGGATCGGCGGGCGCGCACATCAGGGCACCCCTCCGGACGCGGGCATCGCGGTTCTGCAGCAGGTCCGCCAGCGCGGCCCGCACCGCGCGCTCGTGCTTGCGGCAGAGTGCGGCAGTCCAGCGCGCCTCCTCCGCGTCCGGCGAGAGCGCGCGCTGCACCACGGCAGGGTAGAGTTTCTCCAGATGGCCGGAGAGCGCGACCGACGCGGCCGCCCGCGCCAGCGCCATCTCGTCCGAGCCGAGCAGGCTGCCGAGGTACTCGACCAGGCCCGGCTCGCGGCGCTCCTCGTCGAGCTTGCGCCGGAACCGGGTGAAGACCGAGGGCGGCGCCGGATGACCCTCCAGGATCGCCGCGCAGGCCTTGAGCACTCCGTCGCGCAGCGGCAAGCGGTCGTGGTCTGCGAGGACCGAGAGAAGGCGGGGGAGCGCTTCGGGCACCGCGATGCGGCCGATGGCGTCGACCGCCGGCTCCGCCAGCATCTCGTTCGGAATCGCGTCCAGCAGCGGCTGCACCGCGCGGGGGTCGCCGATCTCGCCCAGCGCGGCGACGGCCGCGAACTGGAGCCAGAGATCCGCATCCAGGAGCCGGATCAGTCCCGGGACCGCCTCACGGGCCTTGAGCGCCCCGAGCGCCTCGATCGCGGCCTGCGCGATGTTGGAATCGGAATGCTCCAGCAGCGGCAGCAGCGCCTGCGCCGAACCGGGATCCTTGATCCGGGAGAGGATCTGGACGGCGAACATGGCCACTTCGGCGTTCTCGCCGCGCGAGAGCGATACGAGATGGGGCACCGCATAGGGGCCTTGCCGCTCCAGCGCCGACAGCGCCGCGTTGCGCAGCACCGCGTTTTCGTCGTCCCCCACGAAGCGCCCGAGCGTCTCCGGGGCCAGGTGTCGCGCGGCGAGCGCGATGGCCCTCTCGCGCAGGATGGGCTGCGACTCCTGCAACGCGGCGACGATCTCGTCGTCGCTCGCCCCGAGCTGGAACGCCTTCTCCATCTCCGCTGTGCCCAAGCCCACCTCAGTGCGGCTGCGTCGCCTGCCGCCGCAGCAGCTCGTTCTCGAACGCCAGCCCGGCCTGCGCCGCCGCCAGCTCCAGGATGTCCAGCTCCTCGATGGCGCGGTTCGAGTGACCGTTGTCCGCGTACACCAGCGCGATCACGCGCTGCCCGCCCGTCACGGGAAAGATCGCGCATTCGCCGGAGCGCGGTCTGCCCACCACTCCGGCGAAAGCTTCCGGGAGGCGCGCCTGCTCGAATGGAATGGCCCGCACCTGTCCGTCGGCGAGGCTCTCGGTGAGGGCATTCTTGCTGGCGAGCTCGATGATCAGCCCGCGCGAGATCTGCGCCAAGGACTGCCCGCCGGGGGTGTTCCCGAACGCGCCCAGCGCCACCAGCCCGTCCTTGCGCACCAGGAACAGGACCGCCCGCTCGACCGACTCGCTGAGGATGTTCATCAGGCTGAGCGAGATGGTGGTGGAGATCAGGCCGCTCCGCAGATCGCCGACGATGCGGCGCAGCTTGGAGAAGTTCGCCGTGATGCGGTCGGCGCGGGAGGCGCCGGTCATGAGATCGCGCCGGTTCTGCGCCACCGACCGGAAGCATGCGACCACCAGGGGCAGGTCTCCCGACAGGACGGCGATGGCGCCGGCCTGGTACACCGGCCCGGCCTGGACGTCCGCGTCGACGAGGGCGAGGATCGACGCGCGGGGCCGGGCCCGGCGCAGCGCGGACAGCGCATCGAGCGCGATCGCGCCCTGGCGCAGGTCGAGCAGCACCAGCGGCGGCGCCTCTCCCGGCGGCGGAGTGCCGGCATCGCGCAGGTTCACCCGCGCGACGGTCACCTCGGGAAGTGCCTGCGCCAGGCTCTCCGCGGTCTGCTTGTCGGTGGAGACGACCTGAAGCCTGGTGCGTGCCTCCTCCGCGATCGCCATCAGGCCGTGGGCGGGCGTGGGCACGGGCCGCGCACGCGACGCAGGCGTGGCCGCGACCGCGGATTCCCCGCCGGCTTCCAGCACACCCTCGTGGGGTGAGCCGTTCGAGGGCCCTGGCCCGGCGCGGTTCCGCTCGTCGAAGATGCGCAACGCATCGAGCAGCACCATCTGCGTGTCGAGGTTGAGGCGCCGGATGACGTCGCCCGGCACCACCGCGATGTCGTCGATGGGCTTGAGGTCGTCGAGGGCGAAGTGGAACGTGCCCTCCTTCCAGGACACCAGGTCGTAGACCGTGTGCTCGATCTGGTGCTCGACGGTCCGGTAGATGGTCTCGGCGTCCACCGCGCCCATCGACACCAGGATCTGCCCGAGCGAGCGGCGCGGATGCTCCGCATCCTGCAGCGCCAGCGCTTCGTCGAGCCTGGGCTGCTCGATGTGCCCGGCTTCCACCAGCAGCTCGCCGAGCCGCTTTCCCCCCGGCGCCCAGGCGTTGACGATCCGGCCCTGGTGGAAGCCGATCCCCCCCGTCGATTCCCCGCAGGAAAGGGTGAGCGTCCCGGTGCGGCCGCCGAGATGTATGAACTGGAGGGCGTCCGCGACCGAGACGTCCTGGATGTTTCCGGAGAGGCTCATCGCCCTTACTGCCTGCGCACCAGCGCGACCAGGCCCTCCAGCGTCTTCAGCTTGCGGTCGGCGTTGGAGTAGACCCGGGCTGCGAACAGCGCGGAAGCGGCATGCGCTGCGATCAGGTCGAGCAGATCGCGATCCTCCGGTCGCAGCATCGCCTTGTGGTCGAACAGCTTGAGGATCACCAGCGCGCCGACCGTCGTGCCCTGCACGGTGAGCGGAACGCAGGCCAGCGCCCCCGACCCGTCGAACGGCCCGATCCGCAGCACTCCGTCGGAGAGGGTGGCATCCACGGCGGGATCGCCGCCCGCGTAGAGGCCGTTCTGGTAGACGCCGCCGACTTCGTCTTCCATCCCGTGGGCGAAAGCGATCTCGCAGTCTCCGGACCTGCCCTCGGTCACCGCGGCCTGGGCGGTCTTCCAGAAGAGCAGGACGAACCGCTCCGCGCCCAGCAGGTTGATGGCGATCTCCGCGATGGTCGCCTGCACCTCGGCGGGATCGAGCGTCGCGTGCAGCTGGTAGGTCGCGACGTAGAGGTTCATCAGGCGACCCACTTGATGCTCGTACTCGGCGAGCTTCGTGGACAGCTCCTCGCGATCCGACTCGACGTCGGCGAGCCGCGAGTCCAGCTCGCCGCCCCCCGGAGGCGGCGTACCGATTTCCTTGGCCAGCTCCGCAGCGCGATCGAGGGTCGCCCGCAGCTCGTCGAGAGCTGACCCGAGGCGAGGCGGGAGCTGCTCGGGAGCGGCCATGCGCGAATTCAAGCAGCGGGGCTCGCAGTCAGCTTGTTGATGACGCCGAGCAGCTCCTCGTTGCGGAAAGGCTTCTTCACGTATGCCGCGGCGCCCGCCTGCATCCCGCGCTCCGTGTCGTCCTCGGTGCCTTCGGTCGTGATGATCACCACTGGAATGCGCGCGAACTCCGGATGCGCCTTCACCGCGGTGAGGAATTCGAGGCCGTTCATCCTCGGCATGTTGATGTCCAGGAGGATGATCTCGACGTCCTTGTGCTCGGCCAGCCGATCCAGCGCCTCGCGCCCGTCGAACGCATGCACGAGCGGGAAGCCGCGCAGCATCATCTCGAACATGCGATGCAGCAGCTTGGAATCGTCGACGACGAGGACCTTTTTTGGTTTCATTGGCTGACGGCGATCCTGCGCGCTGCCCGGAGGGCCGTCAAGAAAGCGAAGGCGTACTTGCACCTACCGCGAGGCAAGAGTTTCAAGGGCTTGCGTCAGCTCCGAGAGCGTGTGGGTGTTCCCCTGCCGCCGCGCCACGACCTGCCCGCGCGCCAGCGCGTCTCGCGCTTCGTCGGCCCGATCCAGCGTATCGAGGATCACCCCGAGCTGCAGATAGGCCGCGAGGTAATCGGGCGTGCGCCGCACGAGCTCGTTCAGCTCCGCGGCGGCCGCCTGGGCCTCTCCTTTTCCTTTCAGCTCCAGCGCCAGCGCGTAGCGCGGAAAGGGGTCGTCGGGCGAGGCGGCGATGAACTTGCGAAGCTGCTCGGTGCGGTCCATGCGCGCCTTATAGCTCGACGAAGTCGAGGTCGTCGCACACCTTCACGCCGGGCGGCGCGGCGATGCCGCTTCGAGCCTCGCTGCCCAGGTGCCCGAGGAGGATCCTCGGGACCGGGGGCAGGTTCGCGCGCAGCGTCCGCCAACCGATGTGCTGGTCCGTGCTCTCGCCGGCATGGGTGCACTCGGCGCAGAGCAGCTCGGCGCCGTCGCACAGGCCCTGGGGGATCGATCCGGTGTCGCCGGTGAAGGCGAGCTGGCCGATGCGCAGCGAGAGCGCGACCTGGGGCGGCGTCATGTGCTCTGCCTTGAAGGCGCGGACGCGCCGCCCCGCCACATCGACCTCGTCGCCCGGCGCGATCTCGAGGACTTCCACCGCGAAAGGCAACGGCCGCTCCGCGGCGCTGGAGTAGCACGCTGCCCACAGCGCCTGTAGCCGCTCGCGGGTCCCTTGGGGACCGCTGACCGCGAGAGGCGCCGTGCGCCCCGCCCGGTAGACCGCGTCGACCAGGAAGAACGGCCAGCCCGCGATGTGGTCCCCGTGCAGATGCGTGAAATGGATCGCTCCGATCCCGCCCGGATCCCGTCCCAGCCGCTTGAGCGCCAGGAGCGCCGTCGCCCCGAAGTCGACCGCGAACGTCCCCCGCTCGTCGTCGACCAGCCAGCAGGTGTGGCCGCGGCCAGACGAGCAGAACGCATCGCCGCTGCCTAGCGCCGTCACCCTCATGGCGGTGCCTTCTGAAGCAGCGGCGCCAGCTGGCGGGCCACGTCTCCCTGGCGCAGGTGGATCTCGCGCCGCAGCGCCTCGAGCGAGGCCATCCCTCCCCGCAGCGACAGCGCCGTCTCCAGCTGCTCGCCGCCTCGCCGCCAGCGCAGCCGGAGCATCGGCAGATCCTTCCCTGCGATGGGCGCAAAGGCACGGTGCAGCGCCGCTTCGCTGACCTCCGCGTGCGCGATCGAAAGCAGCGCGCCCTGCCCTTCACGCCGGATGAACAGCGCCTCCGCCGTGCACCAGACGTCGCTGACGCACGGTTCCCTCCAAGCCGGCGCGAGGAGCCGGATGCCGTCCGCGAAGCGGGTCCCGTGGTAGAGCGCCTGCGGCTGGTCGATGATCCGCTCGTCTTCCGCACGGGCGACGGGCGCGGGCGCCCGCAGGAACCGCCGGTGTCGCGCGCGGATCCGGGTCGCAAAGGCGAGAGCGCCCCCGGTGAGGAGGGCCCCGACCGCGCAGGCGACCCAGAGGGCGATCAAAGCCTACTCGGCCGGCGCACCGGCGAACTCGTCCAGCTCCCGGAGCTTGTCCTCGCTCGCGTTCACGCGCTGGGAGAACTTCTTGTTGCAGTCCGCCAGCACCTCGACCGGCGTCTTCGCCTGCACGCCCCGGTCCACGTCGGCATACGCCGACTTGTTGCCCTGCAGGAATGCCTGGTCGAGCTGGTTGGCGTAGTTGTTGGTCGCCTGGGAGAGCTTCTTCCAGTCGGTGATGAACGCGCTGGTCACCTGGATGCGCTGGTCGATCAGATCCTGCGCCTCCGCCACCTGGTTCTTGATGTCGGGGTCGGCGATCTGCTCGGCGGACCCGGTCAGCGCCGCCGCCGAGGCCGTGGATTGCGCACCGAACTGCGAGATGGCGACCGCGATCCGGTCGTACGTCTTTGCCAGCTCCCGGTATCCGGCCACGAGGCGCCGGGCCTCGTCCCCCTTGGGCGGAGTCGCGGTGGAGGGCTTGCCCAGCGTGTTCAGAGTCCTTGCCAGGTCGCCGACCTTGTCCACGGCCGCCGCGCAGGGCTTGCTCTTCTGGCTTTCACGCGCGGCGGCGACGAACGCGGTCAAGCTGGCCTTGTCGCGCCGGGCCTGCGCGCGCCTCTTCAGATAGAGGCCTCCGCTGATGCCCGCGCCGGCGAGGACGAGCACGCCGGCGATGATCGCGGCGAGGACCTTCGGGCTCAGCCCCGCGCCGGGGCGCTTGCGGCCGCCCACGACGTCGATGCGGATCGAGGTCTGGCCCAGCCGGAGCACGTCTCCGTCGAACAGCTCCACGTCGTCCACGCGCTCGCCGTTGAGCCAGATGCCGTTCGCCGAGCCCATGTCCTTGACGCGGATCTCGCCGTTGATCTTGCTGATCTCGGCGTGACGGCCGGACATCGAGGTGTCCTTGACCGCGATGTCGCACTGGTCCGAGCGGCCGATCGTGACCGTGATCGCGCGCATCGGATAGGCTTTCTCCGCCCCGCTCGGCCCCTTGACGATGAAGTTGGCGGACACTCCGTCGAGGAGCGCGGGGTTGATCATCTCGGTTTTCGGAGTTCCTTCTTCGCCCATGACGCCCCCCGTCGAACGGCCCAGCTGCGCTAGCCCGGAAGAGGCGGGAGCGTACGGGGGAGCGCCCGCTTCGGTCAAGGATCGAGCGGGGTTGGACGGAGGAGCCCTTATTTGCCCTGGTGCATCTTTTGCGTGTCGGTGCCGGTCTTCGCCTGGCTCTGCTGCGGCTGGTCCTGCCCGCCCGGCGTCTGGTCCTGCGCCTGTTGCGGGGGCGCCTGGGTCATCGTGGATTGGAGCTTGGGCAGGTCCGCGCGCGCGACCACCTCGCCCGGCTTCTTCACATCCGAGGCGTCGATCGTCAGCATCACTGCCTTGCCCTGGTCGATCGCGGGCAGGTCCGTCTTCATCGCGTAGCCGCTGCCGTTGTGATCCATTTCGATTGCGCCGACGTCGATCGGATCGCCGGCAACCGGCTGCAGCCACACATGGTAGGCCTTCCCGGCCTCGAGGCTCTGGGATAGGCCGTAGGCATTCACGCGGATGAACGTCTTCCCGGTGGGCAGCTCACCCCAGGTGACGGCCGCCCAGGCCTTGGGAGTAGCGGCGGCTGCCGCCTTCTTGCCCGCCGGTGCTGGCGCTTCGATGATCACGGTGGTGCGCCCGGGGCTGCGCGCCAGGGTGACGTCCTTCTGGAGGTCGCCCACCTGCTTGGTCACTGCTGCTACCTGGTCGCGGTACTGGTTCGCGTCGCGCTCGGCCGTGCTGGCCCGCTGCGAGGACGAACTGAGCTTCGAGGCCAGGTAGCCGACCAGGGCCACGACCACTACGATGACCACGACCGCGGGGACGGCCGCGCGCCAGGAATGCCTCGCCTTCCCATCGGTCAAGCGGGAAAAAGTGGGGCGGGTATCCGTCATGGTTTCCATGGCGGAAGAGTTCTCACTGCTGAACAGAAGGGCAACCCTATGATTGCCCGGGCAATACTACGTATCGGTCCGCCGGCGCAGCGCTGGAGCAAGCGCCAGGCAGAGACCGAAATCCGAATCGATGGACTCGGCCGGCTCCTTGCGCACGGGCTTCAGGTGAGGATCGGCGGGCAAGTCGGCGAGCGTCCGCCGGCGGGGAGAGCGGCGACTGCTGGGGTCGGCCTTTCTCGACATGGTGCGTTGTTGTACTCGACCCGACCCCTCCCCGCAACCACGTACACACACACCGGGCTGGCGCCCGACCGCCTTTCCTGTTACGAGCGCGCAGCCATGGCTCGCAGAGTGAAGGCGGACCTGTCCGCGCGGAAGGTGACGGAACCACAGAAGTCCTTGGAAACGTTCCCGAATCCGAGCCCCGGCCGGGATTATGAGATCCGCTTCGAGTGCCCGGAGTTCACCTGCGTCTGCCCCATGACGGGTCAGCCCGACTTCGCCACCATCCGGATCACCTACGTGCCCGACCAGGCCTGCGTCGAGCTGAAGAGCCTCAAGCTCTACCTGTGGAGTTACCGGAACGAGGGCGCCTTCCACGAGGCAGTCACCAATCGCATCCTCGACGACCTGATCGGGTCGCTGAAGCCGCGCCGCTGCGAAGTGACCGGCGATTTTTACGTTCGCGGCGGCATCCACACGGTCGTCGTCGCCCGATACCCCGACCGTTGATTTGCCTGCCCCCCGGCGGACCGGCAGGATGGCCCGGTGCTCTCAGGCGAGCTCCACCCCTTCCTGGTGCACTTCGCGGTGGGGTTGCTGCTGATCGCGCCGGTCGCGGACGTGTTCGGCCTGCTCCTCCGCCGGGAGGCGCTCCTCAATACGGGCCGCTGGACCACCCTGCTCGGCACCGGCTTCGCGATCCTGGCCGTGGCGAGCGGATGGGGAGCCGAGGCGGGACTCGGCGCCCACAGCGCGGCAGGCGAAGCGCTGCTTCAACTGCACGAGAAGCTGGGGTACGTGGCGCTCGCCATCTGGGTGCCCGTCGCGGCCTGGAGGGCAGGGTCGAAGCTGGCGATGCCTCTGCGCGCCCGGACGCTGTACCTGGCCGCATCCTTCGCGGCGGCGTCGGTGCTCACCGCCGAGACGGTCCTCGGCGGGGCTCTCGTATACCGGCACGGAGTGGGATTGAGCCCGGCGGCCCGGGCAGAGCCGGTGGTCCGCCCTCCTCCGGCTGGCTCTACTCCAGCTCCTCGCTGACCGGGCGGAAACGGCGACTCCAGATCCCAATCTGAGCCAGGATCGGCAGCAGGGCGATGCCCATCTCGGTCAGGCTGTAGACGGCCTTTTGCTTATGCGTCGGGTCGTCGGCCCTGGTGACGATGCCCTGCGCGACGAGCATGCTCAGGCGGTCGGCGAGGATGTTGGAGGCGATGCGCTCGTCGGT
>Ga0209526_10000457_pt1 | contig 26565 bp, 24 predicted proteins | sample JacPinW_OM2H0_M1_FD_188566 | JGI IMG/M metagenome (GOLD analysis project Ga0209526, IMG submission 188566) | Forest soil microbial communities from Algoma, Ontario, Canada - Jack Pine, Ontario site 1_JW_OM2H0_M1 (SPAdes) (version 2) | ecosystem: Environmental > Terrestrial > Soil > Boreal... | reverse complement strand
GCCCCAGCCAGTCGGCACTCTCCATCCAGCTGTCCTCGCCGGCAAGCCGGAGCAGCAGCCGCGCGTGAAGGTAGAAGAGGCTTACCACGTCCTGCCGGTTGTGCTCGAGGGCCAGCTCGAGTTGGGGCGCCCAGCCGAGGCGCAGGTACCGCAGATAGGCCTCGGGCACGAGAGCCCCCGGCAGGTCACCCTCTCTTTCAAAGCCCAGCAGACGCTCTTCCACCACTCGCAGGGCGCAGCTCTCGAGGCGCTGCCGCAGGAGCGCTCTGGTCAGGGTCAGGAGATCGGTATGGGCAGGGTGCTGGAGGTCGCCGGGCATTCTGGCCATCACCCAACGCGTGCGCAGCAGCGGCAGGTCGAAGCGGCTGCCGTTGTAGGTCGCCAGGCCGGGAGTGGCGGCGAGCTCATCCCGGAGCAGGCTCAAGAATGCAGCCTCCCCAGCCGGCTCCGGCAGGAAGAGCTGCACCAACTCCAGGCCGCAGTCGACCGGCCGGCAGACGGCAGCCGCGAAGACCTGTGTGCCGGTCCCGCCCGAGAGGCCGGTGGTTTCGGTGTCCAGGTAGCCGTGTGGCACGGGCGGGATCGGTCCCGGCACACGTCCCCTGGGCAAGATCTCGGCCAGCCGCCACGCCATGCCGAAGTCCGTCTCCACCGGCTCGAAGCCGCGCGGCATCCGGGCCTGGCTCGCAGGCGCCGGCCGGCGCCGCGGACCGGCGCCTAGACTGGCAAGGCGTTCACGGAGAGCAGCCGGAGGCACGAGGACTTGGCTCCTTCGACGCCGCTCAGGGGCCCGATGCAGGAAGGGCAGCCGTCGGCGCACTGACACTCGCGGACAAGGTCGGCAGCTCCGTTCAGCAGTTCGCGGTGGAGCTCGTAGAGACGCCTGGCGTAGCCGACGCCGCCGGGGTAGACCTCGTAAACGGTCACCGTGGGGCGCTGGGTGGCGACCGAGCGCACCTCTCCGAGCGCGCCCAGGTCGCGGGGATCGCACATCAGCCGGAGGGCCGCCACCGTCCGCATGGCGTGGGCCATTCCCTGGAGGCCGGCTTCGAGCCTTTCCCGTCCCAGCGCCCCCCATAGCGGGGGGTCGAGCGTGGTCCAGTAGGCGGTCGTGTGAAGCGTCTGCTGAGGCAGGTTGATGGGGCCGGCGCCGACGTTCTCGTGCGTGTGGAAGCGGATCTTCTTGAACATCGTGGCCAGAGAGGTGAGCTTGACCTCGCCGTGGCTGCGGTCCAGACCGGGCACCTGCTCCTGCTCGAACGTGTCCAGGACGTGCACGCTCACGCCGAGGAGGGCATCGGTGTAGTAGTCGACGTCAACCGGCCGCACGTAGGCCTTCTTCTCCTCCCAGTCCAGCCGGTCGACGTGGTACTGGGCGCCGTCCTGGAGGTAGATCGCCTCCTCGTGGAGCATTACCTGGGCCGTGAACTGGTCCATCTCCCCGATCACCTCGGGGCGCGGCTTGGCGGTGTCGACGATCACCACGTTGTCGGCTGCGCCCCGCCTGAGCGAGATGCCCTCGGCCGGGAAGGCGTCCTGCGACCAGAACCAGCGGCCGCCGGAGTGGCTCGCCACCCCGTCTTCGGCGAAGAGCTCGAGAAGCGCCGAGACCTCACTGCCACCGAAACGCTCTCCGTCCAGGAAGGGAAGCTCGAAGAGCCCGGCCTGGAGGTGTCCCGCCAACACAAGCAGGTTGTCGGGGTCGATCAGGCCCTCCTCCGGGCTTGCGCCGAGGAAGTACTCGGGGTGGCGGACGATGAACTGGTCGAGGGGAGAGCTGGAGGCCACGTAGATCGCGACGGAGCCCGAGCGCCGGCCGGCCCGACCCAGCTGCTGCCAGGTGGAGGCGATGGTCCCCGGGTAGCCGACGATCACTGCAGCCTGGAGCGAACCGATGTCGATTCCCAGCTCCAGCGCGTTGGTGCTCACAACGCCCCAGACCTCGCCGGTGCGGAGACCGGCTTCGATCTCACGGCGGCGGAGCGGAAGGTAGCCTGAGCGGTAGCCGCGCACTCGCCTCCGGCTATCGAGGCGGGGCAGGAGCGACTCCTGCAGATAGCTCAGCATCACCTCGACCTGGAGCCGAGAGCGGCAGAAGACTATCGTCTGCACGCCCTGCTTTATCCAGGGCGCCGCGATCCGTTTGCCCTCCAGGAGCGAGCTGCGCCTGATTCCCAGCCGGCGGTCGACGAGAGGCGGGTTGTAGAAGACGAGCCGCCGTTCACCGCGGGGCGCCCCGCTCCTGTCGACCACGGCCACTCCCTCCTCCTCCAGCAGTCGCTCGGCCAGCTCGCGGGGATTGGCGATGGTCGCGGAGGCGCAGACGAAACGCGGCCTGGATCCATAGAACTCGCAGACGCGCTTCAGCCGCCGGAGGACGTTTGCCACCTGGCTCCCGAAGAGCCCGCGGTAGGTGTGGAGCTCGTCCACCACCACGTGCTCGAGGCTGGAGAACAGCTTCCGCCAGCGGGTGTGGTGGGGCAGCACCCCGGTGTGCAGCATGTCCGGGTTGGTGAGGACGATGTGGCCGCCCTCGCGGATGGCGGTCCGCTGGCCGGGTGGCGTGTCACCGTCGTAGACGTCGACCTTGATGTCGAGAGGGAGGTGTCCGGCGAGCGTGGCGAGCTCGGCCCGCTGGTCCTGGGCCAGGGCCTTGGTCGGGAAGAGGTAGAGGGCTCGGCTGTCTGGGCGTTCGAGCAGGCCCTGGAGGACTGGAAGGTTGTAGCAGAGCGTCTTGCCGCTGGCCGTAGGGGTCACCACCACCAGGTGGCGTCCGGCCCGCACGTGGCGGTACGCGTCGGCCTGGTGTGTGTAGAGCCGGTCGACCCCACGGCTGGCGAGCGCCGCGGCGAGCTCGGGCCGGAGGTCGGCCGGCAAGGGGGTAGTGTCTGCGGAGCAGGCCGGGATGACGTGGTCGAGCGTGACGTCGCCTGGTAGCTGGAGCGGATCGAAGGCTGGGACGGTGACCATGACGTTGAGGAGACGAGCCTAGGCCGAACGTCTGTTCGAAGTCAAGGCCCAGGTTGTTAACTCGGATCCGCGGTTAAGGAGTCAGCCGCCCCCGTCTCACGCGTGAAAGCGCTGAACTGCTGACGAGCTCAAACGTCTCTTAACTGGCCGACGGTGGGATGTCGGTCGAGAGTGACTCACGCTTTGGCCACAATCGGCACGCGACTGTCGAGCGCCGGTGAAAGCAAGTGAGGCATGACTGCAGAGACGAGAAGAGGCCGGGTCCGGAAGAGACTCCGGCCCGGCCAGCGATCGAGAGTGGAATTGATTCGTTCAGAACTTCGGCAACTGCGGTGCTTTGGGAATCTGGACGGGGGGGACAGGGTCCTTGACCCAGGGCGGAAGCGGCTTCGGGCAGGAAGGGTACTGCGGGTTTCCGGGCTTGCTCGGGTCGCAAGGCTTGTTCGGGTCGCCGGGCTTGTTGGGGTTGCCGGGCTTGTTTGGGTCGGCGGGCTTCTGCGGGTCAGCGGGCTTCTGCGGGTCGGCGGGCTTGTTCGGACCGGCCGGGTAGCCGGGGGCATCGCCCTGGCCGGCCGGGTAGCTGGAGGGGTCGTCGCTCTGGCCGCTCGAAGCGGGGTCGGTACCGCCGTTCTGTGTCGAAGGGCTGTCGGCGGAGCCCGCGCCCTGGTCCTGTGGTTTCGCCAGCTGCGACGCTCCGGCGCCTTGTGCGTGGCTGAACACCGCGAACCCGGCCAGGCCGGTGGCCAACACCGCGCCGGCGACCAGGACCGCGATCAGGCCGACTCGCCGCCTGTTCGATCCCCTGGAGTCTTGATCTTCTTGCATCGTGTCTCTCCTGTTGGTTTGATCCGGACCCCGTCTGGGACCGGCTTGGCGAGACAACACCTGCACCAGGCCCCCATTACGGTCAGCCGCCCGGGCGTAATCCGGCGGCTCCCGGCCAGGGTTTCCGTGTCGAGCTCGATGAATAACCTGCATCTCACCGGCCAGCCCTCCGCGGGCTCCCCGGTCCCGCCACCACCCCGCGCCGCTGAAAGGCCGGGCCGTCCAAGAGAACGAAATTGCAATGCGCCGCCTCCGACTGACCGTAAATTGCGCCGACCATCGGGGTTCTATCTCCATGGCGGGACACAGAAGCTCAAATCACCAGGAAGTACAGGCATGACCTGGGCGCTCCTCAGCAGCCTGGTCCTCACCTGGTTCGTCCTCAAGGCGGCGGACCGCTGCTGATCGAACCACCGACCCCAGGGCGCTGACGGCCCGAGCCGGGCCAAAGGCCGCCCCGGGGCGCCAGGCGTTTAGCCTTTCAGGCCATGCGAATAGCGATCGTCTCGGACGTCCATGGCAACCTGGTCGCGCTCGAAGCCGTGCTCGCCGACCTGAAGGGACAGGAGCCGGAGCTGGTCGTCCACGGCGGCGACCTTGCATTCAACGGTCCCCGGCCCGCCGAATGCGTGGACCGGATCCGCGAGCTGGGCTGGCCTGGAGTGATCGGGAACATGGACCAGGCGCTCGAGACCCATCGCGACCGCCAGGCCTCTGTCGCCTGGGCTCGGGAGCGCGTCGGCGAGGAGCGGAACGGCTGGCTCCAGGCGCTGCCCATGGAGTGGCGCCAAAGCGACCAGATCGGGCTCGTCCACGCCGTGCCGGGCGACCTCTGGAGGGCGGTGCGGCCTGACGTCGAGGACGCCGAGCTGCGCTCGATCTACGGTCAGCTGGGAACCCGCCTGGCCGTCTACTGCCACATCCATCGCCCTTACATCAGGGAGTTGGGCGATCTCATGGTGGCCAACACAGGAAGCGTCGGGCTGCCCTTCGACGGCGACCCTCGTTCGTCCTATCTGCTGGTGGTCGAGGGCAGGCCGGAGATCCGGCGGGTCAGCTACGACGTGGAACGCGCCGCCCGTGAGGTCGAGGAGTCGGGCCACCCCGACGGGGCCGCGATCGCCGCGATCTATCGAGCGGCCCGGCCGCCCTCCTGAGCGGCGTGCCCCGCTCGTCGGCGGCCGAATCGCCAGAGGTGCCGGTCCCGTGACCACCGAGCTGGAGCTGCTAGCCATGCGGAGAGCGATCGCCATCTCCGCCCTGGGCCTGGGCACGACCAGCCCGAACCCACCTGTGGGCTGCGTCGTGCTGGACCCCGCCGGCCGACCCGTCGGGGAGGGCTATCACCTGAGACGGGGTGAGCCGCATGCGGAGGCCAACGCTCTGCGAGCGGCCGGCGAGAGCGCGCGCGGAGGTACCGCCGTGGTGACGCTGGAGCCATGCAATCACCTGGGGTCCACCCCGGCCTGCAGCGCGGCACTGATCGAAGCAGGGGTCTCCCGGGTCGTGGTCGCGGTCATGGACCCCACATCCCGGGGTGGGGGAGGCGTCAGCGCGCTGCGCGGAGCCGGTGTCTCAGTGGAGGCCGGCGTTCTGGAATCAGAAGCGCTCTTGGTGATGGAACCCTGGCTGAGCTCGGTGCTGAGCGGGAGGCCGTTCGTGACCTGGCTCTGCGCCATCGATTCGGCCGGGCGCCCGATGGCGTTCGCCGAGCTGACGGCCGAAGACTCAGCCGCCTGGCTCGAGGATGTCCGAAATCTCCGCCTGCAAAGCGATGCCGTACTGGACGAGCAGGGGCAGATCGCCGAGGGGACCCCGGGCGGCCACGGGGCCGGCTTCCGCCTCCAGCCGGAGCCCCCGCCGGTGGGTCCCGAAAGCCTCCTCTCCCGCCTGGCTTCGGGGGGCGTGCGAACGCTGCTGCTGGACGGGGGAGAGGCTCTGGCCGAACCCTTCGTGGCCCGAGGTCTGGTCGATCGGGCGGTGGCGTACTCACGGGGGCGGGACCCATCCTGGAGACCGGGCGCGTCTGCGGCAGGAGCGACCCTGGCGTTCCCGCCCTCCGGGTTCGAGCTGACAGGGGTGCAGCGTGCAGGCAGCTGGCTCCGGGCGACTTCCAGGTTCAGATGACACGCACATATCGGAAGTTGGAAACCGGAGGGTTACGCAACATTCCACCGCGGTGAGCTCCCTCCAGCCCGGCGCGACCCGCTCGACAATCGCTCGCTGCTCCTCGCGGCGCGCAGACCTTGCCGGCCCAGCCCCTGGATCTGAGGGCCAGGTCCGAGGCGAAAGGCGACATGCTTTGCTGGATGTCGTTTCTGCAGCTGATGACGATTGTCGTCGAGGACTACGACCCAGCCATTGCATTCTTCGTGCACGTCCTCGGTTTCGAGTTGGTGGAGGACTCTCCGTCGCTTACGAACGATGGGCGCCCGAAGCGGTGGGTCATTGTTCGACCACCGAGTGCACAAACGGGAATCCTGCTTGCCCGTGCTGACGGTGATGACCAGACGGCGGTGGTCGGGAAGCAGGTGGCTGGCCGGGTCGGCTTCTTCCTTCGAGTAGACGACTTTGGTGTCACCTACGAAAGGATGAAGGGCGCCGGTGTCAAGTTCGTGGCCGCTCCCCGCACGGAGTCATACGGCCGCGTCGTCGTGTTTCTCGACGTGGCAGGCAACAAGTGGGACCTGATCGGTCCCGCCTGACAACCGTTGGACAGTGGTAGTCGGCGAGGGGACAGCGCTCCGGACTGGCGATTCGCGCAACCGGGCCGGATTGACGCGCCAAGCTGGGTTGACGACTCTTTGAAGGAGGATCGGCGATGACGCGAACGGAATGGGTGGAGCGCATCCAACGAGGCTGGCGGGAGCTGGATGCGCTGGTTGCAGTCCTCGATCCGCAGGCGCTGGAGGCGCCCGTGGCGGACGGCTGGACGGTGAAGGACCACCTCGCTCACCTGGCCGCCTGGGAGGAGTCGCTGGTCGCGCTGCTCGAGGGTCGGGATCGGGCGGCCGCTGTAGGGGTGAGCGGCGTGGGTGAGGGAGACGTCGACCGCGTCAACGCGGCCATCTGGGCGAGGCATCGCGATGAGAGCCCCGAGCAGGTTTTGTCGAGCCTTCGAGACACCCACCGCCGGCTTCTTGCCAGATTGGACCAGCTTGGTGAGGACGACCTCTCCCGGCCCTACTCGCATTACCAGCCGGGCCCCTCCAGCGACCCCGACCACGAGAAGCCGGTCGGTGAATGGGTCGGGGTCAACACCTTCGAGCACTACGCCGAGCACCTGCCCCTGATCCGCTCGGCGGCAGGCCAAGGGGCTTAGAGGTGGCCCGGCTACTGGGGGACGGCCGCCGCCTCTCGTCGCTTCGCGTCCTGTTGCAGACGGAGCGCCCGGTACTGGCGCCAGGCTGCTATGACGCACTCGGTGCCAGGCTGATAGAGGAGGCGGGCTTCTCCGCCGTCTATATGACAGGGTTCGGCACGGCCGCCGGCCGTCTCGGCCGGCCCGACGTGGGGCTGCTCACGATGAGCGAGATGGTCGACAACGCGAGGCGCATCGTGAACGCCGTTCAGCTGCCGGTCATCGCTGACGCCGACACGGGCTACGGCAACGCAATCAATGTGATCCGGACCGTGCAGGAGTTCGAGCGGGCGGGAGTCGCCGCAATCCACCTCGAGGACCAGGTGATGCCCAAGAAGTGCGGGCACATGGAGGGCAAGCAGGTGATACCGGGACGCGAGATGGCGGAGAAGGTGCGCGCCGCCGTGGATGCGCGGCGCTCTGCCGATTTCCTGGTGATCGCACGCACGGACGCCGCCGCGGTCGAGGGACTCGATGCGGCCATCACCCGTGGGCACGCCTACCGGGAGGCGGGTGCCGACGTCCTCTTCATCGAGGCGCCACGGTCGGACCAGGAGATCGCCGCGGTCGCTGCTGCCTTCCCCGAAGTTCCTCTGCTCTTCAACTACGCCGAGGGCGGCAAGACCCCGCCGATAGAGCTGGACCGCCTCCGGGAGCTGGGATACGCGCTGGTCATCTTCCCGATCAGCACACTGCTCGCCGCCACGGCGGCGATGCGGCGGGTCCTGACCAGGATCAAGATGGACGGCACCCCCACCATGGCACTGCACGAGCTGCCACGTTTCCAGGAGTTCCTGGAGTTCATAGGGCTGGCGGAGATCCGCGAGCTGGAGCAACGATATGGCACTGAGGAGGCAGATAGATGACCGACACCGTGCAGAAGTCCAGCATCAGCAGCAAGCTCGCTCACCGCATGATCCACGCCGCCGAGGCGAAAGCAGCCGAGATGGGTAATCCGATGGTCATCGCGATCTGCGACGAGAGCGGGGTCCTGAAGGGTTTCAGCCGCATGGATGGAGCGCCGCTCCTGAGCGTCCAGGTGGCTCAGGACAAGGCCTACACGGCGGCCGGCTTCGGAATGGACACGGCCGGCTGGCACGACTTCATCAAGGACGATCCCCCGCTGGCGGCGGGTGCGGTTGGCGGGATCGAGCGCCTTGTCGTCTTCGGCGGGGGCCACGTGATCAAGATCGGCGATCAGGTTGTGGGCGCCATCGGCGTCAGCGGCGCCCATTACAGCCAGGACATGGAGGTGGCCCAGGCCGGCCTGGCAGTACTCGAACAGTAGCGCGGTTCCGTCCTTGCGGGGAGGCTTGGGAGGGGATCTAACCCGGCCGGGCCGGTGCAGAGCGACGGGCTCTGCCGGAAGGGTACCCCCCTCCTCTCACCCTCCCCGCCGGAGGGAGGGAATGGCGACCTTCCATTTCTGGCCCTCTCGGGAGTCGGTGACTGCGACTCCCATCTCGGCCAGCTCCCCCCGGAGCGCGTCCGAGGTGGCGTAGTCCTTTGCCGCCCGGGCCTTCTCGCGCCGGTCCAGCAGCTCGGCCGCGCCGGGCGGCAGCTCGCCGGCGTCGGCTGAGGGCGCCCGCCCCAGGTCCAGTCCCAGCACGCGGTCCCAGTCCAGCAGCAGCGCCGCCTTGGCGCCGGCCGCCAGGTCGGAGTGGACCAGCTCGGAGATCAGGGCCATGGCGGCCGGGAAGTCCAGGTCGTCGGCGATGGCGGCCCGAAACCTCCCGGCGTAGTCGCCTCGCGGGCCGTCCGGCGCCCCCTGCCAGTCCGCCACCCGCTCGCGCATCTGCCGGAGCACCCGGTCCGCCCCCGCCAGCTGCTCGAGGCTGAAGTTGAGCTTGGTCCGGTATTTCGCCTGCAGAGCCAGATAGCGGTATGCGAGCGGGTCGTGGCCCTGCTCCTCCAGCTCCGTGACGCGGAAGAAGTTGCCCGCCGACTTGGCCATTCGGGTGCCGGAGAGCATCAGCATGTCGCCGTGCATCCAGTAGCCGACCACCTGGTGCCCGAAGGCGGCCTCCGACTGGGCGATCTCCGCCTCGTGGTGGGGGAAGACGTTGTCGACACCCCCTGTGTGGATGTCGAAACGGTCACCGAAGAGAGCTGTGGACATGGCCGAGCACTCGATGTGCCAGCCCGGGAAGCCCGGCCCCCACGGGCTGTTCCAGACCTGGACCCTCTTCTCACCGGCGTGCTTCCAGAGCGTGAAGTCCCCGGGGTGCCGCTTGCGAGGGTCGGGCTCGCCGCGGGCGCCCGCGATCAGCTGCTCGGTGCTGTTGTTGGAGAGCTTGCCGTAGTCACCGAAGGAGGCGATGTCGTAATAGACGGTGCCCTCCACCTCGTAGGCGTGGCCGAGGTCGATGAGGCGCGCGATCAGCTCCTGCATTCGCGGGATGTAGTGGGTCGCCCTCGGGTAGTGGGCAGCCCGCCGGATGTTGACCCGCGCGATGTCCTCCAGAAAGGCCGCAGCGTAGAAGTCGGCGATCTCCTCGGCGGAGCGATTCTCCAGCCGCGCGCTGACCAGCATCTTGTCCTCGCCGCGGTCGAACTCGTCCTCGGTGAGGTGGCCGACGTCGGTGATGTTCATGGCCTGCTCGACCTGGTGGCCCAGGTATTCAAGGGTTCGGCAGAGCAGGTCGGCGAAGATGTAGGTACGAAGGTTTCCGACGTGCGCGTACTTGTAGACGGTGGGACCGCAGGAGTAGATGGTCACGCGGCCCGGCTGGATGGGCCGGAGCTCCTCCTTGCGCCTGTTGAGCGTGTTGTAGACGCGCATACGGGCGAACATCGTACGGGGGCGCGATGAGAGCGCTGCGCCTCCGAGGGGCCGAGCTGACGGCGGGCGCCATCTCGGGGCGCGTGCTCACACACGATCTGGGGCCGGGTCTTCGCAAAGGCACCGTCCTGAGCCAGGAGCACCTGGAGCCGCTCCGAGCGGTCCCCGAGATCCACGTGGTCGAGCTGGACGAGGGGGACGTGCACGAGGACGAGGCGGCCCGGCGCCTGGGTCGGGCAATCGCCGGGCCGGGCACCCGGCTGGAGGGGCCGGTTCAGAGCCAGGTGCGGCTGGTAGCCGAAGGCCGGGGCCTGGTCCGGGTCGAGAGGGAGGCGGTGGAGGCACTCAACCAGCTGCCCGCGGTGGGCGTCTTCACCCTGGTGGACGGGCAGGCGGTGAACGCCGGAGAAGAGGTGGCGGGAGCCAAGGTCACCCCGGTCGCCATCGCGGGCTCGGTGCTGGAGGAGGCGGAGCGGATCGCCGCCCAGACGGCGCCCGTCCTGCGGCTGGACGCCTTCCGCCCGCTGAGGACCCTGGTGGTCGTCACAGAGCGGCTCAAACCCAAGGCCCGCACCCTCTTCGCCCAGGCCGTCACCAGGAAGCTCGGTTGGTACGGAGCCGAGCTGATCGGCGTCCGGGAGGTGCCGCGCAGCGGGGACGCCGTTCGTGAGGCTTACGAAGGCGCGCGCCGAGAGGGCGCCGAGGTGGTGCTCTTCGCCGGCGCCTCCTCGATCGATCCGCTCGACGCCGCCTACTCCGAGCTGGAGGCCGCGGGCGGCGAGCTGCTAAGGCAGGGGGCGCCGGCTCACCCCGGGAGCATGCTCTGGCTGGGGCGGCTGGACGAGGCGGTCGTGCTGGGTGTGGCGTCCTGCGCCGGCTTCGGCAAGTCCACGGCGCTGGACCTGGTGCTGCCCTTCGTCTTCGCCTACGGCCAGGCCGCCGAGCTCGACTTCCGCAGGCTCGGGTACGGCGGTCTGGTCGAATCAGGAGCCGGCCGCCGCTTCCCTCCTTATCAGTGATGCGGGGGACAAGTGCGGGGGAAACAGGTTTCCCCCCCGGCCCCCTTCCGCAAAGTGGCGTCTGGGGGATGCTTGGAAGGAACAACTCATACGGCCGGAATGAATCCGGCCTATCTAGTTACGTTTGGAATCTACGGCCAGATCTGTGAGGGGGCTGCCTTGATGGTGGGCATGGTCAGGCCTTCCGGCCAGTCGGGTCCGTCGAAGGCGGCGAGGTAGCCGTCGACCTGCTGCACGAGTGGTGCCAGCTCTACGCCGCGGTGCCGGGGCAGGTAGGGGCGCAGGTAGCCGGCCCCGCTTCGCCACTTGTTGACGGCGCCCCGGCGGTTGTGCCGGCCGTAGTGGAGGCAGGCCGCGGCGACCTGTATGAGCCCTTTGTAGAAGCCCGAATCGGGACCCTTGCGGTCGGGCATCCAGGCCTCCTCCCAGGCCTCGTGCGACTCCCAGTAGCGACCCGAGTTGAAGAGCTCGATCCCGCGCTCCAGGCTCATCGGGGGGCCTGCAAATACAATCGGAGCGGTCGATGACCGAGGCTGTCGCCGAGTACCGCCGCGTCAACCTCTCCAGCGACCCCATCTATCGCTACGTCAGGGTGACGAAGCCGGGCGGGGTCCCCGGAGCCGTGGCCGAACAGGACCTGATCGACAATCCCTGGCTGCAGCGCCTGCGCCGTATCCACCAGCTGCAGAGCGCGTGGTGGGTCTTCGCCACCGCCGAGCATTCCCGCTTCCAGCACTCGCTCGGCGCCATGCACCTGGCCGGAGAGTGGGCCGGGCATCTCTATCCGACGCTGCGCCAGCTCCACCCGGAGGCACCGTCCCAGGCCGTGGTCACCGAGACCCTGCGGCTCGCCGGGCTCCTCCACGACGTCGGTCACGGGCCCTTCGGCCACTTCTTCGACGAGAACTACCTGGCGCGCTGGGGGCTGGACCACGAGGTCATCGGTCGCCACCTGGTCCTTCACGAGCTGGGTGAGATGATCGGGGAGCTCCGGGCCTCGCCCGACGCGGATTTCGCTGCGGGTGAGCAGGTGGACCCAAGGTGGGTGGCCTACCTGATGTCGACCTCGGAGCTCGCCGGCTTCCAGGCCCCGGCCTGGCTCGTGGCGCTCCGCCCTCTGCTCGTCGGTCCCTTCTCGGCGGACAACATGGACTACGTGCCTCGGGACTCCTACGTCTGCGGCGTCGCGGCGGGTCCGGTCGACGTTCAGCGGATCATGCACTACTCGTTCATATCCGAGCACGGCCTCACCCTCCACATCCACGGCGCGGAAGCGCTCTTCATGTTCCTCAACGCCCGGCTCTACCTCTACCACCAGGTCTATTTCCACAGAACGGTCCGGCGCATCGACCTCCAGCTCCGCGAGATCTTCAACCCGACCATGGACGAGCTGCTCGGCGGCAACCCGCTGGAGTGCCTGGAGGACTTCCAGCGACTCAATGAGTGGTGGCTCATGAGCGAGGTCGACCGTTGGGCGCGCCAAGAGACGGACGACCGGCGCCGGCTCGGCCAGGCGTGGGGGGAGCTGGTCGGCCGTCGTCTCAAGTGGCACCTGGTCTACTCCAGCTACGTCGAGGCGCGTGAAGTCCCCAACAGCGCCCTGACCATGACGCGGGCCGATTTCGCGGAGCGGATCCGCGACCGCCTGAGCCCGGAGCTGCGCGGCCTCGAGTTCGAGGTCGACGTGGCGGCCCAGGAGTCCAGAGCTTTCAACCCCATGATGGAGAGCCAGGACATCCTCTTCTACGACCCCCTGGAGGCCAGCTTTCAGCACTCGCGTGTCCTCGACCTCTTCAGGCGGCTGCCGGTGCGGATGGCCATTTTCCGGATCTTCGCGCGAGACGAGCGGGGTAGGGGCGAGCTGATCGAGGCGGCCCACCAGGTGCTCTCCGCCGCCTGAGGGGGCCATCATCGTGTTAGTTGTTGGCACAATAGGTGGCAATCGCTTGCGCCGGAGAGTCTCCGGCCTGGTGGGGACTATCGAGACGCGAGTCCGCTTCGGGAAGTGGCCGGGAGCGGCTCCGTGGGAGGGGATACCGGCGGTTCAGCGATCTGCAAGTGAGATCCAGGCCCTGTGGGCCCGATTGACGCTGCCGGCGGGGAGCCTCCAGGGCGGTGGCCGGCCGTGAACGAGGGCGAGAGCTGCCAGGCAACCCCTTTCTGCCCCGGTGTCATCGAGGACGGCTACTGCGACGTCTGCGGGAAGATCGCGATGTCGAGGGAAGCCGCTGAGGCTGCCAGGGCAAGGGTGGCCGACCTGAACCTGGGCGGCCAGGTAGCCGGGGAAGGAGGCCAGACCGACGGGGGCGTGCTGACGGCGTCGCCGCCCACCGATGGCGACATGCCGCCCAACGGCTCGGCGAGCGCTCTCTCCGCGGGCTCGGGCCGCGTCACCACCTCTCGCCGGACCGGCACCTTCAGCACCAGGACGGCGACGCGGACCAGGATCGGAGCCGGGCTGGTCAGCGTCCCTCCGATGCCCACCCTGGATCCGACTGCAGCGATGATGGCCGATCCGCAGGTATCCGAGGCGCGGCGTTTCTGCTCGACCTGTGGGGCGGAGGTCGGCCGCGGCAGGGATGGCCGCGCGGGGAGGGTGACCGGGTTCTGCGGCAAGTGCCGGCAGCCTTACTCCTTCATGCCCACCCTCGCCAGTGGGGACCTGGTGGCGGGCCAGTACCGGATCGCCGGCTGCCTGGCCTACGGAGGCCTGGGCTGGATCTATCTCGCCCAGGACGAGCAGGTCTCAAACCGCTGGGTGGTCCTGAAGGGCCTGCTCAACACCGGCGACCCCGACGCGGTGGCGGCTGCCGTCGCCGAGCGGCAGTTCCTGGCCAGCGTCGAGCACCCCAACGTGGTTCGGATCTACAACTTCGTCCAGCACGCCGGCGCCGGCTACATCGTCATGGAGTACGTCGGTGGCAAGACGCTCAAGAACATCCTCCTGGAGCGGCGCCGCCGGGGCCTGCCGGTGGCCGGCGCGCTCGCCGTCGAGCACGCCATCGCCTACATCCTCGGCATCCTGCCCGCCTTCTCCTACCTGCACCGGCTGGGCCTCGTCTACAACGACTTCAAGCCCGACAACGTGATGGTCTACGGGGACGACGTCCGGCTGATCGACCTGGGCGCGGTGACCCGGGTCGACCACCCCAACGTGGCGCTCTTCGGGACCGACGGCTTCCAGGCCCCGGAGGTGCCGAGCCTGGGTCCCTCCATCGTCTCAGACCTCTACACCGTCGCCCGCTGCCTCGCGGTGCTCATCCTCGACTTCCGTGGCTACCAGAACAAGCACCGCTACAGCCTCCCAACGCCGGAGGAGCAGCCGCTCCTGGCGGAACAGGAATCGCTCTACCGCTTCCTCCTCAAGGGCATAGCAGAGAACCCAGACGACCGCTTTCAGAGCGCCGACGAGATGGGCGAGCAGCTGCTGGGGGTGCTCAGGGAAGTGGTGGCCAGGAAGGAGCGGAGTCCGCGGCCGGTCGCCAGCGGCCTGTTCGACGCGGACCTGCAGGCGTTGCACTCACACGCAGGAGCGGCGCCGGAGGCTCCTGACTGGCGCTACCTGCCGCCGCTGAAGGTCAACCCGACGGATCCCGCGGCCAGCTTCGTGGTCAACGTCTCGGCCATGAGCGAGCCGACGCAGCAGTTGAGGCTGCTGGGGGAGGCGATCGGGCAGGGCCAGGTCCCCGACACGGCCGAGGTCGAGCTGGCGGTGGCACGGGCGCTGATCGCAATGGGCCGGTATGACGAGGCCGGACGGCGCCTCGACCTGGTCGGACGCCAGGATCCCTGGGACTGGCGCGTGATCTGGTATCGCGGCGTCCTGTTCCTGAGCCGTGACCGGTACCAGGAGGCGCGGGAAGCCTTCCGGCGCGTTTCCTTCGACCTTCCCGGCGAGCTGGCCCCGAAGCTGGCCGAGGCGCTTGCGGCCGAGCTCGCGGGAGACCTGGAGCGGGCGGCCCAGCTCTATGAGGTGGTCTCCAGCACCGACCCCAGCCTCACCTCCGCCTGCTTCGGCCTGGCCCGGATCCGTGACCTCACCGGCGACCGGTCGGCCGCCGTGGAGGCCTACCGGCGGATCTCCGAGAGCTCGAGCCTCTACACCGCCGCCCAGCTGGCCCTGGCCCGCACGCTGGTTCGGAGCCGGCCCCAGTCGGGCCCCGGGATCACGGAACTGGTGCAGGCGTCGGCCACCATCAAGCGGCTCCGGCTCGACGCCCAGGAGCGGGCGCAGGTCGCGGTCGAGCTCCTGACGGCCGCCCTCGAGCTGCTGGAGAGCAGGGCGGTGCTGCCCGACGCGGGTGTCGAGGTGATGGGCTATCCGCTGCACTGGGACCGGCTCCGCGAAGGCCTCGAGCGGGCCTACCGCGAGCTGGCTCGCTTCGCATCGGGCGAGGAGAGGATCCGGCTGATCGACCGCGCCAATCAGGTGCGGCCGATGACGCGGGTATAGCCATGGCAGGCGAAGTGCGACTGCACTGCCCCAACCCGGATTGCGGTGAGCCGGTGAGCCCCGAGGATCGCTACTGCGAGGCATGCGGCGCCCTGGTCCCCGCCTACACCTCGCGCGCCACGGGCTCGGCCCGGCCGTCGGCCGCCGGCGAGGAGGGCGGCTGGCTCGCGGCTCAGGACCAGGCGCGGGAACGGGTCGAGATCGAGCTGCCGGGCCTGGCCGGGATCAGCGACCGGGGACTCCGGCGGGAGCGCAACGAGGACGCCGTGGCCGTGGCCGCGATCGAGGCGCTGGGCGCCAGGGCGCTCGTCGTCTGCGACGGAGTCTCGGCCTCGGCGGAGCCGGCTCTCGCCTCGGAGGCCGCGGCGGAAGCGGCCCTGGCTTCACTGGTCGCCGCCATGGAGGAGGGGCGGCCGGATCCGTCGCGTGCCATGAGAGAGGCTGTGGCGGCCGCCCAGCTGGCGGTCTGCGCCGTGCCCTACGGCCAGGACGGGATAGAAGGACCGCCGGCGACCACGCTGGTGGCCGCATTGATCCGGGAGGGCAAGGCCACCATCGGCTGGGTCGGCGACAGCCGCGCCTACTTCGTCGGTGACGCCGAAGCCTGGCAGCTGACCCACGACGACACCTGGCTGGAGGAGGCCGCGGCGACCGAACCGGTGGGGAATGGCGGCTCTGTCCTCGCCGTCCGCACCCACGTCCTCACCCGGTGGCTGGGACGTGATCAGGAGGCCGGGCCCGACCCCTCCGTGACCACCTTTCTCCTCCCCGCCGAGGGCTTCCTGCTCCTGTGCTCAGACGGGCTCTGGAACTATGCCCCCACACCGGACTCGATGAGCCAGCTGGTCGCCCGGTTCTCGAACGGCGCCGCTCCTCTGCCGCTGGCGCACGCGCTGGTCGAATTCGCCAGGTCCCTGGGCGGCGTTGACAACGTCACCGTCGCTGTGGCGGCGGTGTAAGGAGGAAGAGGCCGGACAAGACCCGACGACGACCAGGGGATATCGAAGAAAGGAGGGAGACGAAAAACGTGGCCACGTTCAGTGCCACGGTGCATCAGAACGTGTACCTGCCGCGAGGCGAGTCTGTGGTACACGCCATCGTGGCGTTCGCGGCTGAGGAGATGGAGCGAGACGCCCGGGCGGGCGGCGGCCCGACCAGCGATGCCGTCGAAGTCATCGTGCTCGACTGCTCGGCGTCGATGGCGAGTCCCCCAGCCAAGCTGGAGGGTGCGCAGACGGCGACCTGCAAGGCCATCGACCGTCTTCGCGACGGTGCGTGGTTTGCCATCGTGGCGGGCACCTCCTACGCGCGCCTGGTCTATCCCCCGCAGAGGTTCGACCAGGCCTCCAGCGCTTTCGGGCCAAGCCTGGCGCGCGCATCGGCCACCACCCGCGCCGCGGCCAAAGAGGCGGTCATGAGGATCGAGGCGAACGGAGGTACCGCCATCTCCAGCTGGCTGGCGCTGGCGCGAAGGCTTTTCGAGGCCGGCCCGGCGAGTCTCCACCACGCAATCCTGGTGGCCGACGGAAAGAACGAGAGCGAGGAGGCCGATGAGCTCCGGGAGGAGCTGCTGCGCTGCCGCGGCAAGTTCCAGTGCGACTGCCTCGGGATCGGCACCGACTGGGAGCCGAGCGAGCTCTACTCCATCTCTGACGCGCTGCTGGGCAGCACCGACATAATCTCGCACCCCGACCAGATGGACGCCATGTTCGAGGCCATCACCGAGCGGGCGATGAGCAAGCAGCTCGGCGCTGTCGGGCTCCACCTGCTCACTCCGGTTGGCGGCGCGGTCAATTTCGTCAAGCAGGTCAGTCCGGAGGTCGCCAACCTCTCCCAGATGGTGGTCATGCACCAGCCGTACGGACCCGACGGGGAGTGGCGGACGGTGCAGGAACCGCTTCCGGGGCGGCCGCTGCTCAGCGTTTACCCGACAGGCGCATGGGCGGAAGGCGAGGAGCGGGAATACCACGTCTGCCTCTCCGTCCAGCCACAGGAGGTGGGGCCGCACAACGAGGTGCGGGCGGCGCGAGCGAGCCTGGTGGTGGAGGGAACGGTGCTCTCACAGGCGCCGGTGCGGGCGCTCTGGACCGATGACATGGAGAGATCGACGCGGATCAACCGGGCCGTCGCCCACTTCACCGGTCAGGAGGAGCTCGCCAGCAGCATCGAGCAGGGGCTGGAGGCGCGGCGAGCGGGCGACCACCAGACCGCGACCGAGAGGCTCGGACGGGCGGCTCACCTGGCTTTCCGAACCGGCAACGAACCGAGCACAAGGCTGCTGGAGCGCGTCGTCCAGATCGACGACCCGGAGAGGGGCATCGTCAGGCTCAGGGAGGACGTCTCAACTGAAGACGAGATGACGCTCGACACCCGCTCCCGAAGGACCGTGCGTCTCAGGAAACCGCCTGCATGATGCCCGACGCGTGCCCCACCTGCGCCACGGCCCGGGAGGGCAGCGATCGCTACTGCCCGAACTGCGGCTACGACTTCGAGACCGGCGAATCCCTCGTCCTCGTCGAGAGCCAGGCGCGGGGACCCGGGTCGGAGCTGGTCGTGGTGCTCAGCCTGGACGGCCGCCGGCCGAACGACCCGGGCTGTGAGCCTCCGCCGGAGGACCAGCCCCAGCACATCTTCGCGCTCGACCGCCGCTCGCTGGTGATTGGCCGCGCCGACTCGGGTGATCTCCAGATACCGATCCGAGGCGACCCCTACGTGTCGCGCCGCCACGCGGAGATGATCGAGCTTGGCGCCGGCTGGGGCATCAGGGACCTGGGCTCCACCAACGGGACCAAAGTGAATGGTGTTCCAATCGAGGGGGCGGAGATCAAGGTGCTGAGGCCCGATGACGTGGTGGAGGTGGGCTGCTTCGCGCGGCTCAAGGTGAGGCACCGCTCTGCTCTGGAGCCGGGAATCTCGGTGCTGTCAAGCGCGGGGCGCTTGGCTGGCGCCGGCGATACCGGCGAGGGACCGGCTTGAGCCAGGCAGTGACCGGGCCGGCGACGGTGCGCGAGAACGCACGCCGGATCAGGACGCGAGCCTCTACCACGCCGGGAAGGCTCTGGACCTTGTCGCTGCTGCTGGTGGCGGGCTGCGTCCTGCTCTGGCTGGCCGGGAGCAGCACCGTGGTCACGGCCCAGAGCAAGGTCGAGAGCATAGGCCACCGCTCCGGGCCGGCGGTCATCGACGCCCAGAAGATCCACGGGGCTCTGGCCGACGCCGACCGCTCGGCGGCGAACGCGTTCCTCTCCGGGAATGTCGAGAACCCGGAGCCTCGACAGCGCTATGAGCGCGACATCGCGGTCGCCACGCACGACCTGGAGCAGGCTGCAGAGCACAACACTGCAGGCAGCCAGGCCAGCCTGAACCTTCAGGCCGTGATCGCAGGGGTGGCCGAGTACACCGGCCTGGTGGAGACCGCCCGTGCCAACAACCGGCAGGGCTTTCCGGTGGGCGCCGCCTATCTGCGGGCGGCCTCCCGGCTGATGCACAGACCGGCCGACGGGATCCTGGCCCGCGTGGACGCGCTGGCCGGCATCAACTCGGCCAACGCCAGCGCCGAATATTCGTCGCTTGGATTCGTGGGCGCGCTGCTCGCCGTCTTCTTCCTCTTCGGCGCGCTGCTCTTCGCGCTGCTGCTTTCCACCCAGGCCTTCTTGCGCCGCCGGTTTCGGAGGCGGCGCAACACGCGCCTGCTGATGGCGACCGTGCTGCTCGTCCTGCTGTCTGCCGGCATGGCGGCGCAAGCGGTCTACAGCTACCGGAACCTGCAGCTTGCTGAACAGGAGGCTTTTCCGCGGCTCCACGACCTCTGGCAGGCACGCGCCCTGGCAGCCGACGCCAACGGCAACGAGAGCCTCTCGCTGATCGCGCGGGGCAACGGCGCCGGCTTCGACCAGGCCTTCAAGGAGGAGACCGCGAAGCTCGTGGACCGCCCGCTCAACGACCAGCTGGTGGAGGACGCGTCGCGCGGCAACGTTCGCTTCAAAGGCCTCCTGGCCGACGAGATCAACCAGGCTGCCTTCCCGGGGGAGCGCGATGCGGCGCTCAGGGCGCTCCGCGCCTACCAGAGGTTTCTGGACGTCGACGCAGCCGTCAGGGCCCGGGCCGCGGGCGACCACGAGGGCGCCGTGGCGCTGGCGCTCGGAACCGGGCCGGGGGCCTTGGGAGCAGCTTTCGGCGACCTCGACGCGGCGCTCGCGGAGGCCATCGGGGTCGACCAGCGGCAGTTCGACGAGGCGATCCAGAGGGCGGAGCCCAGCCTCGCGCTCAACCTGGGCGTGCCGCTCGGCGCCCTGGCGATCGCCCTGCTCGCCCTCTGGGGCCTTCAGCCCCGCATTGCGGAGTACGGGGGGTGAGGGTCTCGCTTCCTTGGTCCGCGCCGCGACGGCGGCTGAGAGGGCGAAGCCTCGGCCTGGCTCTGTCGCTGCTCCTCCTTGCCGCCTGCAGCGGGCCGGGCCAGCCTGCTCCCCGTGCCCAGAGCACGCCGCAGGCAACCGCTTCGCCCGCGGCACCGGCGGCGCCCGCCGCTGCGCCGGCGCCCTCCTGTGGCGACCCGACGGCGAGCCTGCGGCCGCAGGGCTCGCAGCCGCAGCCGGGGTCGATGCCGCAGGGCAGCTACATGCGGACCATCCAGGAACGCGGCAAGCTGGTGGCCGGGGTCTCCCAGGACATCCTGCTCTTCGGCTACCAGAACCCGATCGACAATCAGCTCGAGGGCTTCGACATCGACATGGTGAAACAGGTTTCCAAGGCGATCTTCGGAGATGAGAACCACGTCGAGTACCGCGCCATCACCAACGCCCAGCGGATACCTCTGGTCCAGAACGGCAGCGTGGACATCGTCGCGCTGACCATGACAATCAACTGCGAGCGCTGGCAGCAGGTGGACTTCTCGAGCGTGTACTACGACGCGGGCCAGCGGGTGCTGGTGCCCCGGAACTCGCACGTGCAGAGCCTCCAGGACCTGGGCGGCAAGAAGGTCTGCGCCGCAGCGGGCACGACCTCGATCGACAACATCACCCACGCCCCCAACCACCCGGTTCCGATCGCGGTGTCCGAGTTCACCGACTGCATGGTTCTGCTCCAGCAGGGGCAGGTGGACGCCATCTCCACCGACGACACCATCCTGCTCGGGCTCGCCGCCCAGGATCCTTCCCTCGAAGTGGTGGGATCGAAGTTCACAGCCGAGCCCTACGGCATGGCCATCGGCCAGTCCCATCCGGAGTTCGTGCGCTTCGTCAACGCGGTGCTCGAGAAGATGCGCCAGGATGGAACCTGGGCAACCCTTTACAACCGATGGCTCGGCCGGGTCAGCGGCGGCCAGCCACCCAACCCCCCAGGCCCGAAGTACAAAGACTAGACGGCCGCGCCGTCTGAGGCAGCCGCGGCCACCATGCGCGCGACGCTCCTGGCGAAGGAGTCGTCGAGCGGCAGATGCCCGTTCAGGTAGCGGTGGTAGAGGGGGCCGTAGAGCAGGTCCATGATCAGCTCGGGGTCGCTCCCCTTGGGAATCTCGCCGCGGGCGATGGCCCGCTCGACGATCGGGCGCCGCTGCTGCCGGATAGGTCTGACGAAGCGCTCTTTCCAGGCGCCGGCCAGGATGGGATCGCTCTGCACCTCCGCGATCAGCTCTCTCAGAGTCCGGCCCCAGGGTGAGCGGTTGACCGCGCGGGTCCAGTCCAGGGCTGTCGCCTCCAGGTCTCCTTGCAGGCTCCCCGTGTCTTCAGTCGGCTGACCTGCCAGGTACTCGTCGAAGGTCGCGTCTAAGGCGAGGGCGCCTCTGCTCGGCCAGCGCCGGTAGATCGAGGCCTTGCCCACCCCGGCGCGCTCGGCCACACCTTCGATCGTCATCGCGGCGAGGCCGGACTCGGCCAGCAGCTGACTGGTCGCGGCCAGGATGGCTTTCTCGGTCCGCTCGCTGCGCGGCCGGCCAGTCCTCTTCTGAACCGGAATAGCTGGGGCGCTCACTGCGATTGCAGTTTATAAGAAACGAGACGTACCGTCCGCAATTCGGCGATTCAGGAGCGAAACATGAAGCACACCAAACTCCGTGAGCTCGACGTTTCGAGGATCGGCCTTGGGACCATGGGGATGTCGGCCTACTACACGGGCGCCGGCTCGGACGACGCGGAATCGATGCGCACGATCCAGCGAGCGCTCGACCTCGGGATCACCTTCATCGATACGGCTGAGGCCTACGGCCCCTACGCCAACGAGGAGCTTGTTGGCCGGGCGCTCGCAGGCAGGCGGGAGGGAGTGGTCCTGGCCACGAAGTTCGGCCTGATCTCGCATCGGAACGGAGGCGTCCGGCAGACCGACGGCAGCCCGGAGAACATCCGCACGGCTGTGGAGGGGTCCTTGAAGCGGCTCGGCACCGACTACATCGATCTCTACTACCAGCATCGTGTCGACCCGTCGACGCCCATCGAGGAGACGGTCGGAACGCTGAGCGAGCTCGTCAGTGAAGGCAAAGTGCGATACATCGGCCTCTCCGAAGCGGCGCCCGAGACCATCCGCCGAGCGAACGCCGTCCACCCCATCACGGCCCTCCAGACCGAGTACTCACTGTGGACGCGTGACCCCGAGGCGGAGATCCTGCCGGCCGTGCGCGAGCTCGGCATCGGCTTTGTCGCCTACTCGCCGCTGGGCCGGGGCTTTCTGACCGGCCAGATCCGGTCGCTTGACCAGCTCGACGCCGCCGACTTCCGCGGCAGCAATCCCAGGTTCGCCGGCGGTGCCCTCCAGGAGAACCTGCGGATCGCTGACGAGGTCGCAGCGGTGGCCAAAGAGGTCGGTGCCACACCCGCCCAGGTCGCGCTGGCCTGGCTGCTTGCGCAGGGCGAGCACATCGCACCCATCCCGGGGACGAGGCGCGTTTCACGGGTGGAGGAGAACGCCGGGGCTGACGACCTGGTGTTGACGAGCGAGCAGTTGAACCGGCTCAGCGCGATCCGACCACCAGTCGGTGACCGGTACGCAGACATGACACCGATCAACCGCTGATCGCCGCCGTTCCGTGCCGCCTCATTTGCGGGCGAGCCGCTCCAGGCCGGTGCGGCTGATCGCCTCCATCCGCTGCAGCCGCCCGCGAAGCAGCTCAAGTCCCGCGCCGGTGATTCGATAGGGACGCCGCCGGTCCTCTGCCGGCAATCCCTCTATCAGTGCGCGCGCTTCCAGCCGAGCGAGCGTCGCGTAGAGGGTGCCGGGACCGAGCCGGACCCGGGAAACCGCCTCGACGTCCTTCACGATGGCGTAGCCATGACGGGGTTCCTCGACGAGGCTCGTCAGGATCAAGACAGCAGGTTCCTCGAAGCGCCCGAGTGAGGCCAGTCCACTCCCTTGCTGCATCGCTCCATGATATATCACGAACGGGTCTAAGGGCCAATTCGTCGAGGTGTCGAAATCGGCTCTCTGGTGTTCGTCGTACTGGATGAAGGGTGGTTTAGAAGCGATCGCAAGCCACCTCTCGCGGGCCGAGCCATTCAGCTCGAGCCATGTTTGAAGGAGAACGAGATGCCGAAGTTCATGTTTCTTCAGTACGTCGACGAGTCAAAGTCACCCAGGCCGGGAACCCCGGAGCTGGAAAAGGAGATAGCCGATTACGGCAAGCTGTTCCATGACGCCGAAGCTGCGGGCGTCCTCCGCGGCGGAGACCCGGTTCAGCCCTCCGCGGCCGCCTTCTCCGTCCAGGTCGGGGCCGATGAGAGAACGACCACGACCAACGGCCCGAAGCAGAACGGCGGCCTGGGGCTGAACGGCTACTGGGTGCTGGAGTGCAAGGATCGGGATGAGGCGGTCGCGTGGGCCGCGAAGATCCCCGCCGCCCATGGCGGGGGCGCGGTCGAGGTGCACCCAATCCTCTCGATGTAATCCGGCGCGGACGGGAGGCGACAACCTCCCGTCCGCCAGTCGAGCGGGAGCTCACAACCGGCTTGAGCTCGCACCATCCGGTCCTGAGGTCATCGCCACCAGGGCACGCGCCCGACACGAGCGACCTCGGCCACGGGGTCTTGCAGTTCCTCGGTCAGCTCGCTCAGGTGCTGGATCCACTCCTCTGCCGCGACGACGGCGATGGCCGACCGGCCGGAGCTCGGGTCCCGCCTCCACAGGCTCAAGCAGCGCAGCGCGGCCTGGCGTGGGTCACCGTCGCGGTCTCGGATGTCAGCCTCCGCCTCCACCGGGGTCTGGTCCAGCCGGTCGGCCAGACGGCTCAGCGCAGCCTGGCTGGCTTGCGTCTCTCCGCGCAGCGCCTCCGCAGCCTTCGGGCATCCATCGGCCCGGTATCCCATCTCGGCCACGACGTTCAGGAGGTCGCCGATGAGCATGACGCGGGCCCCGGAGGCAATCAGAAAAGCGGCCAACTCCGGGTCGAGGTGTTTAGCCGCCCTCTCATTCAGGAGCTGCTCCAGGGCCTCGCCGGCCCGGTCGCGCGCGCGGACCGCGAGCAGCCGCGTACGCGCCGAGTCATCGCTCGGCCCGCCTTCGAGGACCCGGCCGAAAGAACTGCCGATGAACACGGCGACGGACCTGTAGAAGCCGGCCACAGAGCGCGAGAGCTCGCGCCGCGCGCCTCGGGGCCAGAGGAGCAGGCTGACCATCAGGCTGATCGCCACGCCGATGGCGATGTCCTCGATCCGCGCCAGCCCCAGCCGCCAGCCGACTGGCGTGATGATGTTGAAGAGGACGAGCACATAGATCGTGAAGGCGGCCTGGCCAACCAGAAACCCGATGGCATTGGGGGCGTACGCGGCGAGGAAGATCGTCACCGGGAGCGCCATCCAGAGCAGCGGCGTGCTTCCCGCCACCGCCGTGAAAGCGGCGCCCACGGCAAAGCCGAGGAGCGTACCGAGGAGCGCCTCCATGGTGGTCCGGCCGGTGGCCAAGGCGTTGCTGCGGAGGACGGACATTGTTCCGAGCACGACCCAGAAGGCATGGTCCACCTGAAGCAGCCTGGCCAGGAGCACGGCCACGCCCAGCCCGATCCCGGCGCGCAGGGCGTTGTGCAGCACGCTGGAGTCGGGGGTGAGATGGGTGCGGAGGGTTCGGGCTACGCGCAAGAGCACCCGGCCGGGCCCGACGCGTGGTGTTCCCGCGGGTGGCCGCAGCTCGCTTTCCGGGTGGCCGCCGACCGTGGCAAGGGCGTTGCTGCCCACGGCCAGCGCCACGTAGGAGATGACCCTTATGGGGTGGTCTGCGTCCAGCCCGTCGAGCACCTCCTCAGCCGGCCGGCCTGCGCGGAGCGCCCCAGCAGCCCAGTCGTCGAGCGCCCGGCGATGGGCGTCCCTGGCCTCGTTCAGGGTCCGCAGGTCCGGTGGGGGGCCGCCGGTGAGCACGTCTGCGCTGGAGCGCAAGGTCCGCAAGATCTCGGTTGCAAGCCTGTCTCCCTCCACTGTGCAGGGGCGATGACTGGAGGTGCGCCGGCCGTACAGCGGGCCCATGAACTCGGACATTCGCTCGAGGTCGGTGATCAACTCGACGAAGGCCCGATCGCGCCTGGTGGGACCGGCTGGTCGCTTGGGCGCCGCGAAATAGTCACGTCTCAAGGCCTGGACCGCATCGCCGGCGGAGCGGCGGGCCTCCGTTATCTCCGCCTCTGGGTCGCTCCTCTGCTCGGCGTGGAGCAGGTCGGCCAGGGCCTGGCTGGCTTCGGCCGCCTTCTTGCGTAGCTGGAGGCCCTCGAAGCGAGGCCAGAGCAGGGCGCTGGCCAGCGTCGAGACGGCGCCCGCCACCAGCCAGCCGGTCAGGCGGGGCCAGACCTGGTCAGGCGGCGCGGGTATCGATACCGCGAGCACGAAGGAGAGCAGGAGGGCCGGCTGGGCGGCCGCGGCGTAGCCGCCGAACACGCTGCTGAGCTGGATCGAGAAGGCCACGACGAACATAGCCAGGGCACCCAGCCAGGCGATGGGAGAGATGAGTGTGCCCAACACAACCAGAACTGCTCCGACCGCGGTCGTGACCAGGTAGGCCGCCGCGCGGGGCTTTCTCAGGCCGCCGAAATCCGCCATCACCATCAGCGCGAAGCAGCCGAAGGCGAGGAACGTGGTCAGCTGCGCGTTGCGGACGACGATCTCGCTGAACGCGAACAGCGGCGGGATGACGAGGGCCACACGCGTGGCCCGGCGAAGGCTTGCTAGGCCAGGGTCAGCGGGGCGCCAGCGAGCGGCCGCGGCGGCTGCCACGACCGGCGACCAGGCCCGGGTCTGCACCCGCCGAGAGTAGCTTGCGCGAAGGCCAGCCGCTCGCCTGACGGTTTCGATCTGCCGCCGCCGCCTCGGCGAGGGGCCGCGAGCGGCGGTAGACAAGGCTGCCGATCCCGATCAGCAGCAGCCCGGCCAGGCCGGACAGGATCGGCATTCCCGTGCTCGCGAGTCCCGGGACACTGCCGTTGGCCGGGTTGAACAGCGTCTGGCAGCCGGCGATCAGCGGTGCAAAGACCAGTTCCGGGCAGACCATGGGGGTTCCTTGCCCGGTATCGGCGCTGGCGGGGTTCACCGAAGCCGAAAGAGAGGTGCCGAAGGCTGCTTCGCTGAGACCGGCGCTCAGTCCGCCGACGGTCTCACCGCCCGCAGGGATGCCGAGCGCCGCTACGCCGCCCGGATTGGAGAGCGCGCTGGTGCCGCCGGACGTCGCGTCCGGGATGGCAAGGCCGGCCGGGTCCAGCGCCGTCGAGGCGTAAGTTGAGCCGCCCCAACTGGGAAGGGCGCCCGTGGGGAGCGAGACGCCGGCACCCGCCGGGGTGCTGACCGAACCAGGCGGGACGCCACCCCCAGGGGGGTCGCTCACGGTGGCAGAACCGGCCGGGGTGGTGACCGAGACGGATGGGGCGCCGGCGCCCGTACCGACGGTGGCGGTCGCTCCAGTCCCAACGGGTGGCAGGCCGACCTGGGCGGAGACGGTTGGGGGCGTCACGGGGGGCACGGCCGTCACGGGCGGCACCGCGACGGGCGCCACGGGCGGCACTGCGACGGGCGCCACCACCGCCTGACTGACCGGCGGCGGCACGACTTGCGTGACTGGCTGCGGCAGCGCCTGGAAGCGATCGATCAGAAATCCATCAACAACGTGGTGGACATATCGAAGTACGTGATGTTCGAGCTGGGCCATCCGCTGCACGCCTTCGACTTCGACAAATTAAATGAGCGCCGCATTCTGGTGC
>Ga0209526_10000456_pt1 | contig 26594 bp, 20 predicted proteins | sample JacPinW_OM2H0_M1_FD_188566 | JGI IMG/M metagenome (GOLD analysis project Ga0209526, IMG submission 188566) | Forest soil microbial communities from Algoma, Ontario, Canada - Jack Pine, Ontario site 1_JW_OM2H0_M1 (SPAdes) (version 2) | ecosystem: Environmental > Terrestrial > Soil > Boreal... | reverse complement strand
TGGGTTTTGCTCGGTCTGGCCATGGGCGTCGGCTGGTGGGCCACCCCGGAAACGCTGTATTTCACCCTGCCCGCCGCGGTCGTTGCGTTCGCCGCCGCGATCGGCGCGAGACGGATATTTCTGAGTGGGATTGTATTGTGCCGCAAAATTCTGCGGCGCGGAGGCGTTAGAGTCCGGCTGACGCTCCTCGGGGGCCTCCATATGGAGTTCATGGTGTTCCTGTGATTCGGTCTCCACATGACGTTGTTCGCCGACCGAAGCGTGGTCCCCGGATGAAATTTCCCCGCCGTACGCGTCGTCGTGATGAACTTCGCCATCCTGGACGTCGTGATGGGCGGCGTGGTCAGCAACGTCGTGAGTCACGTCGTCCGTAGTGTGAGCGTGCGCCAGCGTTTCACCGGGCAACACGTCTATGCCAGCCGCGGGGAGCGTCGCGAGCGCCTGCACGTGGGGTTCTGGATGCACATGGCCGTGATCGTAATCTTCGAGGTTTTCAAACACGTCGCTGACGTAGAGAAAGGCGTCGCCATCGAGCCCGATGTCGACGAAAGCCGACTGCATGCCGGGAAGCACGCGGGTGACGCGGCCTTTGTAGATACTGCCGACGAGCGCGAACTCTTTTTCGCGTTCGATGTAAATTTCGACTAACTGACCTTCTTCAAGAATTGCGACCCGCCGTTCGTGGGAGGCCGCGGAAATAACCAACTCTTTTGACATGAAAACTCCTTCTCATCTGTGACCTCGGCCAAGCCGGGGTCACCTGTATGCGTGGCCGCAGAGCGGCCAACGGGACGCATCGCCGCGAGCGTCTGCTCGGCGGAGGTCCGGAAAAGCGTTGCCGGGACACCCGGAGGGCACACCTGTGGGGAGGTGGCGCGGCGTTCGAAGCCGGAGGGGTGGACCCCGAGCGAGCCGGGGTTACCAACGACGACGTACTTCCTCTTGCCATCGAGGCTGGTCCGTTGCCGGGAAGCTGCCGGGCAAACGGCGGACGATGCTGTCCTCACTCTAGTATTCCTAAGCTTAAAACCCGGCGCGGCCTTCCCAAGTCAGGCACAGCGCTCGGCACCGGCGAATGGCTCAGTTGACGAAGCGGCGAAGCCGGACATTCATCACCAGGCCAATCGCCAGGAAAACAAACAACGTGGCAGAGCCCCCGTAGCTCATCAGCGGCAACGGGATGCCGGTTACCGGCATAGCACCGATCACCATAGCCACGTTTACCAAAACATGGAAGCCCAGCGCCGCCGCCACGCCCATGACCAGAAACATTCCCGCGCGGTCCTTTGCGCGTTGCGCGTTCTGCACGAGTCGTAGCAGCAGTGCCATGTACAGCCCTAAGGCAAGCAGCACGCCTTTGAATCCCTGTTCCTCAGCCCACGCCGACATGATGAAGTCGGAATAACGGACGGGGATGTAGCCCAGTTGATTCTGACTGCCGTTGCCAAAACCTTTACCCCAGAAACCGCCGGAACCCACAGCGATTTTGGATTGCAGCAACTGATAGCCCGAGCCTTTTGCGTCTTCTTCGGGGTGCAGGAAAGAAGTGATTCTTTCTCTCTGGTACGGTTTCAAAATATGCTTGCTCACAGGCGGATAGAAAACACTCCCTACCAACAAGGCTCCAGCCAACGAAAAAATTGCGGCGTGTTGCCACTGCAAGCCGCCGAGAAAAGCGCCTACTACCAAGAGAGGCACCAGCACTAGTGCCGTGCCCAAATCGGGCTGTTTGAGAATCAGTCCGAGTGGCAAAGCCACCAACAGCCCCGCTTTGATCAAATCACGCAGCGAGAGCTCGTCCGTGCGCACCTCCGCAAAGAAGCGCGCCAACCAGATGATTATAATCAACTTTACGAGTTCTGACACCTGGAGAAATTCTCCCAGGATGGGAATCCAACGTTTGGCCCCGAACCGCGTGTGGCCGACCAGGAGCACGGCGACCAGGGCGATCACGCCAATCAGATACAGAATCCAGGCTTGATCGAGAATTAAGTGATAGTCCAGCCAGGACAGCACGAACATCAAGACAAAGCCAACGACCAGCCAGCGAATCTGCTTGTTATGCATGCCAGCCAGAGCACTGCCGTGCGTGGCAGAGTAGATCTCGATCACGCCTAAAGTGCAAATAGCCGCCAGGATAGCAATGAGCCACCAGTCGTAGTCGCGAGTTCCGGGTGCGTCTTTCATAGCCACGAATCTCACCGCCTTGGGAAGCGCGAATCATCGCGGATTCCGGTCGCTTGCAGCGCGAGCAGAGCGCCACAACCTGTTATTCATCTTTTGATCACCGACTACGGCTGGATGGCCGCTGCCGGCGCGACGCTGCCGGGATCATACCGCCTGTCTCCGGCAGTGTATTGCCCTTCCAATTTCTTTGTTTTCTTCTCGTAGTAGGCTTTGATGACATCGCGCGCGACGGGTCCGGACGCTGTCCCTCCGTGCTGGCCGCTCTCCTGAACCAGAACCGAGACAACAATTTCCGGATTACGACGCGGTGCATAGCCAACAAACCACGCGTTGTCTTCAAATTTCTTTTGCTTCCCCATCCTCTCGCGCGTCGCGTAACCAATCACCTGAGCGGTTCCTGATTTTCCGCTAAGCTCTATCCCCGCCAGTTTGAGTGCCGCTCCCGTGCCGCCCTCGTTAACGACGCCGTACATCGCGTCGGTTATCTTTTGCACCGTCGGTTCTGAGATTTCAAATCGCTCCTCGCTCACATTCTGCGCGTCCTTTAGCAAGTGCGGTTGCTTGAAAACACCGCCCATGGCGATCCCCCCGATCATCCGTGCAAGCTGTAACGGCGTGGTGGTTACCGCACCTTGACCCGTGGACACCGATATCGTTTCACCGGCGTACCATTTGCGGTGAAAGACCCTCTCGACCCATTCCTGCGAAGGCATTAGCCCCGCCTCTTCTGAAGGGAGATCGATTCCGGTTTTATGTCCTATGCCCAGTTTGCTGCCATAGTAGGAGAGCCGGTCAATTCCGAGTCGCATGCCCACGTTGTAGAAAAAAACATCGCAGGACTCGAGGATCGCTTTGCGCAGGTCCACAACACCGTGGGAGCTCTTGCCGTAGACCCAGCATTTGAACTGCCGTCCATAAAATGTCGCATACCCGGGACAAAACGCCGTGAAGCTTTCCGGCGGGACTTTGTCTTCCAGCATGGCCGTGGCCGTTACGATTTTGAAAACCGATCCCGGCGCAAGCTGCGCTTGAATCGCGCGATTCAGCAACGGATGCAAGGGGTCTTCGTTGAGCTGCCTCCACTGCTCACCCGTAATGCGAATGGCGAAATCATTCGGGTCGGGCGTGGGGCGACTGACCATGGCAAGTACCTCGCCGGTTCGCGGATCAAGCGCCACCACCGCACCTGGTCGTGTCCCTAGAGATTGTTCCGCTACCTGCTGCAGGTCGTAATCGATGGTGAGCTGTATCTGCTTGCCGGGAACGGCTTCCTGGGTAGGCAGCCGGTCGACTTCCTTGCCGACGCTGTTGACGATGACGCGGCGCATGCCGTCTGTGCCTTGCAGTAGGTCGTTGTACTCCCGTTCGATACCCGACTTGCCGGCAAAATCGCCTGGGCGGAGCTTGCCATTGCTGGCCTCGATCTGCTGTTCACTGACCTCACCGACGTAACCGCTGGCGTGGGCCATGAAGCCGCCGGGCAGATAACGGCGGCGGTGCACCATCAGCATTTCCAGCAGAGGAACATCCGAACGGTGAGATTCGATGAAGGCTACGTCAGCCTTAGTAGCTTCCGGCTTGATGACAATAGGCTGGAACTTCGGCAAATTTCTCGCGGTGTCGAGTTGCTCGGTCAGATCACTGAGTGGAATCCCCAGTCCTTCCGCGATGGCAGGAAGATTCTTGCCGACAAGGACGGGATCGTCTCGAAGCAGCAAAACGCTGAACGACGGGTAGTTATCTACCAGAACGCGGCCGTCGCGATCCAGCATGCGGCCGCGGGGGGCGATGACGGGAATCGATCGAACGCGGTTGCGCTCCGCCCATTGCGCGTACTTATCAGAATCGATGACCTGGAGTTTCCAAAAGCCGATGAGCAGCACCCCGATCATGCCCACGATCACGTAGGAGACCACGGCCAGCCGCGCTTGCGGCAATCGATTATCGTCGCGGAACCAGTACGACACGAAAACCCCACGCGAGTCTTTCCATCCGCGGCTGCTTTGCAGTCGCCTTTTGGGGGCCTGTTCGCAGCCCGCTCCGATTCAGTCGGAGGTCGCTCGCGTCATCACAAAATCTTCAGCTTGGCTTACGAATTGTCCGCTAGCGAAAACTTCGAAATACTCCCTGCGAACTTGCGACTCGCCACTGCGCTTGCCTTCTAAAATCGTAGGCCAAGTCCTTTCCAACGTAACACCTGCCAACGAGGCGCCGCAAGTCGTACTGACGGACAGGTTCCTTCTTGGCACACTGTTGCTTCTTGCTCGCTGGCAGCACCTGCCGGCGCTTCGGGCAGGACTGGGAAAACTTGCTCGAGGGCCGGAGCCCGCGCTATCGTACTGGTTCTGCGCTCATGGGAAGCCAACTCTCCTGGCCGCTTCGCGTGGCCCTGATCGGCATGTCCGGTGCCGGAAAGACATTCTGGACAAAGCGTTTAGCGGCTAGTGGTCGCTCGAGCATTTCTTGTGACGACCGCATCGAACAGCGCTTGCGCTCGCGGCTGGCGGCGGGCGGGCACATCGGGATCAACGGCGTCGCAGCCTGGATGGGCTGGCCGGATAGCGCCACCTACCTAGAACGCGAGTCGGAGTATTTGGCGGAGGAGATCGGCGCTTTGGACGAAGTCTTGACGGAACTGGAGCGCGACCCCGAAAGACCGCTGATTCTGGATACTACCGGCAGCGTCATTTACACCGGCAATCATTTGCTAATGCGGCTGCGCCGGCAGATGACCGTCGTGCATCTGGCGGCATCGGCGACCGAACAGCAGTTGCTGATCGAGCGGTATCTGACGGATCCGAAACCCGTGTTGTGGCGCGGCGCGTTTCAGCCGAGGAAGGACGAACTTCCACGGGAAACCGTCGCACGCTGTTACCCCGCATTGATTGCGGCGCGCCGGCTAAGTTACCAGGCGCTGGCGCACGGCACCCTGACCGTGGCGGAGTTGCGCGAAACGTCGCGCGACCCGTCTCGGGATGCCGATGCGTTTCTCGAGAGGGTCCGGCAGCAGGTGGGACGCTGACGTGCGCATGGCTTAGCGGCGGACTTCGCCCCCGAATCGATTCGCTCAGCCGGTCTTGATGATGCCCAGGATGAGATTTTTCCAATGAGGTACCGGAGCACCAGCAGGCAAGCCCCGCTCACTTCTCTGCGTGGCGCCGTGCTGCGCGGGCTGGCGCCCGACGGCGGACTGTACATGCCCGCGGAAATTGCGCGGCGTTCACCGGAAGAGTTGGAAGAATTCCGCCGGCTTCCCTTTACCGAAGTGTGTTTTCGTGTAGCCCGCCCGTTTGCGGGCCCGGAAGTGCCGGAAGAAGTGCTGTGGCAAGTGGTCAGCGAGTCCATCAATTTCCCGGTGAAGCTGATCTCTCTCTCCCCAGGCCTCCACATCCTGGAGCTGTTTCACGGGCCGACGTTGGCGTTCAAGGATTTCGGCGCGCGGTTCATGGCGCGGCTGATGGGCTATTTTGTGCGGGGTGAGACGCGCCGGTTGACGGTGCTCGTCGCCACGTCGGGAGACACCGGCAGCGCGGTGGCGCACGGTTTCTTGGGCGTGCCCGGAATTCGCGTGGTCATTTTGTATCCGTCCAAGCGCATCAGCGAAGCGCAGGAAAAGCAGTTCACGACGCTCGGCGAAAACATCACAGCGTTGGAGGTCGCGGGAACCTTTGACGATTGCCAGCGGCTGGTGAAGCAGGCGTTTTCGGATGTCGAGCTGAACAAGCGGGCGTTCCTGACGTCGGCGAATTCCATCAACATCGGCCGGCTGCTGCCGCAGATGTTCTACCACGTCGCGGCGTACCGGCAGCTCCCGGTGGCCTCGGTACCGCTGATTGTTTCCGTGCCCAGCGGCAATTTTGGCAATTTGACGGCGGGGATCTTCGCCAAACGGATTGGTTTGCCAGTGACCCGATTCATAGCGTCGACCAACGCAAACGATGTGGTGCCCGAGTATCTGCGGACCGGAAAGTTTCACCCGCGGCCGGCGACGGCGACGTTCTCGAATGCCATGGACGTTGGCAGCCCGAATAATTTTCCGCGACTCCTGGACCTGTGCCGGAACCGGTTGGAATACGTGCAGCGCGAAATCTGGGGCCACGGCGCCACGGACGAAGAGACGATTGGCGCGATGAAGTCCGTGCACGACCGATTCGACTACATTGCCGATCCCCACACCGCCGTGGGCGTTCTGGGCTGGGAAGCCTACCGGCGCGAGCATCCCGAGCCCGCGCAAGGGCTTGTGCTCTCGACGGCTCATCCGGCGAAATTCGCGGATGTGGTGATGCGCGCGATCGGCGCTGCGCCGCCTCTACCGGAGCGTCTTGCCGCATACCTGCAGCGGCGCAAGCTCTCCCTGCCTATTTCAAGCGCGTACGAAGATTTCAAACAGTTTCTGCTGACCCACTAGATGACCACACGGGACGGAGCGAAATAAACCTGCGCAAGAATGTCTGGGTCGGAAAAGGGGATGGTAGGTGCCGCCGTGCGAGTGGCGTCAATTTTTGCGCAGGCGGTCGAGCAGCATGAAAAGAAAGACGCCAACAATCGCGTTGACCGCAGCAGCGATGCCCATATGGGTGGTGAACCAGACTTCGGGTTGGGCGAGCAGCAGACGTCGTGTCAATACAACGATGCCCTGGTGCAGTCCGAAGAACATGATCGTCAGCGCAAAACGGGCCGCTGGATGCTCGGTGTCGAGCCGCGCGCCAATCGACGATGCGAGATAACCGACGACGGTTTTCGCGATGCCATACAGCCCGAGCGGAACGGTCGGGCCGCTGAGGCTGTCCTGGAGAAGCCCAATCAACATACCGAGAAGCAAACCAGTGGAGGGATTGCGGCGGCTGAGGCCGAAATAAATGGTGATGAGCAAGGGTAGATCGATGATCGCGAATTTCGAGAAGTACACCGGCACGGAGGTCTGCAGAAACAGCGCCAGGATGGTCGCGGCCACGATCGCTCCGCCGCGGAACTTGTGCACCTCAATGTGCGCTTCAGCGACTCGCAGATCGTACGTGTCATTCATGGCTTTTCCGTCTGGGTCTGGCTCGGTCCGCTCTTGCCGGTGGCCTCCGCCGCTGGTGTTCCGGCTTCCTTCTTGAGCTCGAGTGGCTGGAGCGAGAGCAAAACAATGACCTCTTCCAGGCGCTCGAGGTTGGCGGCGGGTCGGATGCGAATTTGTTTGAACGGATTTCCCGGCTTGATTTGCGCCACGGTGCCCACGGGCAAATCGCGCGGGAAAATGCGGTCCATACCGCTGGTGACGACATGCTCCCCGACATTGACGGTGTCGTCGTTGGCCACATATTTCATGGCCAGAAGCGGCTCCCCCATCCCTCCGATGGGGCTTTGAATCCGCGATTCGGCAAGCATCGCACCAATGCCGCTGTCTTTGTCGGTAAGCAGAAGAACCTGGGAGGTGTCCCGGTAAGATTCGATGATTTTGCCGACGACTCCGTCCGGGGTGATGACGGCCATGTTGCGGCGGATGCCATCACGCTCGCCGCGGTCGAGATAGGCAGTTTGGCTTGCGGTATCTGCGCTGGTGCCGATCACGCGCGCGCCGAGCATGGGAATGTTTTGATGGGACTGACGGAAATTCAGAAGCGCGGCCAGACGATCGGCTTCGCCGGCTTTGCTCTGCAACTGATTGATCTGCAGTTTCAGCGTGTCATTCTCGCGGCGCAGCCGCTCATTTTCTCGCGAGGTGTTTTGCAGCGCGAAATAGTGATTCCAAGCGCCCCGTATACTTCCGACGCCGGTGGCCCCGGCGCGCTCGAACGGAGACACGGCGCCGACCGTCCACACGCGAATCAGACGCCCTTGCGAATCACGCTTGATCTGCACGGCGAGGAGCAGCAACTGCAGCACAATGACCCCGGTGAGCAGGACCAGCGACTTGTGACGAGAAGGTATACCAACCATTGGTGTTCGGTGGCACAGGTTTTTCAGCCTGTGCGGCCTTCCTCTACTGTAATTTCTTCCCTCGAAGGGGGTATCGAAATCTGCTTTCCCGCGAAATTGCCTAGCGTACCGGCGCCACGGCGCAGGTAAAAGCCTGTGCCACTCGTTAGTCGATGCAAACCTGCCGCAACAGTTTGAAATCGCTCAGCATCTTTCCTGTGCCCAGCACCACCGACGCCAGCGGATCGTCGGCGATCGACACCGGAAGCCCGGTTTCTTCGCGGATACGCTTGTCCAGATTCTTCAAGAGCGCGCCCCCACCGGTCAGAACGATGCCGCGATCGCTGATGTCCGCGGAAAGCTCCGGCGGCGTGCGCTCCAAAGCCACGCGTATGGCATTCAGGATCGTAGCCACGCATTCGGCGAGCGCTTCGCGGATTTCGCTGTCGTCGATCGTGACTGTGCGCGGGACGCCTTCGATGAGATTCCGCCCCTTCACTTCCATCGTCAGCGGTTTCTCCAGCGGGTACGCCGAGCCGATCTCCATTTTGATCTGTTCTGCGGTGCGCTCGCCGACCAGCAGGTTGTATTTGCGCTTCAAATACTGCATGACGGCTTCGTCCATTTCATTGCCGGCCACACGGACCGAGCGCGAGTACACGATGCCGCTCATGGAGATGACGGCGATGTCAGTAGTACCGCCGCCGATATCCACAACCATATTGCCGGAGGGCTCCTCGATGGGCAGGCCGGCGCCGATGGCCGCAGCCATGGCTTGTTCGACGAGGTAAACCTCGCTGGCTCGGGCACGGTAAGCGGAGTCTTGCACCGCGCGCTTTTCCACCGGCGTGATTTCGCTAGGCACTCCGATGACGATGCGTGGGTGCACCAGCACCCTGCGGTTATGCGCTTTCTGGATGAAGTAGGTGAGCATTTTCTCCGTGACCTTGAAGTCCGCGATCACCCCGTCCTTCATCGGTTTGATGGCCACGACGTTGCCTGGCGTACGGCCCAGCATGTCCTTTGCTTCCCGGCCAACGGCGACGACTTCTCCGCTGTTCTTGTTGATGGCTACGATCGAAGGCTCGTTCACGACAATGCCTTTGCCATGGGAGAACACCAGGGTGTTCGCAGTGCCCAGATCGATTGCCAGGTCGGAGGAAAACAGACTGAAGACCGACCTAAGGTTGTAACCGTTCTTGTTCATTCCTCGATCCCCCCATGGAGAACTCTCTCCGCTGCCCGAAAGGCATAGCGCGCCGGACTGCCGAGCAGTCGACATTGCTTCCGGGCGTCCGGCCGGCGCAAACGCGCAGCCGTCGATTACTTAGGCACCACAATGGACACTTGCTGCTTCGCCGTGCCTCCCCGGCGATTTTGTCCTATCACCACAATGGTATGCTCGCCCGGAAGAAGCGGCTCAGTAAAATGCCGGAAACTGCCGTCCGCCGCGATATTGGGCACCGGCTGACCGTTGATGATCAGCGCTGCGCCCGGCTCGGTGCGCCCGATGATTTCGGCGACCCGCCCATGGAGTTGCGTGCCGTCAATTTCGAGGTTCATCTCCTGGGTCTTGCCCTGCGCCACCAAAGTGAACTTGAACGTCTCGCTGACTTCGCTCGGTTGCTTCTTGGCGTCCGTGGCCGTCACGTTCCAGAAATAATCTCCCGGATCGAGCCCGCTGATGTCCGCGCTCGTCCCGGTCACCTTGGCGTCCTTCACCATCTTCGTGAACATCGTGGTGGTACTGATGCGCAGAGAATAGAAAACCGCATCCTGGACGGATTTCCATTCGAAATGAATGGGCGTGGTCTTTGGATTCTCGCCAATGATCGGCGTCAGATTCAGAGGCTCAACCAGAGCGGGAGGCGCAAGAACATTCGATTTGGTGAGCGGGCCGCCGGTTGGAAGGCTTACCTTCTGCCATTGCGCGAGCTCGACCTTTTCCGCGCCGCGCTGCACTTGCGCGCTGCCACCAGACACGACGATTTCGTTTTCTCTCTTCTCCGGGTCGGCCTTCACGGCCGCGCGGCTGTTGGAATGCAGTTGGGCGGTGGCATCCTCGACGCTGACGGCAGCCTTGGAATCCGGAGAACTCCAGTTCGGCGTGGCCAGGTCCACGGCGCCGATGTTGATGCGCACGGCCACGCTCGTCGGCTTGTTATTGGCCGTGGAATTTTCTTCGACGGTAATCAGGGTGTCCGATTTCACGGTATAGAACGTTCCGTCGGCAAAGGTAATACGGGCCGCCCCATCCGGGCCGGTTTGCACCAGGTCGCCCTTATCGAGAGAGGTGCGGAAGTCGGCTTCGACCCACTGCACAGAGTTGACTTTCTTGATTTGAACCTTGCCATCGAGGTTTACGAACTTAGCCTGCGTTTGGTTGGTGGTGGTGCCTTCGTTGTCGCTATTGTCGATCGAGCTCGAAATCTTGCGCCAAGTCGCGCTATACCATTGCGGAGCCGCGAGGTAGAGCCCGGCAAAGATCATCGCGGCGATCAAAACCGCGTAAATCGCCACGGTCTTGTAGGTAACCGCCGTCCAATACACCTCGACGCGGTGTATCTTCGGCGGAGCGGCCGGGTCCCCGGAGCGTTTTGTTTCGATGGGCGTTTGTGTCGGCACGAGCGTAAGCGCGGCAATTGCGCCAACTTTGCAATTTAGCACAGCGCTTTGCAGGCGTCTAAACTGCGCGCGTTCGCGTAGTCAAACTGCAAATAGCAGGTGCGCAACCTTACAGAAGCAGCCAGTCCGTCCCTCCCTCCCGTGCGGCTGCGTGGTGTGGAATAGCCCGGGAATGGAGAGTCTTACGAGGTAACCACCAGGCCCGGTGCCGGGAGGCCCGCGTCCTCGCGAGGCACGTGCCGGCCGGTAGGCGATATCCGAAGATCAATGCCGGATAAAATAGCCCCGCTTGTCGAGACCGGCCGGCACGGCGACATCGAAAAAACCCACCATCATTTCATCATCGGTTTGCTCCCCCCACCGCACTGCAGCACTTGGATCAGGATTGTGGGGATTGCTCGCAGAATTGTCGTACCAAGCGACCGCTTGCAACTCGGTACCCGCTTTGAGCAGACGCGGTTCCGCAAGTCGATAGCTCATCTGCCAGTGAAAGTGATAGTTGACCCGAAGCAGCGACTCGATCAGCGGACCAGAGCCGGACGGGTGCTCCCGGCCTTCCGCCCCCGAATGAAGGATGTGATATTCGAAGCGCTTCCCACGCAGGTGCATGTGGGGGAAAAAGCTCAACAGCAGCGCTTCATTCGGCAGCGTACCGCGCGCCTCCACGCGATAGTCGGAAACGCCCGGCGGGATGACGAAGTGATCATTGGTAAGTTGCAGCGTGAGTACCCGCTGAGGCGGCCGCTGTTTTGAAAAAATGAGGCCCACGCTGGTTTGATCGTCACCCGCGTGGCCATTTGTCGTGTAGTGCATTTGGAAAACAAGATCGCATCCCGCTGGCAGGAGCTTCGCCATCGTCGCGGGCCACTCGTCGGGGGAACTTCCCGGCGCATAGACGAGGAGGATGTCGCTATCGGTCCAGTGCGCGCCCCGGCGGTCCTCGGGATCGCTCAGCGTCTCGGCGGTGAAGGGTTCGCCCACAGGGGCGCGCCGCAGCCAATGCGAGTCCAGCGGCCTGATGTAGACCACCGCGTGATGCACGTTCGCCCGAAGCGAAGGCAAAACCTCTGCCACTCGCACCCAGCGGTCTTCCGCGAAGCCCGTGGGTACGATTTCGTAGGTGTAGTCGACGTCCCCCTGTGCGGGTAGCGGCACGGACTTTGCCATCTTCAGGACCAGGTCGGGCTGCGGGATGCTCCATTTTTCCGCCCAATGAGTTGGGGCCGGCGCGTCTCGGGGGTTTCCCGCAGGAGCTTGCCCGTCTGCCCAGGCCGCGAGTGTGGCGATCTGTTCCGGGCTGAGCGACGGGTCGTTGGAGAAACGTCCGACGCCCGGGACCGCGAACCACGGAGGCATCGATTTGTTCTGCGTGGCGCGGCGAATGGCTGCCGCGTATCGCTGCGTATCTCCGTAGGACTCGAACGACAGGGGTGCGATGCCGCCGCGGCGGTGGCAGCTTTCGCAACGTTGCTGAAGAATGGGCAGAATGTCGCGATAAAAGGACGGGATAACGGCGGAACTCGGCTCCTCCGCACTCGGCTTCCCCCGGGCCTGTCCTGCCCACCATTTGAACGGAGGAGCCAGGCAAACCGTGGTCGCGGCGAGCACCAAGGCCAGCCCGAAAGTGTCGGCCTGTCGACGACTTAGCGGCAGTGCAAGCATAGCTGTGTTCGGATGAAAAGCCATCTGTTGCGGTTACTCAGATTCTTCGGACCTCCGATATTCGCCCGCAAACATTGTTCGGAACTTCCGCCACCGGATAACGTATCAACCTTTCAGGCGTACGTCACCCAGGCGTCCGCTGTGGAGCAGCAGATCGGCCCGGAGGCCGACCGGATGGAAACATTTGGCAATCAGCTCAAGCGAGTTGCTGTCAGAGAGCGTGACGCCGAGGGTCAGCTTCCCCCGCTGCGCCGCTTCAAGTTCGTCACTCCGGGCTTTTTCCGGACGCTGGGCATTCCGATTCTTACCGGCCGTGATTTGACCTGGGCGGACGTCTACAAGAACATTCCTGTCGCTCTCGTGTCCGAAAACCTGGCACGCGAATACTGGACTGCGCCGGCGGCCGCGCTTGGCAAGCGCATCCGCGTCGGCACCAGCGACGATTGGCGGGAAATCGTCGGCGTTGTCGCGGACGTCCACGACGACGGCGTGAACAAGGATGCACCGGCCTCGGTCTATTGGCCCCTGTGGATGACCCGGTTCGAGGGTCAGCCCACGAACCTGCGCCGGGAGGTGGCCTTCGCCATCCGAAGTCCTCGAACCGGATCGGAAAGCTTTCTAAAAGAGGTTCGGCAGGCGGTGTGGGCGGTGGATCCTAATCTTCCGCTCGCCGATGTCCACCCTTTGGAGTTCCTTTACCGGCGGTCCATGGCGCGGACTTCCTTCACGCTGGTGATGATCGGGGTTGCCGGGAGTATGGCACTGCTGCTCGGGATCGTTGGCATTTATGGTGTAATCGCGTGTTCTGTGTCGCAGCGTACCCGCGAGATCGGCATTCGCATGGCGCTCGGCGCGCAGCAGCAGATGCTCACCGGAATGTTCATTCGTCACGGATTGTTCCTGAGCGGCGTGGGCGTAGCGTGCGGCCTGGTTGCGGCGATCCTCTTGATGCGTTTGATGTCGTCGCTGCTATTCGAGGTGAGCCCGGTCGATCCTGTAACCTATGGCGCCGTTTCGATCGGCTTGGTCGCCACGGCCTGGCTTGCCAGCTATTTGCCGTCACGCCGCGCCGCTGCCGTGGACCCCGTCGAGGCTTTACGGGCGGAGTAAACCTGCCTTCCGAGGCCAGGGCCACCTTCCGTTAGGGCCTACCAGGCCTGTCGGAAGCTGACCCGTGCTTCCCGACGATTCTATTTGAGCCGTCTCTCCGCATCTCGTATAATGTTTAGTTTGTCCACTGAATGGGGAGCTGCATGGAATGGCTGGAGCAACTAACGATCGTCAAAAACTCTTCTCGCGCATCCTTCTAGGCGCGGTGGTCTTAGTCCTCGCGGGCGGCATGCTGCTCTATCTGGTGCCGACGATGCCCGGTACCGGCGATGCCGCTCCGGACACCGTGGCCACCGTCGGGGACCAAACCGTGAGCATGGCAGAGGTGCGCCAGCAGCTTCAGGAGATCCAGCAGCGCAATCAAGTCCCGAAGCAGCTCGAGTCACTCTATGTCCGGCAGATTCTGAATCAGCTGATATTTCAAAAAGAGATGGAATATGAGGCGAATCGCCTCGGCATCCACGTATCGGATCAGGAGCGCGCTGATCGCATCCGTCAGTTTCTTCCCACGGCGTACAACGGCGACACCTTCGTGGGCATCGACCGTTACGCCGCCGAGGTACAGGCGCGCTTCCAGATGACTGTGCCGGTGTTCGAAGATCTGATCCGGCAAGGACTGCTACAGGAAAAATTCCGCAAGCTGGTCACGGACGGAATCAGCGTGGGCCCGGCAGAGCTGCAGGAAGAATTCCGCTACCGTAATGAAAAAGTGAAGCTGGATTACGCCATGATCAAGCCGGAAGACCTGGAAGCGAAAATCACTCCAGACGAGGCCGAGATCAAGGCCACCTACGAGAAAAACAAAAGCAAGTATCAGGTGCCGGAGAAGCGCGTGGTGCGCTACGCGCTGGTGGACGTGAACCAGGTCCGGCAGAACACCCAGATTTCCGACGACGAGCTGAAGGTTCAGTATCAGCAAGATATTCAGCAGTATCAGGTGCCCAACCGCGTGCACGTGCAGCACATCCTTTTGATGACGGTGGGCAAAACCGACGCCGAAGTGGAAGAAATTCGGCAAAAAGCCGAAGACGTCTTAAAGCAAGCCAAGAAGAATGGAAAATTCGAGGATCTGGCCAAGAAGTACTCCGAGGATCCCGGCACCAAGGACAAGGGCGGAGACCTGGGCTTCATCACCCAAGGTCAAACCGTTCCGGAGTTCGAAAAGACGGCGTTCACCCTGCCCACAGGCAGCATTTCCGACCTCGTCAAAACGCAGTACGGCTTCCACATCATCAAGGTGCTGGACAAAGAAACGGCCCACACCAAGCCTTTCGAGGAGGTGAAGGAATCCATCAAATCTCCTCTGATGCTCTCGAAGGCCGACAAGCAGGCAAGCGAGATAGCCGACAAGTTGTCGGCGGCCATTCGCCAGTCGAACAAGACGTCTCTCGATGAGCTAGCCAAGCAGTTTCACCTCACGGTGGGAGAGACCCGTCCGGTGAGCGCCTTGGACCCCATCCTTGAACTGGGTAATGCAAAAGAGGTGAAGGACGCCGTATTCGGCCAGCGGGCAGGCGAGCTGAGCCTTCCCATCCACTCAGACCGTGGCTACCTCGTCGTTTCGGTCAAGAGTGTCCTTCCCGCGCATCAGGGGACCCTCGAGGAAGTGCGCGACCGCGTCGTCTCCGATCTGAAGCAGCAAAAAGGCGTCGAGCTGGCCCGCCAGAAAGCCGAAGATCTAGAGAAGCGCGTCAAAGCCGGCGAGAAATTCGACGCTGCCGCCAAAGCCCTGGTCCTCGAGCCGAAGACCAGCGACGCGATCGCCCGAAACGGCACCATTCCCGGCGCTGCCAGCGGAAAACAACTCTCTGCGGCGTTTCAGATGAAGCCTGGAGATCTCGCGCCCCCCTTGAATCTGGGAGCCAACTGGCTGGTGTACCGCATCGCGGACAAGCAGGAGCCGAACGCCGCCGATTTTGAAAAACAGAAGAAGGATCTGACCGAACAAGTGCTGCAAAGCAAGCGCAACACCGCCTTTGAGGCCTTCCGTACGACATTGGAGGCCCGTCTGAAGCAAGAGGGGAAGCTGAAGATCATGCCCGACAAACTCAAGGGCTTCGGCGACCTAAGCTGACATAACTTTTTAATAACAAAAGACTTATAGATTTGAGACGGGTCCCCTTGTCTTTGCCTCTGCACCCCGCTAGGCTATTGAGGTCTCCAAAACACTGGATTTCCACTGGGAATGCCGTTGCCAAGCGGTTTTCTTCTCTGAGGGAAAATGCAATTTTGATGGCCGACCAGCGCCAAGATTTCAGGGATCGGTGAAGAATATGCCAGCACGCACATCCGCCGTACGCAACGACTACCGCTGCAGCATAGAAAAAAATCAGGGCGGCAAATACTGCATCCGCATTCGCGTTCACTACCCCCGCCACGCCTGGTCGCTAGCAGTCTACTTCCTGGCCTCCTCGTTTGACCGGGCCATGAAGAAGCTCGAGGAATCCCTGGACTTTTTGCAGCGCCACGAGGAAAAGCTGTGGTTTTGGGGTGTGGACCGCGCCGAGGATATGGGCTTTTCCGCTGAGTTTCTTCGCGAAGCCGGGATGAAACTCGACAAACGGGTCGAGTTTCCTCGCAAGGCTGCCAACCTGATGTTGGCTCCCGAGCGAGCCGTCCCCGCTTTCGTTCTGGGACCAGTTCGCCGTGGTTTGGCCGAATCGGTCGAGATGCCCCGAAGTTTGAACGCGGGAGACTGATTCAAGCCGGTTCTTCCTGGGACCATTCATCGGAGAGTCGTCTTTAGCATCGTTTCTTCCTGCCGCTTATCTTGACTTCTGCTCTGGTCTTCGACATGATTCGGCCCATTCCAGCAAGGAAGACCGCCATGAAACTGCGGCCCATTCCTGTCGAACCGACTGAATCCGGCAGAATGGCCCAAGCGCCGAGACGAAACACCACCTTCACAAGCCAGGAACCCGTTGGCGGGGAGAACGGGCAGGGAAGGTGCCGATCCGAAGGGCATGCTCAAAGGGCAGGATCGGCTGCCAAAAAAGAATAGGCCCATCATCGACCATCGAAAAGGGAGGTAGAAGGATGAAAAAGCATAGGACTCGAATGCTGTTGGCGGCCTTCGTGGTGTTCCTCGGGATGTCCGGGACCCTGTCGCAGGCGCAGACCAAATCGACGGCTCCAGCGAAATCAGCCGAGGCCCGTGCGGCATCGGCCGATCTGTTGGACATCAACAGCGCCACCAAGGATCAGTTGGATGCCCTTCCGGGGATCGGCGAGAAATATGCGCAAAAGATCATCGACGGCCGACCTTACGCGAAGAAAACGGATCTGGTGCGCAAAAAGATCATTCCACAAGCCACCTATAACAAGATTGCTGGCAAGATTATCGCCAAGCAACCGAAGTAAGGGGCGGCGGTAGGAGGCCCGTCTTCGCTCGGGCCTGGTGTCCCCTGCGCGAGGGGTTGTTGTCCCCCTATTTTTCTCGAAGGATCACTTCACCCTGGCCGACCATCTGATCGTTCAGCCACAGCCGGTACTTGTACGTGCCGGTCTTGGTTCCCGGGCGGGGCGGACCGCTCAATAGCCGCATCCCCGCGGGTGCTTGAAAGACATTGGAAGAAAACGGGCAGCGGTTGACGTCGAATTCCACGCGAAGGTTGCCGGCGTCAGAAATCCAGGAGACTTGATCCCCGGGATCGAGCACTACTGTCTGCGGTATGAGTCCAACCAGTACCGGCCGTTCCGCCATCTATCCTCATTTGTTACTGATGTTTGCCGGCACCTTCGGTGGCGCACGGCATGCAACCTAGAAAATCGACAGGCCGCACCCGCCTGTCCGTCTGCGGAAAACGATACCACATCCATTCCGACGCTGCCGGTTTTGCGGCTGGGTCCCTGAACCGACTCTGATCCCAGGTACGGGTATCTTCGCATTACCCTGTACCACGGTCCCGCTTGACCGCTCCCGAACGCGCCCGTACACTGGACAAGCTGATTCTCGGCGCGCAGCTCGGCTGGTTTCTGGCGCTGGCGGCAAAGTCAGCGTGGGCGTTGAAACTCGACGCGAAGGAACTCGCCGGATGGCCTCAGCTTCACAAGCACTCTCGATACCTCTGCCGAATGGCGCGCGCATTTCCGTCCTGGGCGCCGCGCCCTTTGTTCTGATTCACCTCGCCGCCTTGGGGGTTTTCTTCGTTCATTTTCGTTGGTCTTACCTGATCGCCTGCATCGCGCTCGTCGCCGGTCGCATGTTCTGGGTCACCGCCGGCTATCACCGATATTTTTCGCATCGCTCCTACAAGACCAGCCGCGCCTTCCAATTCGTCATCGCCTTTATGGCCATGACTTCTGTCCAAAAAGGCGTGCTGTGGTGGGCTGCCCATCATCGCCATCATCATCGTTTCTCGGACCAGGAAGCTGATCTCCACTCTCCCACACTGTTCGGTTTTTTCTGGTCGCACATTGGCTGGATCGTCTCGGACAAGTACAACGATACCCGCCTCAACTACATCGCCGATTTCGCCAAGTTTCCGGAGTTGCGCTGGCTGGACAAATACCATGTGGTCCCCCCTACCGTGCTCGGAACAGCGCTCTATCTCCTCGGTGGCCTGCCGCTCTTTGTGTGGGGCTTTTGCCTGAGTACCGCACTTCTCTGGCACGACACGTTTACCATCAATTCGCTCTCCCATCTGTTCGGTTCGCGCCGCTACGAAACCAACGACACCAGCAAGAACAACTGGCTCCTGGCGCTGTTGACCCTCGGCGAAGGCTGGCACAACAACCACCATCACTTCATGGCCTCCGCCCGCCAAGGTTTTTTCTGGTGGGAAATCGACATCACCTACTACACCCTGAAGGTTCTTTCCTGGTGCGGTGTCGTCTGGGACCTCCGCAAAGTCCCCGCCCACATGCTCTCGGATCAAAAGCTCGCCGCGTAGACGGCAGACGCCATTTCGCGCGTCCGGGTACATGGATCACTGTATTTCTCCTGTTTCGCGAGTTCGGCTAAGATCACGTATTTGGTTTTCGGGTCACCTCGGGATTGCTGCCAAATCCAATGCGGAGTTTTCGCTGATGCCAACAGTCGCGATTCTGGCCGAACGAGCAGGCGGAGTCTCCGGAAATCACCGATGCGGGTTTTGATCGTCGACGATCACGAGCTGATACGACGGGGTGTGCGAGCTCTTCTGGTTTCGCAACCGGACTGCGACGTCTGCGGCGAGGCCGTGGACGGTCAAGACGCCGTACAAAAGGCAAAAGAACTAAAACCTGACGTCATCGTCATGGATGTCAGCATGCCAAACCTGAATGGTCTGGAAGCTACTCGCCAGATCCGCGGTATTCTTCCGCAAACCGAAGTGCTCATCTTGACTCAGCACCAGTCCACCGAAATGGTGCGCCAAGCATTGCACGCGGGCGCTCGAGGATATGTCGTAAAATCCTCCATCTCCAAACATCTACTCGCGGCCTTGCAGAAGGTTCGGCGACATGAACCGTTCTTTGATTCGGAAACTGGAATCGGAAATTCCAATATTGACGCCCAGAACGTTTTGCAACGCACCGCGGCGCTTGAGCAAGCACTTCGCGAGAGTGAGGAGCGCTTCCGATCGACGTTCGAGCGCGCGGGGGTGGGCGTGGCCCATGTGGGTCCCGATGGACATTGGCTATGGTTGAACCGCAAATTTTGCGAGATTCTGGGCTATGACCAGAACGAACTGATCAACATGCGGATTCAAGACGTCACCCACGCGGAGGATCTGGATGCCCACGTTGGGCAGGTCGCGAACGTCCGCGCCGGACTGGCCGACCAATATTCGCTGGAAAAACGATATATCCGCAAAGACGGATCGGTGGTGTGGGCTAGTTTGACGGTTTCGGCCGTTCGTAACATCGATCGGACCGTCAAATACTTCATCTCCGTGGCGCAAGACATCGACGAGCGCAAGTTGTCCGAACAAGCCCGGTATACCCTCGCCGCCATAGTCGATTCTTCCGACGACGCGATCGTTTCCAAGAACCTCTATGGCGTAATTACCAGCTGGAACGCTGCTGCGGAACGCATCTTCGGATTCACGGCAGAGGAAGCCGTCGGGCAGCCCGTCACCATCATCATTCCGCCGGAGCTGCGCCACGAAGAAGCGGAAACACTGAAGCGCCTGAAAACGGGTGAACGGATAGAACACTTCGAAACAGTCCGTAGGACCAAATCCGGCGAAAGACTCTACGTTTCCCTAACCACATCTCCCATCAGAGACTCGGAAGGCCGGGTTGTTGGTGCTTCCAAGATTGCACGTGATATTTCCGAACGCAAACAGACAGAAGTCCGGCTCCAGAAGGCCCACGACGAACTGGAGCAGCGGGTTGCCGCACGAACGGCGGAACTCCAGGAAAAGAACAAGGAATTGGTAAAGCAGACCGACGTGGTGCGAGAGCTTTCCGGCCGCCTGCTTCGCATGCAAGACGAAGAACGCCGGCACATTGCCCGTGAGCTACACGATAGCGTGGGGCAGCTGCTCGCTTCCATAAGTATGAACATATCCAGTGTCTCCAAAGAGAAGGGAAAACTCAGCTTGGCTGCGGCACGATGCGTCGAGGAAAACGCCAGCCTCATCGAGCAAGTCTCTAGAGAGATTCGCACCATGTCTCATCTTTTGCACCCGCCTCTACTGGATGAAGTCGGGCTGGAGTCCGCGCTCAGTTGGTACGTGGAGGGTTTTGCCGAACGCAGCAAGATCAATGTTGCGTTGGAGCTGCCGAGCGTTGAGCAACGAATGCCGCGCGAGCTGGAGCTGTGCCTTTTTCGGATCGTTCAGGAATGCTTGACCAATATTCATCGCCATTCCGAGAGTTCGACTGCCATGGTTCGTATTTCTCGCGCTCCCGCCGAGGTGAAACTCGAAGTGGAGGACCGCGGCAAAGGCATTGCGCAAGAAACGCAGTCCAGAATCTCGTCCGGAGAGACTCCGGGAGTCGGGTTACGCGGAATGCGCGAAAGAGTTAGGCAGCTTGGCGGCCAGTTGGAAGTTCGATCCGACGACAAAGGCACGGTAGTGATCGCCGTGCTGCCCTTCAGCGAGACGCAAACTCCGTCTGCGGACATGCGAGAGCATCTCGAAGCCGGCGGATCGGATCGCAGCGAACCCAAAACTCGAGCGACGCGGTCCCCCGATACCCTTCCGCAATCGGTTTGAGGAATGCACTTCTTCCGGTCGGCATTCCCCAGTGGACGTGTCCCCATTGAACTGGCGCGTCTCCTAGGTGCAGGCGCTCCCAGGGACTTATGGTGGGCACCGAGCCCTTCACAGGCTCCGTCGTGCGGTCCAGGTTTTACGGGCCCCGAGGGTGTAGCCAGCGAATGGGAAAAAAACTCATGCGCGATCGTGTTCCCCTTTCTCCTAGGTTCCAATCCGATCGTTGTGAAAGAGCTAACCAACATGGAATCATATCGTTGCAAAACTACAGCGGGGCAGGAGGCCCAATACCGCCGCCACGCGAAAACACAAAACTGGTTCCCCTTGGACTCCTCACTCGTCAACTCGCCGCCAGCCATCCAATTTGTCGGTTGCGCCTCTCCAGCCCAATGCGGGAGAATCGGGTCCCGCACTTCTCGCAGAGGGCTATCGCTATGACTCACCCGATCGGCGAACTCAATCCTCCCAACCGGCTGATGTTGACCCCGGGTCCGTCCTCGATGGACCCGCGCGTCTACCGCGCTCTCGCCACGCCCCTGGTCGGCCACGTAGACCCGTGGTTCCGCGGCTGCATGGACGACACCCAAGTCCTTCTGCGGCAGATCTTCCAGACGGAAAACCGTATCACCATGCCGCTGTCGGCATCCGGTTCGGGTGGGATCGAAGCCTCCGTGGTGAATAGCCTGGAAACGGGCGACGAAGCGATCATCTGCGTAAACGGACTGTTTTCAGAGCGCATGGCCGTCATCGCGGGGCATACGCCGGCAAAGGTGACGAAAGTGGAAGCACCTTACGGCAAGCCAGTGGATCCCGAAGACGTACGCCGGGCGGGTCAGGGCAAGAAGATCAAGATGATCGGCTTGGCCCAGGGGGAGACCTCTTCTGGCGTGTTGACCGACCTCGATAGTTTCCGCAGAGTGGCCGATGAGCTAGGCGCACTGCTGGTCGTCGATGCCGTGGCTTCGCTCGCCGGCGTGCCGCTGCACGTCGATAGACAGCGCATCGACATCTGCTTCAGCGGAACGCAAAAGGCCATCAGTGCGCCGCCGGGCATGTCTCCCATCACGGTGAGCCCGCGCGCGGAAGAAGCCTTCCGCAACCGCAAAACGAAGGTGCAAAGCTGGTACTTCGACCTGACCACGGCCATGAATTACTGGGGCAAGGATCGCTTGTATCATCACACCCCGCCGGTATCGCTGATCTTCGCCTTGCGCGAAGCGATGCGCATGGTGATGGAAGAAGGCTTGGAGGCGCGATGGGAGCGTCACCGCATGAATCAACTGGCCCTCATCGCGGGCGTCGAAGCCATGGGTTTGGAGTTGTTGGTCAAGAATCCGAAGGATCGCCTGCCGACGGTGACGGCGGTAATGATCCCGGAAGGAATCGACGACGCAAAAGTAAGGAACCAGTTGCTGGATGAGTTCAACATCGAAATCGCCGGCGGCTTGGGGCCGCTGAAAGCCAAAATCTGGCGCGTGGGCCTGATGGGCCATTGCAGCCAGAAGCCATATGTTCTGCTGTTTCTCGCGGCGCTCGAAAAGGCACTCCTCGATCAAGGCTTTCGGGCTCCTTCCGGTGCGGGAGTCGGCGCCGCCGTACGGAGTTATACGCACGTGGATACCGCAGCCGCCGTCAGTCGCTAAAGCGGGCGGGGCAGCTCCAGGGGCGTCCCGCCAGAAAGCCAGCGAGGTCAAAAGGGTGCCAACGGAAACCAACGAGAAGCGGAAGGAAACGATATCGAGGCCGTCGCTCGCCAATACGGGCGCGATGAGCACGTTTGTGGGTGCTTTTGAAGTGACCTCGAAACTTACCGGCCAGACGCGTCAATGCCGGTTCTCGCACATGTGGAACGGCATTGCCACGCGGCACAGCGACACCATCGACACGAAGTTCTTTGTCGATGGCGCGGCCATCGTTCTGGGCCTGGCCCACACGGCGTTCGTGAAGTTCCGGGAGCGCACCGGGCGCGACCTGACCGACCGCGAGGCGAGCTTCATCGCCGCCGAGTACTTGCGCGAGCGGCTCGAGGAAGAAGACGAGCGCCCGCTCTACGACGTTTCGGAAAAGGACGTGCTTCGCTTGATCGACCAGATCGGCATTCGCTAAGCCGCTCGGAGCCAGCAGTTTATATTGCATCCTTGTGGGGTCGGACGGCCGTGATTAGTCGCCGACTTCGGCGTGAAAAGCTTCCAGCTCGGGATGCCGCAGACCGTCGCGGCGGATGAAGTACATCACCAGAAACATGAGCAGCGCGCCGCCGACCATCACCACAACGGCGACTTGCAGACCGAGAATCAAGTCGGCGAGATCGTCGAGACGCCCCACCACGTAGGGCCCCAGAATCCCGCCGAAGAGCTGGGTGGCGAACATGTAGACGCCCACAGACGAGGCGTGCGCCCGGCGGGGCATCATGTCGTGAATCACGGCGGTGAGCGGTCCGTGATACCACGACATGAAAAATCCTGCGACGAAAAACGCAGCGACGATCTGGTGTTTTTCTTCGCTGGTGATGGCCCATAGCACGAAAGGAGCCGCGATCAGGAAGCCGCAAGCGACCGTAAGGATGCGTCCGAAGGCGAAGCGCTTTTGCAAGATGTCCGCAACAAAGCCTCCGGCGAGAACCCCGAAGAGCCCGGAAATGAGCAACGTCGGACCCAAAGACACTCCTGCTTCCTTCAGGCTGAAATCTTTATAGCGAACGACGAAGTCTGTGCCCCAGGTGAGAAAGGCGACGCTCGCGAAGGTGATCATCACTCCGCTGATGATCAGTGTGAAAAACGCAGGCACACGCAGCAATCGCGTCAGAGGTACGATTTCGCTCTGCGGACCGCGCGGCGGCTCGGCCACGCCGAGAATCGCGAAGGAAAGCAGCAAACCGGGAATGCCAATGACGTAGAAGGTGGGCCGCCAGCCGAGCCACTGACCGATAATCCCACCGAGCGCCTGTCCGGCGGTGCCTCCGATGAGCATGCCGGCCGCGAAAATCGATTGTGCGCGGGCGCGATCCTCCTGCGGGTAGGCGCCGGAAATCATGGATTGCGCTGCAGGCGCATATGCCGCTTCGCCAATGCCGACGAAAGCGCGCGCGAGCAGCAACATCGAGAAAGTATGGACGTGGCTCGTGAAAATGGTGGCAAAGCTCCAAAAGACCACGCCGCCGGCGATGATCCGCGAGCGGTTGAAGCGATCGGCGAAAAATCCGAAAGGAATGCTGAAAATGGCCAGTACCCCTTGCAGGGCGACTTGCAAGTAACTGATTTGCGTGCTGGTGAGCCCGAATTCATCGCGAATCAGCGGAACGAGTGGTGGAATGGCCTGGCGGTCGGCAAAGTTGACAAAATTGATTAGCGCAAGCACCGCAAGGAGGCGATACTGATAGGACGTAAGCGCAATGGGCTTGAATGGCACGTTGAGTATTTTCCGCTGGCTGCGGGTGGCCTGGTCCGGGGCACCGGGAAGCGGTCAGCTCTCGTCCGATCCTGTGTAATTATATACCGCGCATGAAGCCCGCTACTTCCCCCAAGGCAACCACGAGTGACCGGTTGACTACCGTACTTTCCTACGGCGCACTGTTGCTGCTGGGATATCTGGTGTTCCGGATTGCGGAGCCGTTTCTGGTCCCGCTCGCTTGGTCAGCGGTCCTGGCGATTTTCTTTTATCCGCTGCACGAGCACCTCGAGCGACGTCTTCGGCCCACGACTGCGGCGCTGGTGAGCACGCTGGGCGTCACACTCCTGTTGATCGTGCCAGCCATCATCGTGCTTGTCTACGCCGCCCGCCAAGCCCTCGACGCCACCGCCAGAATGCAGAACGCATTGCTCGATCCGAATAAGGCTCTCTCCACGCACGCGCTGAACTGGATGCGTAGTCAGTTGCCGGCAGAGTGGCAGTCGATTGACTTCTCTCAGCCGCTGCGGCAAGGAGCGGAGAAAGTGGCGGCCTTCCTGGCAGGAAGTTTTGCCGCATTGGTGAAGAACTTCTTCGCTTTTTTCGTGAACCTATTCATCCTGATTTTCTCGCTGTTTTTCATGTTTCGCGACGGCGAAAGCATCGTGCGCGGCGTGCGTCACCTGATGCCCTTTGACGAGTCGATCCAGACGGATATGCTCAGTGAGTCCAAGGACCTGATATTTGCCAGCGTGGCGGTAACGCTGGTCATTGCATGCATCCAAGGACTTCTCGGAGGACTTGCCTTTACCATCGGCGGCATTTCGACGCCGATTTTCTGGGGCGTGTTGATTGCATTTTTCTCCATTGTGCCGGTTGTGGGTTCCGCGCTGATCTGGGTCCCGGCCGCGCTCTGGCTGGGGTTCAGCGGGCATTGGGGCAAGGGCCTCGCGGTGGTGGTGATTTGCGGCGGAGTGGCCGCGATTGCGGACAATATTATCCGGCCCTTGCTCTTGCGAAATCGCACGCACCTCAACGAACTGCTGCTTTTTATCGGCGTCCTCGGCGGGCTGCAAGTATTCGGATTGCTCGGCCTGGTGGCCGGTCCGACGATTGTTGCCGCCGCGATGGGCGTGTTCCGGGTGTATATGGACCGCCGCGACGAGCAGGCCATGCCGGCTGGGTAATATGCCAGCGAACGATCGCCCAATAGGCACGGAAATCCTGCGATGGAATCGAGCGGACCGGGGGGTTTCCATTCATGGCTGAAATCCTATGGGCGGGACCCGGATCCAGCGCCATGCGGAGGCCGCCGCTGTTTTATACGCAACCGGCAGCCCCTCACCCACCGTCGGAACCACGGTACCACCCGTGATGGGCTTGGTCGGTCAGCGTGACTGCAGCCTGCCGACCGAGCTTAGCCGAGTAGAGGCGGATGCCCGGGGCCGGTGTAAGGGGTTCCCCGAATGATCCCAGTGGGCTAAGGCCCAGTCCCAGCCGAGGAACTAACGGTCCGAGTTGAAGTCCGGCCCTGACGCGAACATTTCAAGCCCTGCAGGAGGGCCCGGAGGGGACAAGCCCTCCCGTACGGGAGCTTTCCGCCCGCTGTCACGTGCCAGTCCCAAAAGCGCGCAGTTTTGTCGTGAACTCGTGCGAAACACGAGGTCAAAAATGCGTGCGGCGACGTGGGCGTGTGCTAGAGTACCCGCCTCAGATGAGCTCGAACGGTTACAAACCTGCCGCGGTGCACGCAGAGCTACCTCCGGCCAAGCTGCGCTGGCGCTGCGAAGCTTCGCGTCTTCCCTTTGAGACGACCGCGCAGGCGGAACTGCGCGAAGGTTTTATCGGGCAAGAACGCGCCCTGCGCGCCCTGAAGATGGGCGTCGAGCTGTCGGCTCCCGGGTACAACGTGTTTGTCTGCGGCCTGGCCGGCACGAGCCGAGGCGGGACCATCGCGCGGATGATCGAAGAGCTGCACCCGCCGACCAAACCGTCGCTGGACCGTTGTTACGTCAATAATTTCAAGATCACGGACCGCCCGAGGTTGCTCTCGCTTCCTCGTGGTCAGGCCAATTCCTTCAAAAAAGACGTGCAGGCGGGGATCGATTTTCTGCGGCGGCGTATTCCGCAGGTGTTCGAAGGCGAGCCGTTCCAGCGGCAAAAGGGCAGGATTGTCGAGCGGTTTACGGTGCGCGAAAAAGAGTTGATGGACGATTTCACGCGGCGTATTGCGCGCGAACAGTTTGCGCTGGGGCACATGCAGGTCGGCGCCGTGGCGCTGCCGGAGATTTTTCCCGTGCTCGAAGGGCAGATGGTACCGATTGAAGACATTTCGAAGATGGTGCATGAGGGCAAGCTGGATTCGCCCGTGGCGGAGGAGATCGAGCGCAAGTACGAACAGTTCCGGCAGGAGTTCACGGTCGTTTACCGCAAGACGCTCACGCTCTCGCGGGAGCTGGCGAGCGAGCTTAGTTATTTGGAGCAGGAAGCGGCGTCGGTTCTGGTGGACGGAGTGATCGAGGAGCTCAAGGAAAAGTATCCGGGCACGAGCGTGTCCGAATATTTGGAAGAGGT
>Ga0209526_10000455_pt1 | contig 26624 bp, 30 predicted proteins | sample JacPinW_OM2H0_M1_FD_188566 | JGI IMG/M metagenome (GOLD analysis project Ga0209526, IMG submission 188566) | Forest soil microbial communities from Algoma, Ontario, Canada - Jack Pine, Ontario site 1_JW_OM2H0_M1 (SPAdes) (version 2) | ecosystem: Environmental > Terrestrial > Soil > Boreal... | reverse complement strand
CCCGCCCCTGGCTGCGGACGCGGCCGCCGCGGCGGACGCGACTGCAGTCGCGCAGGGCGCCGCCGCCGACACCAGGCCGAAGGTCACGATCGAGGGTCCCGAGACGGCCAAGGTGGGCGACGAGGTCAGCGTGTCGGTCAAGCTCGCCTCGACCTCGGCGCTCGGACGCATCCGTACGCAGGTGGGATTCGACGCTGCGGCGCTGCAGCTCGTCAGCGCCGAGCCCGGCGACCTCGCGCCGTCCGGCGAGACATCGAAGGTCGAAGTGAAGCCAGGCGGGGTGCAGCTCGAGCTCACCGGCAGCGAGGGTGCCCCGGTCTCCGGGGGCGGCACCCTGATCAACCTGCGCTTCCGAGTGGTCGCGGCCCGGCCGGCGATCGCGATCGCGACGCAGGTCGTGCTGGTCGGCGAGGATGGCGTCGCGGTGGCCGCGACCCAGGCGACGCCGCTCAAGATCGCCGTGGGCCAGTGAGCGAGCGATGCGCAACCGCGGCTTCACGATCATCGAGCTAGTGATCACGGTGGGGATCATCTCGCTGCTGGCGACCGCCGTCGTCCCGTCGGCGCAGCTGCTGTACCAGCGCGAACGCGAGAGCGACCTGCGCGCCTCGCTGCGCACGATCCGGGCCGCGATCGACGCCTACAAGCACGCCTCGGCCACCGGCCGCATCAAGAAGGAGCTCGACAAGAGCGGTTATCCGCCCGATCTGCAGTCGCTGGTCGACGGGGTCGACGATGCGGGCAGCGCCAAGGAGGGCGCCAAGATCTACTTCCTGCGACGGCTGCCGCGCGATCCTTTCTGGCCGGACGCGACGATGCCGGCCGCGGACACCTGGGGGCTGCGGTCCTACGCGAGCCCGCCGGACGATCCGCAGCCGGGCGATGACGTCTACGATGTGCACTCGCGCTCGTCGCGCACCGGGCTCAATGGAGTGCCGTACCGTGACTGGTAGACGCCGCGGCTTCACGCTGGTCGAGCTGCTCGTCGTGATGGCGATCATCGCGACGCTGCTCACGATCGCGGTGCCGCGCTACTTCCGCTCGCTCCAGCGCTCCAGGGAAGCTGTCTTGAGGCAGGACCTGACGACGCTGCGCGACTCGATCGACAAGTTCTACGGCGACACCGGCAAGTATCCTCAGACGCTCGCGGTACTGGTCGAGAAGCACTACCTGCGCAGCATCCCGGTCGATCCGATCGCCAAGACCACCGACAAGTGGATCGTCGTGAACTCGGACGACCCCGAGGACAACGGCGTCAAGGACGTCAGGAGCGGCGCCGAGGGGATGGGCGAGAACGGAGTTTCCTATGTCGCGTGGTGAGCGGGCGCGGCGCCGCGCGGGCGGCTTTACCTATGTCGGGCTGCTCGCCCTCGTCGTGCTGATCGGCCTCATGCTCGCGGCCGCGGGCGAAGTCGCGGCTACGGCCGCGCAGCGCGAGCGCGAGACGCAGCTTTTGTGGGTTGGGCACGAGTACCGTGCGGCGATCGGGCGCTACTGGAGCCACAAGCGAGTATATCCGCAGAGCCTCCAGGATTTGCTCGGTGCTGCACCGGACGCCCCGGTTCAGGTCCGCCATCTCAGGCGCCTGTATCCGGACCCAATGACGAACGCGGTCGACTGGGTGCTCGTGCCGGCGCCGAACGGCGGAATCATGGGCGTCTCGAGCAGCTCCAAACGCGCGCCGCTCAAGACCGGCCACTTCGATGAAGCCGACCAGGACTTCGCGAATGCGAGCGCCTACAGCGATTGGCAGTTCACGTTCCTGCCCGGCGTGGCCCGCCGCAAGACGCCCTGAGCCGGGCCGCGTTGCGCCGTGCTGGCTACAAAATACGACAGGCCCTTCGTCTTAGCACCTTCGCCTCAAAGGCCATCGTCTCTCACGGCCTGCTGAGGCTCCGCGCTAGATGGAATGAATGGCGACCTTCGTTGAGCGCGCTCCATCTGAGGCGATCCAGTGTGGAAACGGCTTCGCCGAGATCGACGCTCCGACCGAGGAGGCGGCGCTGCTCGTCGCGCGCCTGGGTCTCGCCGGCGTCAACGAAAGAGTCGAGGCCGCGCTCCTGCAGGCGGTGGAGACCTCGCCGGATCTGGCGGAACGCGTTGTCAACATGTTTCTACGCCCGCGGCTCTTGTTCGCCCTGGACGCGCCCTCGGCGGCGCCTCAGGGGCGTTGGCGGATCGGGTTCATCGCATACGTCGCCCTCTCCGGACCGCGCGTCTAGCGGCCTCAACGGCACACCGCAACCCCGCGAGAATCGCGAAAAGTGTCGTGGGGCAGCTGTGTGATTGGTGCGTCCTGCTGGAATCGAACCAGCGACCCCCACCGTGTCAAGGTGGTGTTCTACCGCTGAACTAAGGACGCGAACCGGACGGACTGTCTAGGGCTTTCACGTTACGCGGTCAAGCGCAACGCGTGTATGTTTCCCGGGTGGCGGATCACTTCGCGAACCAGGACATGTTGGTCTTCCTCTGTGCCAAAGTCGTGGGACGCGCCCCGATCCTCCACGTCAGCCACGACCGGAACGGCGATTGGCAGTTCCTCTGTGGTGGCGAGCACGGAGACGGCGGCGAGGGCATGCCCCGGATCGCACACCTCGAGCAGGTGCTCGCCCAGGATCCTTCGATCTGGTCGCTGGCGGACCTTGGCGAGGGCTATGTCGCGGATCGGGACGCCCTCGACGCGGAATGGCGGATGACCGAAAGCCCTTGAGCAGGGCCGTCACGCCGGCTGCGGCGGGCGGCGCATCAGCTGGATGAAGATGGCCAGATACTGCGCCCAGGAGACCACGATGCAGAGCGCAGAGACCATGGCCAGCGAGATCAGCCCGGGCCCGGCCGGCACGTTCCACGCAGCCTGCGCCAGCGCGAAGATGATCGTCGCCGAGAGGAATGCCGTCGAGTACTTCCCGAACCGCGTGGGCCTCATCGGGTAGCTGCGGCCGGTCCGATTGAGGATGGCGATGGCGCTGAAGATGCAGGCCTCGCGGAAGATCAAGAGCCAGAGCAGCCACATCGGCAGGCGGCGCGACAGGCAGAGCAGCACCAGCGCCGAGAGGCCCAGCAGCTTGTCCGCGAGCGGATCGAGGATGGCGCCGATGGCCGTGAACTGCCTGAGCACGCGGGCGGCAATGCCGTCCAGCCAGTCGGTGATCATGGCGCCGATGAACACCGCGAGCGCTGCGCCCAGCTTGCCGTAAAGGAAAAGGATGACGAACACCGGCACGGCGACGAAACGGAGCCCGGTGAGAAAGTTGGGGACGTTCACTTCGCGGCGCCGTCGCGCTGCTGGTTCCAGAGGGCGAACGGGTCGTCCTTGTCCGCGTCCGGCGAGAACTGCTCCGGCTCGCCCGGAGTGCCGTCGGCGGAGATGAAGATCTGCATCTGTCGTCCCACCAGCTTCTCCCACTCGTCGCGCGTCACTTCGTCCGGTCCCGGCACCTCGCGCCGGCCCGGGCGCCCCTTCTCTTCGTATAACGGCGCCTTCCCCACCGCCACCGAGCCGTCGTAGACCCGCACCAAAACGCTCCTGTCCGCGTTCGCGTCGACGCGGAAGGTCGTCCCGCGCACGCCGGCGACCGCGTTCTCCGTCTCCACCTGGAACTTCTGATCGCCCTGGATCACCGAGGTGACCTTCGCCCAGAGCCTTCCCAGGAACAGCCTCGCCGTGAGCTTGCGCCTGGCCGCACCGCCGCCGAAGTGGGCCTCGGCGAGCTGCACCCTCGACTTCGGTCCGAGGCGCAGGACGGAGCCGTCGCCGAATCGGATCTCGAGCCGGGTCGCGTCCTGGGTCTCGATGGTGTCGCCCTGGCCCACCGCGGCGCCGACGCGCAGATCGCTGCGCACCCCCCGGCCGCGCGACTTCTGCGCTCTCCCTTCCAGGAACGAGACCTGGGCGGTCCTGGCCTCCGCGCCGAGCAGCGGACCACCGGTGACCGCGGCGACGAGCAACGCGACCCCGCACGCGGCCCGCTTCATGCCGGGTTCACTTGCCGAGCTCGAGGTCCACGGTGTTGGCGGTGAGCCCCAGGACGCGCACGGAGAACTTGCCGAGCTTCTTCGCCTCGACCTCCTGCGCGAACTCCTCCGTGCTTCCCTGCAGGGTCACGTCCAGCTCCTGCGTTCCGGAGCCGAAGCTGCGCTGGGAGACGTTGCGCACGCCCCGCACGTGGTGGGTCAGCGCCGAACGGAAGTCGGAGGCGGTCCGGAACGAAGGCACCTTGCGGACGGTCACATGGACGTCATTCCCGGCGGAGACGTCCTTCGTCCAGCGCGACGCGATCTTCTTGATCATCTCCTGCGCGAACGCGCGCGAAGCCTTCTTGATCGCCTCCTTGCCGCAGGTCTGGTCGTCGATCTGCGCTGCGCTCTGTGTCGTCTCGGCGGTCGAAAGGATGTCGCCGTTGTCCGTGTTCACCGCGCGCCCCGAGATGGTCGCGGCGCAGGAGCGCCACCCCGGCCCCAGGTCCGGCATCTCGCCGCGCGAGGTCGCGACCACCTGCCCGAACAGGATCACCTCCGCCCCCGTCAGCGACTTCAGCCGGCGCGCCTGGGCGCCGGTGATCTCGCTGGCGATCCCTCCCACCTGCACCGTCTTCTCGGCCGCGATCTCCGGGTCGATGAGCTGCCCGAACCCGCCGTTCTTGAGCGTGTCGAGCACGGTGGTCTCGGCGATGCGCAGATCGGTGGAGACGAGCGCATCCTGTCCGCGCATCCAGGCCGCGCGAGGCGCCGCCATCCCGATGTTCTGCTCGGCGATCAGCACCATGGTCCGCGGCATCCCCTTGCGCGCCATGAGCAGGCCCATCGCCTCCAGATCCTTGTCCAGCTCGGCGGTCCCGATGAAGGCGCGCACGGCCACCTGCACCACCGCGCCGTCCATGCCTTCTTTGACGATCTCATACCGGCGGACGAACCCCTGCGCGTGCGTCAGGACGCGGTCCATCTTGACCTGGAAGTCCTTCATTTCCGTGGTGGAAGACACGCGCGTGCCGGCAGCCATCTCCACCGCGCGGCGGAGGGAGTCGTCGATCGCCTTCTGCCGCGCCGCGGGCCTGTCGTCGTCGAGGACGGCTGCCTCTCCCTGCGCCACCTGCACCAGCATGTCGCCCTGGACCTGCGCCGGCGCCGGCTGCGCGCTTCCACCGGCGGAATCTCCCGCGCCCTTGAGCGGAGCAGCTCCCGGCGGGGCGCGGATCGCCCGCGAGAGCTCCAGCGGAAGCTCGTCGAGAGGAACCTCGATGTCCAGCGTCACGCCGCCGTCCGAGAAGTAACGGGTCTTGATCGGCTTCACGCCTTTCAGCGTCCCCTCCACCCGGCCGGTCAGCTTTTCGTCGTCCTGCAGCAGCGTCCCGACGCTGCCGCCGGACTGCAGCTGCATCCCCTTCAGCGACTCGAGCGCATTGCGGTACGCGTCGAGCTTGGCGGCCCTCTCCGCGCCCAGGCGTGCCACCGCGACAGAGGGCGCGTTCAGGTCGGGCGCGCCCTGCCCGTGGCCGATCAGCACGCGGCGGTTCCAATCGATCTCGCCTCGTCCTTGCGCGAGCGTGGGCGCCGCTGCCAGCGCGGCGATCAGAGCGAATCGACGAAGCAAATGACCCTCCCGGTCCGGCGTTCAGTATCGCAAAGACGTTCTGGCGCGGCCACTTCCAGGCCGGGCCGCGGCCAGCGTCCTCGGGAGCTTCCTAGCCGCGCACGGCCTTCCTTTTCCGGTCGACCAGGGCCTCGACGGTCTGGCCGATGCGCTGGCTCAGGATGAGCATCTCGCCAACGTCGGTCGGGGCCTGCTGCCTGTGGCCGTTGTCCAGGTACAGCATGTAGGACACGCGGCCGCGGTGCAGCACGGGGAAGATGAGGGAGCTGAGCGGCACCTTCTTCCCCAGCGTGGCCAGGAAGCGGATGTTCGCCGGCGTCCTCTGCAGCGGGCCCATGTAATGGCTGCGGGTCTTCGCCACCAGGGAGAACGCAGAGTCCGTGGAGAGCGGCATCGCCACCTGCCGGGCGTTCTCCGTCCCTTCGCCGAGGCCGTCCCAGCCCAGCGCGACTCCGCCCTGGACCTGGAGGAGGAGCGCGCGGGCAGCCTTGCTGCGCGATGCGCGCAGCACGATGTGAGCGATCGCGTCCCGGTCGGAGACACCCTCGAGCGCCTGCAGCGCGTGCTTGAAATCGAGCGGGCTCTCGTCGCGTGCCGGCGGCGGCGGAGCGGGGACGTCGTCCCAGGTCACTTTTCGCAGCGGCGGCTCCTCCGGCTCGGCAGGCTGCGCGGCAGCGGCCTGCTGCAGCGGCTCTGTGACGATCGCGTCCGCAGGAAGCTCCCCGATGATCGCATCGTCCGGGAGCGACTCGAGCTGCTCCTCCTCCGGCGCCGGAGCGGGCTGCTGGACCGGAGGCAGTACCGGCGCCGTCACGCCCGACCTGCCCTGCACCACCTGGTTGTAGATCTCGTTGAAGGCGCTCTCGTCGATCAGCTCGGGCATTTCCTCGATCGCCTTCGCCTTCTCCTCCATCCGCTTGCGCCGCTTCGAGCGCCCCTCTTCGGGCACGACTCCAAAGTCCAACGCGCGCATCTGGCGCGTCGCCTGGTAGTTCGCGCGCAGCAGTTGGTAGACGCGGAACTCGGGAGCGATCACCGGCACGCAGGTGCGGCTGGTCTTGTACGAGAGCTGGTCCAGCTCGCTGAGCTTGATCTCGCAGCAGAGCACCTTGAGCCGGCGCTTCTCCAGCTTCCAGGGGACCATCTCCTGCCGATCGGCGATGTGCTTCGGGATCGCGGACACCAGCGCGGGGTCCACGGACAGCTCGCCCCAAGCGACCTCCGCACCGAGCTGCTTCCCCAGGGCCCGGGCGAGTTGCTCCTCCTCCACGAGCTTGAGCTCGAGCAGGTTGGTACCCAAGCGCCCGCCGTAGAGGACCTGCCAGTCCAGCGCCTCCTCGAGCCCTTCCTGGGTCAGGTGGCCCTCGCGAATGAGGACCTCGCCGATCTTTGCCATCTGGCTTGAGGCTAGCACAGGGACCGGGCCCCGCCCGCCCCCAAACCGACCGTGCTCGGGCAGAAAAACTCGCCCCCCTGGGTTGCAGGGACCATGACACGCACGCTCGCCATGCTTGCCGGCGTCCCCCCGGCCTGTGCGCTCCGGCCCCCGCATCCGGCGCCTGTGACCGCCGGCATCTTCATCACGGTCCAGGATGCGAAGGGAGCCGCGCGCGAGAGAATGCTCAGCGCACCGGCCAGCGCAGGGGTCCCAGTGCCATGAAGGAACACTACGTGATCACTCAAAACGATTGGCGCCTGCAGGGTCAGGACTGGCTTCGCGAAGAGCTGCTTCGCTTCGCGCACTACCGGCCGCAGCGGATCGGCTCCGAGCACGACCACTGCGAATTCTGCTGGGTGCCGTTCAAGACCAGCGACGTCCCGGGCACCGCCAAGGAAGGCTACGTGACGCAGGACAGCCGCTGGATCTGCGAGACCTGCTACGAGGACTTCAAGCTGATCTTCGACTGGGTGCTCGAGATCTGAGGGCTCAGCCCACCCTCGCGAGCGAGAGTCGCCCGCGCCAGCGGTGGAGGAGCTGCTCGCGCACGGCGGCATTCTCCGGGCTGCGCATCTCCGGATCTTCCTCGACCAGCGCGAACGCTTCCTCGCGCGCCTCCTTCAAGATGGTTTGATCCCGGGCCAGCTCGGCGACCGCGAAGTCCGGCAGCCCGCTCTGCTTCGTCCCCAGGAACTCTCCCGGTCCCCGCACCTCCAGGTCCGCTTCAGCGATGCGGAAGCCGTCGGTGGTCTCCTCCATGACCTGCAACCGCTTGCGAGCGGCGGGACCCCACTCCGCGCCCGACGTTCCCGTCAGCAGCAGGCAATGCGACTTCGCCGCCCCGCGGCCGACCCGGCCGCGCAGCTGGTGGAGCTGCGAGAGGCCGAATCGCTCGGCGTGCTCGATCAGCATCACCGTGGCGTTCGGCACGTCGACGCCGACCTCGATGACCGTGGTGGCCACCAGGATCTTCGTCTCGCCGCGGCGGAAGCGCTCCATCTCCTCGTTGCGCTCCACAGCGCTCTGGCGGCCGTGCACGAGGCCGATCGAGACGCCGGGGAAGACGTCCATCGCCAGGCGGTCGCGCTCCTGGGTGGCGGCTTTGAGGTCCGCGAGCTTCTCGCTCTCCTCCACCAGCGGGAGGACGACGTACGTCTGCCGCCCCGCCTTCAGCTCGCGCCGGACCACGTCGTACGCCTTCTCCCGCGCGGAGTCCCGGTACACCTTGGTCGAGATCGGCGTCCGTCCCGGAGGGAGCTCGTCGAGCACCGAGGCGTCCAGGTCGCCATAGAGGGTCAGCGCCAGGGTGCGTGGAATGGGCGTGGCCGTCATGACCAGCACGTCGGGCCGGTGACCTTTCGACATCAGGCTGGCGCGGGTCATCACGCCGAAGCGGTGCTGCTCGTCGATGATCACCAGGCCGAGCTTGTGGAACGCGGTGGCCTCCTCCGCCAAGGCGTGCGTGCCCACCACGATCTGCGCCGCGCCCGACCGCAGCAGGCGCGCAGCATGCTCGCGCTCGCGCTGGGGCAGGCTTCCGCTGACCAGCTCCACGTGCACCGCCGCGCCGCGCAGGAGCATCCGCAGCGAGCGCGCGTGTTGCTCGGCCAGGATCTCGGTGGGCGCCATCAGCGCGGCCTGGTAGCCGTCCTCCACCGCGATCCGCGCGGCGCAGAGCGCGACCGCCGTCTTTCCGCTGCCCACGTCCCCCTGGAGCAGGCGGTTCATCGGCTCCGGCTTGCGCATGTCGCCGGCGATGTCGGCCAAGGCGCGCTGTTGCGCGCCGGTGAGCGCCCAGGGCAGCGCCGAGACGATGCGGTCTACCGCGTCCGGCAGGCCGCGAAAGGCGATGCCCGGCTCCACCTTCACGCCGCGCCGGCGCAGCGCAAGCCCGAGTTGCACCAGGAACAACTCCTCGAACGCGAGCCTGCGCCGCGGCTCGCCGCCCGGAGCTCCGCGCGCCAGCTCCGCCGCGAACTTCTCCGGGAAGTGCGCCTCCCGCAGCGCGTCCGGCAATGCGAGCAGCCGCCTCCGCCGCCGCACCGGAGCCGGCAGCACGTCGTCGACGAAGCCGACGTACTCGTCCACCGCCCGCTTCTCGATGCGCCGGAACGTCCGCTGCGGAAGGCCCTCCACGTCGGTGTAGACGGGGACCACCCGCCCGAACGAGTCGTCGTCCCGGGGAGCTGCCGGATCGCCGTCGGCTCCCAGCAGCTCGACGTCGGGGTGATGCATCACCTTGCCGCCGCCCCGGTAGCCCTCGCGCACCTCGCCGGAGACGAGCACCTGCGCGAATGGCCGGAAGCGCTCCAGCATGCTGGGCCGGTAATGGAACCAGATGCACACCAGCGTCCCGCCGGCGGCGTCCCGCACCAGCACTTCCAACCTGCGCCGGCGGCCTCGCGCCTCCTGGGCCTTGAGGATCCGGCCGGCGATGACCGAGCGCTCGCCGATCGGCGCCTCCGCCACCGTTCGCGGCGTGCGCCGGTCTTCATACTTGCGCGGGAGGTTGAGGAGCAGATCGCCGACGGTCCGCAGGCCCTTGGCCTCCAGCTTCTCGGCGATGGCCTGCCCAACGCCGCGCAGCTGGATCACCGGCGTCGAGAGCGGATCCGGAGGAGCTTTCGGAGCGGCGGCCTGCACGGGCATGGCCGCCAGCTTGCCGGAACCCCCTGACACCGACCGCGCAAGGGCCGAGATTTCCAGCGGGATCGGCAGAAGCGCGCCCAGCTCCCGCACCAGCGCGGCGATGGCCCTCTCGCGGTCCGCCTCGTTCGACTCGTCGAAGCCGTGCACGCTCTGGGCCAGCCTCTCCAGCCGTGCGGCGGACGCCTCGCTGGCGTAGGCACGGGCCTGGTCGACGACCTTCGCCACCAGCGCCTCCAGCCCGGTGAGGCGCGAGACGCCTGCGCGGGACGCGAATCGCAGCGGCTGGAGGAGCGGCGACAGCGCGAGGGAAAGCCCGGGGTCGCCCTGGCTCACCGCTATTCCCCTTCGTCGATCTCGTACTCGAGGAACAGCACTTCCAGCACCTCGTACTCTCGTTCGCCGCCGGGCGTGCGGATCTTCACCGTGTCGCCCACCTCGCGTCCGATCAGGCCGCGGGCGATCGGGCTGGTGATGCTGATCCGCCCCTTCTTCAGATCCGCTTCCGTCTCACCGGCGATGGTGTACTGCGCCTTCTGGCCCGAATCGGTGTCCTCGAGCTTGACGGTGGCGCCGAACATCACCCGCGCGCCGGAGAGCTTGGACACCTCGATGATCTCCGCCCGCGCCAACCGATCCTCGAGCATCTGGATGCGGCCTTCGATGTGGGACTGCTTCTCCTTGGCCGCGTGGTACTCGGCGTTCTCGCGGAGGTCGCCGTGGTCGCGGGCCGTGGAGATTTCCTGAACGTTTTTCGGGCGTTCTACTGTCTTCAAGCGCTTCAGCTCGCGCTTGATGGCCTCGGCGCCGGCCTTCGTCATGGGGATCTGATTGCCTGCCATCATGCTGCCTTGAGCAAGTGAAGCGAGTGAAACGAAATGCGGCCGGTCCCCCGAAGGATCCGGCCGCTCACGGGACACAATCATTGTGGATGCGCCCGGCAAAATCAATCAAAAGCGGCCTTTCGCGGCAGGAAAGCAGCCATCAAGCTGGTCGCCAGCGCTTCAGCCGTCCTTCGCGTCGACGCCGGAGAGCGCCGGACGACCGGCCGCTGACGATTTCGCTTGCACGCAGGACGTCACTGCATAATTATGCGGTGAAATGCAGACCGTCCCGGTCGGGATCATCGGCGCGTCGGGGTACAGCGGGCTCGAGCTGAGCCGCATCCTCGCGCTGCATCCGCAGGTCGAGCTCAAGCTGCTCGGCAGCGACAAGTGGGCCGGAGACACGGCGGCGCGCCGCGCGGGGTTGCCGGGAGCCGCCGGGAAGCTCAGGTATGCGCCCCAGGAGAAGTGCGCGGAGCTTTCGCGGGAGTGCGCGGTCGCCTTTCTCGCCACGCCGGCGGAGGTGTCGCTGGAGCTCGTGCCCCGGCTGCTCGAGTCGGGGGTCAAGGCGATCGATCTGTCCGGCGCGTTCCGGCTGCGCGATGCGGCGCTCTACCCGAAGCACTATGGGTTCGAGCACGCCCACCCCGATCTTCTTTCCGAGGCGTTCTACGGCCTTCCCGAGCTTGCCCGCGCATCGCGCGGCACCCGCCTCGTCGCCAACCCGGGATGCTACCCGACCGCGGCGGCGCTGGCGCTGGCTCCGCTGATCGACGCGAGCCTGCTCGCGCCCGATCCGTTGATCGTCGACGCGGCTTCCGGCGTCACCGGCGCGGGCCGGAAGGCGGCGGAGGACTTCTCCTTCGCCGAGGTCGACGGCGACTTCCGCGCATACAGGGTGCTGCGTCACCAACACCAGCCGGAGATCGCGCAGACGCTGGCGCGGCCCCTCACCTTCACAGCCCACCTGCTCCCGGTGAAGAGGGGAATCCTGGCCACCTGCTATGCGCGGCTCGCCCCGGGCCGGAAGGCCGGCGAGCTGCACGCGGCATTGCTGCATAAATATGCAGACGCCCCCTTCGTCGAAGTGCTGGAGATGCCCGATCAGGTGACGCTCAAAGGGGTGACCGGGACCAACCGCTGCCAGGTGGCCGTGGCGGCGGACGGCGAGGTGGTGGTCGCCATCTCCGCCATCGACAATCTCATCAAGGGAGCGGCCGGTCAGGCCGTGCAGAACCTCAACCTCATCATGGGCTGGGCGGAGACCGCCGGCCTCGACACGCTCCGGGGGTTCCATCCGTGAAGGTACCGAAGGGGTTCTTCTGGGCCGGCATGCAGGCCGGCATCAAGCCGAATCGCAAGGACCTGGCGCTGGTGTACAGCGACACGCCCTGCTCCGCTGCCGGCTGCTTCACGCAGAACCTGGCCAAGGCGGCGCCGGTCCTCGATGCCGAGAAGCGGCTGCCGGCGGACGGGATCCGCGCGGTGCTGATCAACAGCGGGAACGCCAACGCCCTCACCGGGCCCGAAGGCCTCGAGGACGTGAAGACCGTCTGCGAGGCCGTCGCCAAGGAGCTCCAGGTAGGCGCGGGCGCGGTGGTGAGCGCCTCCACCGGAGTGATCGGCGTGCGGTTGCCCGCGCACAAGATCGTGTCGGCCGCGCCGGCGCTGGCCGCTTCGCTGAAGCCCGATCCCCTGCTCGCCGCCGAGGCGATCCTGACCACCGACACGCGCATCAAGCTGGGAGCGCGATCGGTGCGCATCGGGAACAGGGAGGTGACCTTGACTTGCATCTGCAAGGGCTCGGGGATGATCGCTCCCTCGCTGGCGACGATGATCGCGGTGGTGGCCACCGACTGCGCCATCACCCCGCCGATGCTTTCGGTGGCGCTGCGGCAGGCCATGCGGCGCAGCTTCAACGCGCTCACGGTGGACGGCGACATGTCCACCAACGACTGCGTCTTCGCGCTGGCCAACGGCAAGGCGGGAAATACTCCCATCGCCGATCCGGGGTCGGCGCTCGACGCCTTCTCCGGCGCGCTGGACGAGCTCTGCCAGCAGATGGCCAAGGAGATCGCTGCCGACGGGGAAGGCGCGACCAAGCTGCTCGACGTCTCGGTCGAAGGCGCGCCGGCCGAGGACGTGGCGCTAGACCTGGCCAAGGCCTGCGCTGGCTCCAGCCTGGTGAAGGCGGCCATCTTCGGCGCCGACCCGAACTGGGGGCGGGTGCTGGCGTCCATCGGCGCCCGCGCCGGCACCGCCGGGTACGCGATCGATCCCGCAGACGCGCGGGTCATGGTGCAGGACGTCGCGGTGTACGACCGCGCCCCGCTCGCCTACGACGCGAGCGTGCTCAAGGCGCGGATGCGCGAGCCGGAGGTCCGGGTCGCGGTCGACTTGCGCCGGGGCGAGGGCAAGGGACAGGCCTGGGGCTGCGATCTCTCGTACGACTACGTGAAGATCAACGCCGACTACACCTCGCTGATCGTCACCAAGCCCGACGGCGGCGTGGCCAAGGACGACCGGCTCTCCAACTACAGCCCCACCTTCAAGGTGAAGCTGCTCGTCGACGCGCTCGAGTACATCAAGAAGTTCTCCGGCACCCGCTGCGTGGTCAAGTACGGCGGCGCCGCCATGGTGAAGGAGTCCTTGAAGAAGTCCTTCTGCGACGACATCCGGCTGCTTCGCGCCGTCGGGCTGCGTCCCATCGTCGTGCATGGCGGCGGCCCGGAGATCACCCGGACGCTGGAGAAGCTCGGTGGCAAGGCCGAGTTCATCGACGGACAGCGCGTCACCAACGCCTCCGACCTGAAGGTGGTGGAGATGGTCCTCACCGGCTCCATCAACACCGAGCTGGTGACGCTGCTCAACGGCAACGGCATCGCCCAGGCCGTTGGCGTCTCGGGAAAGGACGGCGGCCTCATCCGGGCGAGGAAGCTGGTACAGGAAGGCCGCGATCTCGGACAGGTGGGCGAGGTCACCCGGGTCAACCGCGACTTCCTGGAGATGCTCCTCCAGCAGGGTTACGTGCCGGTGGTGTCGCCCGTGGGCCTGGGCGAGGACGGGCAGAGCTACAACATCAACGCCGACAACGTCGCCGCCGAGTTGGCTGTCGCCATCGGCGCCCAGAAGCTCATCTATCTCTCGGACGTCCCCGGGATCCTCAAGGCCGGCGAGCTGATCGGGCAGCTGACCAGCGCCGACCTGAGGGCCTTGATCGACGACGGCACCATCGCCGGCGGCATGAAGGCGAAGGCGAACAGCATCCTCCGGGTGCTCGCCTCCGGGGTGCCCAGCGTCCACCTGCTCGACGGACGCGTTCCGCATTCGATCATCGGCGAGCTGTTCACCGACAACGGCGTCGGCTCCTGGATCCGCGCATGAGGCTGGTGCGTGAAAAGGGGAGCAAGCACGAGCGACACGAGGAGATCCGCCGTCTCTTGCGCGCGCGCCGCATCTCCACCCAGCAGGAGCTGGCGGAGCTGCTCGCCGCCCAGGGCATCGATACGACGCAGGCCACGCTCTCGCGCGACCTCGCCGAGCTGGGGGTGCTGCGCGTCTCCCGTCCCGAGGGCGCCGTCTACGAGCTGGAGCCGGTGAATGCCACCGCCACCCCGCAGCTCGCCGAGCTGGGCGAGACCATCTTGTCCTTGCGCGACAACGACACGCTCGTGGTGGTGAGGACGCGGCCTGGGATGGCCTCCGCCGTCGCCCTGGCCATCGACAACCGGCGCATGCCGGAGTGCCTGGGCACGCTCGCCGGCGACGACACCATCTTCGCCACGCCCGCGCGCGGCGTTTCGACGCGGCGGCTGGCGCAGCAGATCCGCAGTTTCTTCGGAAGGGAGATCGAATAAATGGCAGCCCCTCGTCAGAAAGTGGTCCTGGCATATTCCGGCGGGCTCGACACCAGCGTCCTCGTCCGCATCCTCACCGACGAGTACGGCTACGACGTGATCGCCTGCCACGCCGACGTGGGCGAGTCGAGGGACCACGAGAAGCTCAAGGCGAAAGCGCGCCAGGCCGGCGCGGTCGCCACCGAGATCGTCGACGCGAAGGAAGAGTTCGCGACCCAGTTCTGCTTCCCTGCCCTGCAGGCCAACGCCCTGTACCAGGGCGTGTACCCGCTCAGCGCCGCTCTCAGCCGTCCCCTGATCGCCAAGCACCTGGTGGCGGCGGCGCGCAAGCACGGCGCCACTGCGGTGGCCCACGGCGCCACCGGAAAGGGCAACGACCAGGTCCGCTTCGACCTGGCCGTGAAAGGCATGGCACCGGAGCTGAAGATCCTCGCCCCTCAGCGCGAGCGGAACATCACCCGCGACGCGGCCATGGAGTACGCGGCGAAGCACGGCATCGAGGTGCCTACGAGGTCGCCCGCCCCCGCGGGCGCAACCCCAACATCCTCTCCATTTTCCATCGACGAAAATCTTTGGGGCCGCTCCATCGAGGGCGGAGTCCTGGAAGATCCCAACCAGGAGCCGCCCGAAGCGGCCTTCGCTTGGACCAGGAGCGCCGACGCGGCGCCGGGCGCTCCCGGCTATCTGAAGATCGGGTTTGAGGCCGGCCTTCCGATCACCGTCAACGGCGAGAAGCTGAAGCCGGCGGCGCTGATCACCAAGGTGGGCGAGATCGCGGGGATGCACGGCGTCGGGCGCATCGACCTGATGGAGGATCGGGTGGTGGGAATCAAGAGCCGCGAGACGTACGAGTGCCCTGCGTCCGTGGCGCTGATCGCCGCACACCAGGAGGTGGAGCGCTTCACCGTCATGGGCGACGCGCTGCGGGTCAAGGGGCAGCTCGACCAGCGGTTCGCGCAGCTCACCTACGAGGGCTTCTGGTTCAGCCCACTGCGTCTCGCGCTGCAGGCCTTCAACGATGTGCTGGCAAGGACCGTCAATGGCGAGGTGACGCTGAAGCTGTTCAAGGGCTCGCTGCGCGTGGTGGGCCGGACCTCTCCTCACGGCCTCTACAACCATGCACTGTCCACCTACGGCGTCGGCGACCGCTTCGACCATCGCGCGGCGGAGGGCTTCATCCAGCTGCTCGGGCTGCAGCTCCAGGAGTTCTCGCGCCAGCACGGCGGAATCGACCGGTGACCATCGTCGGCTCCGGCGCCGCCTCGGGGGGAGCCCAGCTCCTGCCCGAGGTGCTGGCGTTTTCCAGCTCGCTGCCGCTCGATCGGCAGCTTCTGCGGGAGGACGTGATCGGGTCGCTGGCGCACCTGATCATGCTCTCGCGCACCGGCATCGTGCCGCGGGACGCCGCCGCCGCGATCCGCGCCGAGCTCCTGCGGGTGCTCGAGGGAGCTCCGGAGCTGCCCGACGAGGAGGACGTCCACATGGCCGTGGAGACGCTGCTCTCCCGCGCCCTGGGCGAGCAGGCCGGGATGCTGCACACCGCACGGTCTCGAAACGACCAGATCGCGCTCGACCTGCGGCTGCACGTCCGCGAGCAGTGCGCGACCGCCTTGCAAGAGCTCTCGACGTTGCTCGGCGCTCTCGCCGGGCGGGCGGAGCGCGAACGCGACACCCTCCTGCCCGGGTACACGCACCGGCAGCGCGCCCAGCCGGTCAGCGCGGCTTACTACCTCTGCGCCTGGGGAGCCATGTTCGCCCGCGACCTCGAGCTGCTGCGCGCGGCGGCCGCTCCGGAAATGCCGCTGGGCGTCGGCGCGCTCGCCGGGACTTCGCTGCCCATCGATCGCGAGATGGTCCGCAAGCTGCTGCGCTTCGATCGCCTGACCGCGAACGGCCTCGACACCGTGGGCGATCGCGATTTCGCGCTCGATTTCGCCTACGCGGCCGCGCGCACGCTGCTGCACGCGAGCCGCGTCGCCGCCGACGTGATCGACTTCTGCACCGCGGAGTTCGGGTACCTCCACCTCGACGACCAGATCGCGATGGGCTCCTCGATGATGCCGCAGAAGCGGAACCCGGATCTGTTCGAGCTGATCCGGGGGAAGTCCGGGCGCGCGATCGGCAACCTGAATTCGCTGCTCGTCACGGTGAAGGGGCTCCCGGGCGGGTACAACCGCGACCTGCAGGAAGATCGGCAGCCCCTGCTCGAGACCGGGCCGCTGCTGATCTCGGTCCTGCGGATGCTGCGGCTGGGACTGGAGCGCGTTCGCTTCGATCCCGAGCGTGGGCGGAAGGCGCTGGAGGACGGCGCTACCGCCGCCACCGACGTGGCCGAGGCGCTCGCCCAGACCGGGGTCCCCTTCCGCACGGCGTACAAGCTCACCGGCGCCCTGGTGCGCAAGTGCATGGAGGCGGCACTCCCGCTCAGTCGCGCTCCGCTCGATCTGGCGCGCCAGATCGACCCGAGGTTCACGCCGGACGTCCTGCGGGCAGCGGACGCCGTCTCCTCGGTGACGAGGAAGAAGAATGCGGGCGGGACTGGCCCCGAGTCGATCGACGCGCAGATCGCGCATCTGCAAGCTTCCGCGCAGGCGGCATCCTCCGCCTGCGCCGCGATCCCCCGGCTTGGAACGCTCCTTTCGGACCTGAAGGAGGCGCGCCTGTGAAGCGGGACTTTCTGCAGCTCTCGGACCTGTCGGGGGAGGAGCACCGGACCCTCTTCCGGCGGGCGCGCGAGCTCAAGGCCGCGCGGCGCGCGGGCCAGGCGGTGCGGACGCTGGAAGGGCGATCGCTGCTGTTGCTCTTCGAGAAGGCCTCGACGCGAACCCGCATTTCCTTCGAGGCCGCCATCGGGCAGCTGGGGGGAAATGCCATCACCCTGCCGACGGCGGACAGCCAGATCGCGCGCGGCGAGACGCTGGAGGACACGGCGCGGGTCGCCTCGCGGTACGTGGACGCGATCATGTTCCGCACCCACGGGGATGATCGGCTGCGCGCGTTCGCGCGCGCCGCGACGGTGCCGGTGATCAATGGGCTCTCGGACGGCGGCCACCCGGTGCAGATCCTGGCCGACCTCTTCACGGTCGAGGAGAAGCTTGGTGACATCAAGGGTAGACGCGTCGCGTTCGTCGGGGATTGCGCCTCGAACATGGCCCGCTCGTATCTGGAAGCGGCGCCCATCTTCGGATTCGAATTGCGACTGGCCGGCCCGGAGGGCTACTGGCCTCAGCCCTCGGAGATGCGCGGCGCTCACATCGACACGGATGTCGGGACGGCGGTCTCCGGCGCGGACGTAGTCGCCACCGACGTCTGGGTCAGCATGGGGCAGGAAGCCGAAGCGAAGAAGCGGCTGCGGGCCTTCAAGGGATACAGCGTCGACGAAGATTTGATGGCCAGCGCGAAGCCGGAAGCGATTGTTCTGCACTGTCTGCCCGCCCACCGTGGTGAAGAGATCTCTACGCAAGTGCTGGAGGGGACTCAGTCGGCCGTCTGGGACGAGGCGGAGAACCGCTTGCATGTACAAAAGGCGCTGCTCGAGAAGCTCATCCTACGAAGCTAGCACGCTGTCATCACATCAGTTGATTTGGGCAGACCTTCCGAGGGTCCGTCGCCACCGCAGCCGCAACGCTCCGCGGTCCAGCCCGGGACCAACAAACGCGCCCGCGCCGCCCGCCCCCATGAAAAGCAGCCACTAGATACGGCGCCGCGCCGGCACGGCGATCGGCTGGAAAAGCGCAGAGGAGCCATCTAGCCCCGCCCCCACAGTTGGCTCAGGGCTACGCCCTAGCGAGGTCATTCGAGTGGCAGCTTCATGCCCAGGTGCGTCGCGCGAAACCCCAGGCGTTCGTAGAAGCGGTGCGCGTCCTTGCGCAGCTTGTTCGTGGTCAGCTGGACCCGGCTGCAACCGCGCCGCCGCGCCTCCTCGATCGCCCAGCGCATCATCTCCGCGCCCAGCCCGTGGCCCCGCAGCGGCGCTTCCACGCGCACGGCCTCGATCTACGCGACCAGGGATCCCTGCCGGAGCAGGTGCCGGATGAACGTCAGCATGAACGTGCCGACGATGCGCCCGTCGAGCTCGGCCACGTAGGTGGCGTTGGTGCCGGAGGGCCTGCATCTCCCGGAACGCTTCCACGTAGCAGGGCGCGCCGGGGCTGAGCTCATCGGAGGGAGTCGCCTGATCCTGGAACAGCATCTTCAGGATCCCGGGCAGATCCTCCTGCGTCGCCAGGCGCACCTTCATCGCTGCCACCGTCCCGGCCTTGCGCTCAGAGGGCCGGCCTCTCCGTGTAGGCTCCGAACACGTCCGTTCAACCGCGCCACCGAACCGCTCAGGTGACGGGAGTCCGCTGCGCCTGAACTCCGGGGTGGTACTCCTGGAGCGGCTTGACGGTCAGTGGGCCCTGGTGGAGCGCCTCGATGGCGGCGACGGCCGCGCGGCAGCTCGTCAAGGCGGTGAAGTAGGGGATGCCGTGCATCAGCGTCTGGCGGCGGATGCTGTAGCTGTCCTCGATCGCCTTCTTGCCGCTGGTGGTGTTGAAGACCAGATCGATCTCGCGATCGATCAGCTTGTCCACGATGTGCGGCCGGCCCTCGGCGACCTTGAACACCGTCTGGCAGGGGACGCCGCGCGAGCGGAACAGCTCGGCCGTTCCGCTGGTGGCGACGATCTCGAACCCGAGCTTCGAGAGGCGCGCTGCCAGCTCCGCCGCCCCCGCCTTGTCGGCGTCGCGCACCGAGATGAATACCCGCCCCCGCAGCGGCAGCGCGTTGCCCGCGGCGATCTGGGCCTTGGCGAAAGCACGGGGAAACGAATCGTCCAGGCCCATCACCTCGCCGGTGGAGCGCATCTCCGGACCCAGGATCGTGTCCGCCTTGGAGAAGCGGTGGAACGGGAACACCGCCTCCTTGACGCTCATATGTTTCGGCACCGAGGTGCCACGGATGCCCTGCTCCGCCAGCGACTTTCCCACCGTGCAGAGCGCGGCGATCTTCGCCCAGGGCAGGCCGGTGGCCTTCCCCACGAACGGGACCGTCCGCGACGCGCGCGGGTTGGCTTCCAACACGTAGATGTCGCGCCCCTGGACCGCGAACTGCACGTTCATGCAGCCGACCACTTTCAGGTGCTTCGCCAGCGCGAGCGCCTGGCGCGCGATCTCGGCGACGATTTCCTTCGGCAGCGAGAACGGCGGCAAGGCGCAAGCGGAGTCGCCGGAGTGGATGCCGGCCTCTTCGATGTGCTCCATCACTCCGGCCACCACGTAGTCCTTGCCGTCGCCGACGCAGTCCACGTCCACCTCCGTGGCGTCCTTGAGGAACCGGTCGATGAGGATCGGCCGCTCTTCCGACGCCTGCACCGCCTCGGTGGAGTACTGCACCAGCCCCTCGTCGTCGTGGACGACCTCCATGGCGCGCCCGCCCAGCACGAAGCTAGGACGGACCATGACCGGGTAGCCGATGCGGCGGGCGATCGCGAGCGCCTGCTCGGGGCTGCGCGCGATCCCGTTTTCCGGCTGGCGCAGCTTCAGTTCCTCGACCACCCTGGACCAGAGCTCGCGATCCTCGGCCGCGTCGATGGCGTCCACGCTGGTGCCGAGGATGCGGATGCCCGCCTTCTCCAGCCCGCGGGCCAGCTTGAGCGGCGTCTGCCCGCCGAACTGCACGATGGCGCCGATGGGCTTCTCCCGGCGGGCGACCTCCAGCACGTCCTCGAGTGTCAGGGGCTCGAAGTACAGTCGGTCGGAGGTGTCGTAGTCGGTGGACACCGTCTCGGGATTGCAGTTCACCATCAGGGTTTCGTAACCGGCGGCCCTGAGAGCGAAGGAGGCCTGCACGCAGCAGTAATCGAACTCCACGCCCTGGCCGATGCGGTTGGGTCCCGACCCCAGGATCAGCACCTTCTTGCGGTCGTCGGGGCGGACTTCATCCTCGTCCTCGTAGCTCGAGTACAGGTACGGAGTGTTCGCCTCGAACTCCGCGGCGCAGGTATCGACGCGCTTGAAGACGGGGTGCAGGTTCATGGCCTCGCGCTGGGCGGTGATTTCCGCCTCCCCGCGCCCGGCGAGAAGCGCGATGCGCTTGTCCGAGAAGCCCAGGCGCTTCCAGCGGACGAGATCGGGGATTTGCGCGCCGGCGCCGGCCTTCCGGCTGGAGTCGGCGATCTCGCGTTCCGCGTCCACCAGCGCCTGGACCTCGCGGATGAACCAGGGGTCGATGGCGGACAGGGCGTGGAGCTCTTCCGCGGAAATGCCGGCACGACACGCTTCGGCCAGCCAGAACAGCCGGCGCGGAGTGGGCGTCTTGACCTCCTTGCGGATGCGCTCGAGCTCGGCAGGCGAATACTCCGCGCGCAGTCCGTCGCGCTGCAGCGGCGAGTCCAGGCCGTCGGTCCGGTTCTCCATCGAGCGCAACGCCTTGTGCAAGGCGATGGCGAAGGTGCGGCCGATGGACATCACCTCTCCCACCGACTTCATGCTGGTGGTCAGCGTCTGGTCGGCGTGGGGGAATTTCTCGAAGTTGAAGCGGGGGATCTTCACCACGCAGTAGTCGATCGCCGGCTCGAAGCTGGACGGCGTGGTCTTGGTGATGTCGTTGACGATCTCGTCGAGCGTGTAGCCGACGGCGAGCTTGGCGGCGATCTTGGCGATGGGGAAGCCGGTCGCTTTCGAGGCGAGCGCGGAGGAGCGGCTCACGCGCGGGTTCATCTCGATCACCACGATTCGCCCGGTCTTGGGATGGACGCCGAACTGGATGTTCGACCCGCCGGTCTCCACTCCGATCGCCCGGATGACCTGTCGCGCCAGGTCGCGCATGGCCTGGTACTCGAAGTCCGAGAGTGTCTGGGCAGGCGCGACCGTGATCGAGTCGCCTGTGTGCACGCCCATCGGATCGAGGTTCTCGATGCTGCAGATGATGACGACGTTGTCCGCCTTGTCGCGCATCACCTCCAGCTCGAACTCCTTCCAGCCCAGCACCGACTCCTCGATCAGCACCTCGTGGGTGGGGCTGGCGTCGAGCGCGCGCGCCCCCATCTCTTCCAGCTCCTCGCGGTTGTAGGCGATCCCGCCGCCCAGCCCGCCGAGGGTGAAGCTGGGCCGGAGGATGAGCGGGAAGCCGAGCTCGTGGCCGACGCGCATCACCTCGTCCACCGAGCGGGCCACTCCCGACTTCGGTACGTCGATGCCGATCCCGGTCATGCAGTCCTTGAAGCGCTGGCGGTCCTCGGCCTTCTCGATGGCGTCGAGCTGGGCGCCGATCAGCTGGCACCCGTACTTCGCCAGGATTCCCTGCTTCGCCAGCTGCACCGCGAGGTTGAGCGCCGTCTGCCCGCCCATGGTCGGGAGCACGGCGTCCGGGCGCTCGGCGGCGATGATGCGCTCCGCCGCCTCCACGGTGATGGGCTCGATGTAGGTGCGGTCGGCCCACTCCGAGTCCGTCATGATGGTGGCGGGATTGGAGTTGAGGAGGATGGTGCGGTACCCCTCTTCGCGGAGGGCCTTGAGCGCCTGCACGCCCGAGTAATCGAACTCGCACGCCTGCCCGATGACGATGGGACCAGAGCCGAGAAGGAGGATGGACTTGAGGTCTTTGCGGCGCGGCATCTGGGGGGCTCCGTGTAACATGGAGCGCCGGCCGTGACCACGGCGGATCAGCTGGTGCTGGCACGGAACGATCGGTACCTTCGCGAGTTCGTCGAAGCGCTCCATCTCTGCCCCTACGCGAGGCGCTGCCGCGAGGAGGGAAAGCTTCACCGCAGGGTGATCCGACACCGCGAGGAGGCGCTGGCCGCCATCCGGGAGATCGAGGCGATGCCCGAGGACGCCGTCGAGGTCGCCCTGCTGATCTTTCCCGAGGAGCCGGCGGATGGCGAGGAGTCCGCTCGCGCCTTCGAAGCATTCGGCGCGGTTCTGCGCGAACAGATGTTCGCCGCCCACCCCGGCCAGGCGCCGTTCTACTGCGTGGCCTTCCACCCCGACCTGCCCCGCGACCTGCTCGACGCGAGCCGGGCGGTGCGGTTCATCCGCCGCAGCCCCGATCCGACCCTTCAGCTCGTGCGCGCATCGATCCTGATCGGTGTCCGCGGCGAGGACGGCGGCGGTTCCCGATACGTGGACACGAGCCTTCTGTCGCTCGAACAGGCGATGGCGCTGCTGAGCCCGGCGAGCCTGGCCGAGCGCATCGCCGAGGCCAATCTCGCCACCTTGCAGCGTGAAGGGCCGGATCGGCTCGCCCTGCTGCTCTCGAGCCTGCGCGGCTGACGCCAGGTCCGGTCAACCTCGTGCTCACTGGGCGGGGTGCACTACCCAGAGCGGCATGCTGTGCGGGTCGCGCTCGCGGATCTGGAAGATCTGGAACGCGTCCACTTGCCGCCACTGCCCCGTCTGAGGCTCGAACACCGTCCAGTCGCCGGTCTTGCCCCCCATCCGCTTGAACCAGATGCTCCTGCCGTCCGAGGCCAGCTCCGGGCGGAGGACTGCGCCGGGCTCCAGCGAATCTTCCTGCCCTGGCTCGAATCCGGGCGGCCGGAAGAGAAAGACGCGCTCGCCGTCCGCATAGTGGATGGCCAAGGCGCCGCACGACTCGTCCTCGGGCCTGTAGCACTCCACCTGGGCCATCTCCTTCCCCCCGCATTGAATCAGGTTCTGATCCGCCGCCCGGCAAGAGCTCCAGCCGCTCCGGTAGTGCGTGAGCTTGCTGGCCACGCATCCGGTGGCGAGCACCAGTACCATCCAGGACTTCATCGAACGACCTCCGCAAGGCGGCGCGACACGCGCTCGGCCCACTCCGGCGCAATCTCGCTGCATGCCGCGCGTCTTTGCAAGCGCACCGCGGCGGCCGGGATGCTGCCGCTGCCGGCGAAGGGATCCAAAATGAGCTGGCCGGGATGCGACCACTCTCGGACCAGGGGCTCCAGGACGGAAAAGGGCTTGTGGCTCGGGTGGCTTCCCCAGTGTGGCGCCTCCCCCTCCTCGTCGTACCCAGCCGCCACGCACCACACGCGGGCGGCGTCTTCCGGTCGAGGCGGCGGCAGCGGCTTCGCCGTGAAGACGAGGGCGGTCTCGTAGACGCGCAGGAGTTGCTCGTTCCCTTCCTGCTGCGAGCCCTGCTTCGCCCAGACGAACTCTCCCGCCTCGGCGTAGCCGAGCGCGCGCGCGACCGAACGGATCGGCTCCTTGCCGAGGAAGTTCGTCCAGACGACGAGCGGCCCATCGACGTGCGCCGCGGCCTTGGGCAGCCATTCTTCCGTGAACTTGCGGTAGGCGCGGACGTCCTCGAATCGGACCACCGGATCCCGGTCGATCTTGACCCCGGCGCGCTTGTCCCGCAAAGCGCCGCTCTTGCGCCGCCGCGTCAAAAGGCAATACGGCGGATCGGTCAGGAGCAGCGCGGCGCGTTCCCCGCTCAGGACGCGCCGGTAGGTCTCCTCGAGCCGCGCATCGCCCACCACGCAGGTCACAGGATGACGCGGACCTCGTACCGGCGGTTTTGCCCGGACACCTCGAACTTGAAGTTCTTCACTCCCGCGGAATCCAGCCGCTTCTTGGCGTCGATCAGCGCGTTGCCCAGGTTGCGGAGCTTCTGGTCGCAGTTCTTCTCGAACTGATCGGAGTCGGTCTTGAAGGTGCATTGGTTCTTGCGGCCTTCAGCCAGCAGGCGCTTGTTGACCTCGGCTTCCAGCTTCTTCGTGGCGGCGCTTCCGGCAGCCGACTTGGCGACGTCCCAGGGGACCTGGGCGAGGAGCGTGACAATGAGCAGAAGGGTCATGGCGCGGCAATCTACCCCTCGATCACGCGTCTTGCAGCCGTGATAGGTTCATGCCACAGAGCGGCGAACATCCCGCCAGGAGATCCTTGCCATGGCCTTCGTCGTTGCCGAGCCTTGCATCAACTGCAAGTACACCGACTGCGTGGCCGTCTGCCCGGTGGACTGCTTCTATGAAGGCAAGAACTTCCTCGTCATCCATCCCGACGAGTGCATCGACTGCGGCGCGTGCGAACCGGTCTGTCCGACCAAGGCCATCTTCCCCGAGGACGATCTCCCGGAAGAGTGGAAGGAGTACACCGCGCTCAACGCCGAGCTGGCGCAGAAGTGGCCGAACATCAACAAGCAGAAGGACCCTCTGCCGACCGCGGAGGAGTTCAAGGAGAAGAAGGGCAAGCGCGCCCTTCTCTCTCTGGACCCGCCGGGCTAGGCGGTGAGCGACCTCGCCCCCGGGATCCTGATCGCCGTCCCGCAGCTCGACGATCCGAACTTCGCCCGGTCGGTCGTGTTGCTGATCGAGCACAACGACTCGGGCGCGATGGGGATCGTCTTCAACCGGCCGAGCGACATCGCGCTCAAGGACATCGGCACCGAGCACGAGATGGAGGTGCACGCGGCGGCAGGAAACGCCTACATCGGGGGGCCGGTGCAGCGGGAGCGGGGCTTCCTGGTGCATCGCCGGGCCGAGGTCGCCGACTCCGTGCACCTGCACGACGACGTCTATCTCTCCGTCTCCACCGACGCCCTGCGCACGCTGCTCGCCGGCGATCCGGCAGCTTACCGGCTGTGCCTGGGATACGCCGGATGGGGGCCTGGACAACTCGAGCGCGAAATGGTCGGCGGCGGGTGGCTCAATTCCAGCATTTCGTCGAAGCGCATCTTCGATACGCCGGTGGACAAGATCTGGGACGCGGTCATCCGCGACCTGGGCATCGACCCGGCCTTTCTCGTGCAAGGCGGAGGGAAGCAATGAGGATTTCGTTCGCGATCGGCGCCGCCCTTCTGGGGCTGGCCTGCGGAGGCGGCAAGGCCACGCGCTCGGGAGGCGCCTCGGACCAGACCCCGCAATGGTTGGCCGACGGCACCGGCGCGATCCGCGGCGAAGGAGGCAAGAGACTGCAGGGGGTCGGCGTCGCCAGCGGCGTCGCGGACCCGAAAGCGCGGCGGCGGCAGGCGGACGCGGCGGCGCGGGAGCAGCTGCAGACCGCGGTGGATGCGCTAGCGCTGGCCCTGGCGAAGATGAGCGAGTCCACCCAGCAGAACCTGGCGCCGACGGCCACCGGGATCGCGCGGAAGGCCGCCGGTCAGGTGGCTGCGATCCGCGATCATTGGGTGACGCCGGACGGGGACGAGCGCGCGCTGGCGGTGGTCGAGCTGGACGCGCTCCGGAGGGCGCTGCAGGCGGGGGAAGGTGACGACCGCATCCGGGGGGAGATGGCGGCGAATGTGGATCGCGCGTTCGAGCGCGTTGCAGTCAGATAGCGCTTCAGATCAAACGCCGAGCACGCCGAGCACGCCGAGGGTTTTTTTGTAGGTCTCGGCGTCGGCTTTTGAGAAGCAGCAGAAAATGATTCGAAGGCCGGGGTTGGCCTTTTCGAATACGCGCGCTTCGCGGACGGCGATCCGCGTGGCTTGTTCGATCGGGTAGCCGTAGATGCCGGTGGAGATTGCCGGGAAGGCGATGCTACTGAGGGCGTGCTGATCGGCGAGTTGGAGGGCGTTGCGGTAGCACGAGGCGAGCGCGTCCGGTTCGCCGTGGGTGCCGCCCTGCCAAACGGGGCCCACGCAGTGGATCACATGACGGGCTTTCAGGCGATAGCCGCGGGTGAGCTTTGCCTCCCCGGGGTTGGCGCCGCCCAGGGTCCTGCATTCCTCGAGCAGCTCGGGGCCGGCGCGGCGGTGGATGGCCCCGTCGACACCGCCACCGCCGAGGAGCGTGGGGTTGGCGGCGTTCACGATGGCGTCGACGTCGAGCAGGGTGATGTCGCCCTCGACCACCTCGATCATGTTCTCCTCCCGCTCAGGTCATCGACGAGCGATTCTCCCATCACCTGCAGCGTGCGCCCGGGCGGCGAAGGTGCCATGTTCTCCTCTACATGAGGGACAAGCTGGAGAAAAAGGAGGAGCTTCCCGTGGTCGCGCGCCTGGTGGTCGAGATCCGCTCGGACGGGCGGCATACGATTGCCCGCGGCGCCGCGGAAGACGCCAGCGGGGAGCGGGTGCAGGTCGAGGCGGAAGGAAGCACGCCGCTGCAGCTCGCGCTCTCCCTGATGAGAGCGCTGGCGGAGGTCCCTGCGCTGGCGCGCAGCTTCACCCGGGGCCTGCTACCCGGCCGCCGCAAGTAGCCCTTGCGTCATCTCCGAGATGTCGCGCGCTGGGTTCACGCACGGATGCCCGTCGGTCCACAGCGCCCGCGCATCCGAAGGCCGCACCAGGAGCTGGAGCGAAGACCGCGTGCCATAGCCCACCGCGTCCGCATGCACGCAGGCGCTCTCCAGCGGCTCGGGCGC
>Ga0209526_10000454_pt1 | contig 26626 bp, 23 predicted proteins | sample JacPinW_OM2H0_M1_FD_188566 | JGI IMG/M metagenome (GOLD analysis project Ga0209526, IMG submission 188566) | Forest soil microbial communities from Algoma, Ontario, Canada - Jack Pine, Ontario site 1_JW_OM2H0_M1 (SPAdes) (version 2) | ecosystem: Environmental > Terrestrial > Soil > Boreal... | reverse complement strand
ACTCCGGTGCTCGGAAATGCGCCCGAATCTGGACCACCTGGATGGCCAACTCGCTCGACGACCCTTTTTCATCAACCTGTCACAGATCGGTGGGTCCGGGCTAAGGCGCCGGGGGCGCTGACGTCGCCTCCGGTCCGCGCAGACTCTCAGTCTCCGGAGCCGGCTCCGATGGCTTCTCCGGCCGGCTCGGACGGGCGCGCTGCACCCACTCCACCAGCTCCCCGCGGGCCTCGTCCAGACTGCCTATCGTTGGCGACCAGGTCAGCTCGCGCCGGCTGAGACCGTCTTCGAGGAGATGCGAACGACCGAGGACGTCCATCGCGTACCTGTTCGGCCAGCATTCACGACCTACCGGCGTTCGCCATTCGCGAAACGCCGCACGCAGGTAGGCGATGTCGTACGGCACGTCCACGAATCGGACCGGAAGCCGAATCGCGTCGACGACGATCTTGAAGAGGTCCCGCCAGCAGGCCGTGAAGCCGCCGAGCAGGTAGGCATGGCCGGGCCTGCCCCGCTGACCGGCCGCCAGGAAGGCGCGGCCCAGGTCCGGGCCGGCAAGGAAGGACCGCTGCGCCCGACCGCCGCCCAACAGGAGAGTCCGGCCGGCGGACAGCTCTGAGAGGAGGCGCTCCGCCAGGGCCTCGCCCGGCCCGAACCCCTGCGCGGGCCGCAGAGTGACGGTCTCGATTCCACGCTGACCGAGCAGCCACTGCTCGTCTCGCGCATGCAGCTTCTCGTAGGCGTGGTAGGGCTTGATGGGACTCTCCTCGAACAGCGGCGATCGAGGCGCCGGCCCCAGCACCTGGGCGGTGGAGAGGTGGACCAGCCGGCGCACGCCCGCCGCCTCGGCCAGGCGCACCAGCTTGACCAGCCGCGGGTCCGGACCCGGAGCGGCACGCAGCCGGAGCAGCGGCGAATGCAGCTCGGCAGCCATGTACACCGTCTCGACACCCGCCATCGCGGTCTCGAGGTCCTCACTCAGCTCCACCCCCCGCACCGGGAAGTGGGTGCTCAGCTCGGCGATCGCATACCGGCCCGCGTATTCGGCGGCGCCGATCACCAGGTGCATTTGAATGTGCGCCGAAGTCTAGTGTCCTGCTCCAGAAATTCGCCGGCATATTGCGGCTCTAGTCAGTTCGAGATCGAAGTCGATCCTCCATCCGGTTCGGCTTCGGCAGCCGCCGCCTCCGGAGCCGGCGAGATCGGGGCCGGACGGCGCCGCCGCCTGCGCCCGGGCAGCCGAGCGGCCAGGCGCTTCATCCGGCCGGGCCGAGTGAGATCGGGTGCGCCGTCGAGCGCGCTGAGGATCGCCCCGCGCACGCTCTCCACGATCCGCTGAACCTGCCGGTTCAGAGCCCACAAGCGGGGCGGGTCTGGGCGAATGGGCGGACCGATGGAGACCTCGACCCGGCCGAAGAGACGCAGCCGGTCGAGCCCGGAGATCGCCACCGGTACGATCGGGACCCCGGCCTGGAGAGCAAAGTGCGCCACGCCGCGCTTCAGCGGGAGCAGCTCGCGACCGCGCGAATAGCGTCCCTCGGGGAAGACGAGCACGATGCCGCCTCGCTGGAGTACCTGGTAGACGCAGGCGACTCCGCGCTCGTCGAGCTCGCCCTGGTGGGGTTGGATGGGAAAGACGCCGAACAGGGGAATCAACCAGCGCTTCCAGCGCCGGTTGAAGACGGTGTCCCGCCGGGCCATGGTGTAGATCATCGGCAGCTTGGGGAAAGCGGCGACGATGAAGATCGTGTCGTACCAGGCCTGGTGGTTGCTGGCTATCAGGAAGGGAGGCGGGGGAATGTTCTCCAGGCCTTCGACGTGGAACCTGAAGAGGAGCCGCACGAGATATCGCGTGAGAAAGAAGACCACCCGGTAAGCCCGCGGAGGCCGGTAGGGGGCGCCATGGAGCAGAGGGTCGACCGGGCGTGCCGCCGCCTCCCGGTACTCGGGTCCGGTGTAGACGGCATCAGCCGGTAAGGAAGGACCGGAGGATGCGGTTGAACTCATCTGGCCTCTCAGCCTGCGGAGTGTGACCGGCCCCCTCGATTACGGCAAGGCGAGACCCGGGAAGATCGCGGTGCGCTCTTTCGGCGTGCTCGAGCGGGAACAGCTGGTCGTCAGCTCCCCAGATCAGAAGGACAGGAAGCCCCGTCTTGCGAAGTCTCGCCACCAGCTGGGGCCCCTGGAGCAGCGGGCCAGCGCGGGTCAAGGAGCGCACAGTGGCCAGGTAGGCCTGGTGATAGCCCTCCGTCTCGTGAAGCTCCCGGAGGTCGGCAAGGTAGGCGTCGTCCATCGTCCGCTCGAGGTCTCCGCCCATATAGCGCCGAGCCAGGCGCCTTATGGAGCTCCCCGGCGACCTCTGGAGACCACTGCGCAGCAATCCCATCATGGCCTCACCGACGCGCGGAAGCGTCAACAGCGGGTAGGCGATGCGCAGGTTCGGCCGGCCCAGGCCCAGAGAGTTGACGAGCACCACCTTCTCCACCAGCTCCGGACGCCGGATGGCGAGCTCCATCACCACGCGTCCACCCAGGGAGGCGCCCACCAGCACCGGGGGTCGAAGGCGCAGGGCCCGGACGTAGCCCTCCAGCGTTCGGGCGAAGAGGGGGATCCCATATCTCACTGACGGTTTCTCGCTCCGGCCAAAGCCGGGGAGGTCGGGCGCGAGCACCCGCCGGAAGCCAGCCACGCTCTGGAGATTGAATCGCCACTCGATGTAGCCCGAGGAACCCAGTCCATGGACGAATACCACGGGTGGAGCGCCTCGGCCGCCGAAGGTGTGATGGAGGCGCAGCGATCCCACCTCTACGAAACCCGAGCGCAGCTCCCGGGGACGGTGCCTCGTACCCTCCGCATCCCCGAGCGCCATGAAGAGAGCTTATTGAGTCGGCCGGGTCCCGCCTTTGCCGGCGGCAGCCCGGACCCGGGCTCCGGCCGGGTCCGGAGGCGGTATCCCGCGGCAGATCTCGCCGCCCTCGAACCGCAACTCCTCGGAGCTGCTCGCCACAGTGACGCCTCCGGCCCCCACGGCGCGCCACTCGGAGTCCCGCCAGACGGCGGCCGTCCGTTCGTCGACGCCGAGCAGCGTCGTCAACGGAAGATCGCCGAACTGCCAGCGGGGACCGAACCGCTCGTAGTGCGGTATCAGCACGGTGGCCGGGACGAGCCCCAGGGCCGCCACAGCACGCCGCTCGCTGTGGTCCGGCCAGCGGGCCATGACAAGCGTGCGGTCGCAGAGCGCCATCGCCCCGGCCGAGGAACCCGCCAACGCTGCGCCCGCCTCCCAGGCGTCAAGCATCGCCTGCCAGACGAGCGAGCCGGCCAGGACGCGCGCCACCAATCCTGGGTCACCCCCGGTCAGGTACAGCAGGCCGGCCTCGGAAGCCCGCTCCGCCAGCTCTCTGGAGCCGGCGTCCCTCCGGTTGTAGACGGGCAGCTCCTCGACCTCGAGGCCGAGCCCAGCGAACCAGCGACCGGCGGTGGCCACCGCCAGGTCCGGCCGCTGGCGGGCCGCCGCGGTGGGCACTATGTAGGACGGCCCCCGGACCGCCGCCCTGACCAGCTCCTGGTCCTGAGGCTCGTTGCCGGGACGAAACTCGTCGCCCCCGTTGAGGACCAGCAGGCCGGGCATGGGCCGTAGGATATGGCGGTGCCAGCCCCCCACGCCCCGGCGCCGAGGGCGCCGGACGGCGCCGCGCGGCGCCGCTTACGGCTGCCGGCCCGCACGCCGAACCTTTCCCGAACGCCGCAGCGCTGATGTTCGCCACCATCGTCATCGACCTCGACCCAAACCTGCTGCGCATCGGTCCCCTCGTGGTGACCTGGCACGGGCTGTTCAGTCTCCTCGGCATCCTGGCCGCGGCCCGGGTGGGACAGTTCCTGCTCCGCCAGGAGGGCGTGGGAGGGGATCGCATCTACGACATGGCGGTCTGGATGGTGATCGCCGGCCTGATCGGGGCCCGGCTCCTCTTCGTCTGGGAGAACTACAAGCTCTTCGAGGGAGCCTGGCAGCGCATCTTCTTCCTGAACGAGGGAGGCATCAGCCAGTGGGGCGGCATCTTCGGGGCTCTCCTGGGCGGGTACCTGTGGTGCCGGCGCAACGGCGTCGACTACCGGCAGGTGCTGGACGCGGCCGGTCCCGCCAACGCGCTCGGCTTCGCCATCGGCCGGATCGGCGACGTGATCAACGGGGAGCACCACGCCATCACCTCCAATCTGCCCTGGGCGGTCGAGTACGTGAACGAGAACACCCTCGGCGAGCCCGGCAAGGTCGTTCACCCGGAGGTTGGCTATGAGCTGATCTTCAACCTCCTGGTCTTTGCGACCTCGCTGCTGACCTGGAGAGCGTTCAAGGCCCGATTCCCCCCCGGCGTCACAGGGCTGATCTGGCTCTCCGTCTACGCGATCGGACGGTTCTTCCTCAGCTTCCTGCGCACCGACTCCCTGGTTTTCGGACTGCGCCAGGCGCAGTGGGCATCCGTGGCCATGGTCCTCGTCTCCGTGGTGGGGATAGCCATCTGGATGCGCCACCGCCGCCCCACACCACGGGAGACCGAAACCGAAGCCGCCCCCGCCCGCTAGGGAGCAGACAGTCCCTCCCCCTGCTGGGACCCGGCCGGGGAGGGAGACTCCGGTCCGTTTTAGATGGTGTGGCCGGCGGCGGTGGCGCGGCGGCGGGCTTCTCGGAGCACGGGGGGTGGGCGGAGGAAGCGGCGCGCAAATGTTGAGCCCGAGCTGACCAGCGGCCGCACCGCGGTCTCGGCGGCGGGGTTTCGCTTGATCCCGTAAAGCTCAACCGCGTAATCGGGAAGCACCGAGACCGTGGCCTGCCCCGCCACCCACCAGACCGGCCGGCGCCACGGCGGCAGCGGCGGATGCAGCACCGTGTCGAGAGCCTCGAAGGAGTGCTTTGTCGCCACCAGCTCCGACCGGAGTGACTCGATGAAAGCCTGGTTGCCCGCTTCCGTTGCCGGCACCTGCGGCGGACTGAGGCCCACAAGCTCCGCCTGGCGCACCATCTCGCCCACGTAACGGTCAGCCTCGTCCGCCGTCAGCGGGCCGACGAACCGCCGGTAGGCGGCCAGGAAGGACTCGACCAGCGTGGTGTGAATCCAGAGCAGCAGCACGGGATCGTCCGCGGCGTAGGGCCGGCCGGTCACCCGGTCCACCCCGCGTATCGGGCGATGAATCGCCTGCACCCGGCTTCCCAGGGCCTGGGCCTGACGGGTGGAGCCGAAGATGGTCGTGACCACGTAGTTGCTGGTCCGCGCATAGCGGCCCCAAACGTCCTTCTTGTAGTCGCTGTGGTCGACCACCGCCGCGATGGCGAGCGGATGCAGAGCCTGCACGATGAGGGCGCGCAGGCCGCCCACCAGCATGGCCGGCTCTCGATGTAGCCGCCAGGCCATGGAGCCCGGCCCGAAGAGACCGAAGTCGCCGCCGCCCGGATGGGTCGATGGCACTCCCTCAATCCTGCGCCGCCGGAGAGGGCCCTTCTGATCCAATCCAGGCCGGTTTCGAAGGGCGCTCACCCCTCCAGCAACCGGACCGCCCGGGCCGGCGATTCCGGGTCATGGCGAAAGTACACGTGCACCTCCTCCCTGCCCTCGCATTCGGCCCGCAGCTCCCGCCGCCAGCGCTCCAGGGCGGCCGAATCGTAGTCGCGGCGCAGCCGGTAGTAGGCGAAGCCGGAGAGCTCGAGGCGCGGCGCCTGGGGCCATTTCTCCTGGTCCGTCACCACGAGCGCAGCCTGCTGCCGCCGCAGGACGCCGTATACGTCCTGGCTGAACCAGGAGTCGTGGCGGAACTCGACGGCGGCCCGGACGCCCAGAGCGGCCAGGATTCGTTCGAGCAGGCCGGGGTCCGCGAGCCGAGTGGGCGGGAACTGCACCAGAACGGGACCGAGCCGCGAGTCCAGGTCGCCGAGGCGCCGGCCGACCTCGCGGGCCAGTCCCTCTCGATCGAACGCGTCCCCCGAGTAGGTGAGACCCCGGTGCGCTTTGAAGCAGAAGCGGAAGTGCTCTGGAACCGTCGCGGTCCAGCCGGCCAGCGTGGCCGGCGGCGGGGTTCGGTAGAAGCTTCCGTTCAGCTCGACGCCGTTCAGGTGGTCGGCGTAGAAGCCGAGCATGGCCGAGGCGGCGAGGCGGGCCGGGTAGAAGCCGCCTCGCCACCCGGGGTAGCTGAAGCCGGAGGTCCCGGCGTAGAGGACGCCTATCGGGAGACGGCGCCCTCGGCGAGGGCGCGTGCGCGAAGCTGGCCGCAGGCCGCCTCGCTATCACGGCCCCGCGTGTCACGAACGGTGACGTTGAGGCCGCGGGCGCGCAGCTGACCCGCGAAGAGCCGGATGCTTTGGCGGTCGGGCTCCCGATAGGGCGTGTCGGGAACCGGGTTGAAGGGGATGAGGTTTACGTGCGCGAGCCGGCCACGCAGCAGCGCAGACAGTTCCCGGGCGTCCCGCTCGGTGTCATTGACCCCCGCCAGAAGGACCCACTCGTAGCTCACGCGGCGCCCGGATCGCTTCGCGAAGTCATCCGCGGCGGCCAGCAGCTCCCGCAGCGGATACCGGCGGTTGATCGGCACCAGGTCGTCCCGGAGCTCATCGCGGGCGGCGTGCAGGGAGATCGCCAGCGTTACCGGGAGGTCCTCTTCAGCCAGACGCCCGATCCGCGGCACCAGGCCCGCCGTGGAGACGGTGATGCGCCGGGGGCTGATCCCGAGTCCGTCGGGGTCGGCGATCCGCCGCACCGCCTCGACGACTGCCGCGTAGTTGGCCAGCGGCTCACCCATGCCCATGAAGACGACGTGGGAGAGCCGGCGGCCCTCCGCCTCCAGTCCACGGGCGGCGTCGGCGGCCTGATCCACGATCTCGTTCGCCTTCAGGTTGCGCCCGAAGGGGCCCTGGCCCGTGGCACAGAAGGGACAGCCGATCGGACAGCCCACCTGGGAGGAGATGCAGAGCGTGGAACGGCTCGGGTAGCGCATGACGACGGCCTCCACCGTGTACCCGCCGTCGAGCCGGTACAGGACCTTGGTCGTCAGCTCGTCGTCCGCCTGGCTGCGCCGGACCTCCTGGAGCGAGCTGGAGCGAAACGCCGCGGCGAGCCCGGCGCGCAGCTCGGCCGGCAGATCGGCCATGTCCTCGAACGCCGAGCCTCGGGCCAGCCAGCGCCGGATCTGCCGAGTCCGGTAGCCCGGCTCGTCGCGATCCCGGAGCCACGCCGAGAGCTCTTCGGGGGAGAGCTCGGTGATCGAAGAGCGGGGTGGAGCGTCGACCGTCACACGGCTACGATACGGCTCGGTGCGCGCGCTCCGGCCGCTGGCCACGCTCCTGCTGCTTCTGGCGCCGCTCAGTCTGGTGGCGGCCGCCACGCCCAACGACGGCGCGCCGCCGAGCGGCCGCGACGCCCGGGGGCTGGCGCCGGGTGGCGCGCAGCCCGCGCAGATGACGGTGGACGATTGGGTCCGCGTCCTCCCAGCCCCCTCCCCACCTGATGGCTGGTCGCCGGGACCGGGCCCGCGTATGGCATGGCCCCTGCAGGGAACTCTGACCCAGCCCTTCGGCTGCACCGGCTTCGCCCTCGAACACCCCCAGCAGGGGTGCCCGGCCTTCCACACCGGTATCGACCTGGCCCAACCGGAGGGCACGCCCATCCGGGCGGCGGAGCCGGGCCTCGCCTATCCCCTCGCCGACCCCGCGCGCTACGGGAACTACGTCCTGGAACAGGAGCGAGCCGGCTACGCGACCGTGTACGGGCACATGGTGCGGACCAACGTCGCCTGGGGCCAGCCGGTCCAGGCGGGCGACGTCCTCGGTTACGTGGGAACCACCGGCAACTCCACAGGTCCCCATCTCCACTTCGAGGTCCGCTTCGGCGGCACTCCACTGAACCCGGTCCCCTACCTCCAGGGCGCCCCCACCGATCCCTACCCCGTGCCGGAGGGGTGGCCTGGCGCAGCCCGCGACGACTGGCGGGGAGTCCGCTAGCCGCGCGTGCATGCGGTCAGGTGAGGGCGTAGATCCCCTCCCGGTCGGCCACCCTGCCCTCCTCTATCAGCTTGCGCAGGTGGGCGCGAAGGGTCATCTCTGCTGCGCCCAGCAGCGCCTCCTGCTGCCCCACCTCGGCGGCGTAGATGCGCCTGGTCAGCTCGGCGGCCGTTCCGGGACCTTCGCCCAGCTCGTCGATGACCTGGCGCTCCCGCCCCAGCCGGTGCTCCTGGTACTCGCGGATCTTGGCTTCGGCCTCCAAGACCGGGTCCCAGTGCCCCGGAAAGAGCATCCGCGGCTGCAGCGCCGCCACCCGCTCCAGCGAACGTAGGTAGGCCGCCACGTCCCCTTCCGGGTAGGTCACCATCGAGCTGCCACGGCCGAGGATGAGGTCGCCGGTGAACAGGACGCGATCGTCAGGCATCCAGAAGGCCATGTGGTCGGCGGCGTGACCCGGTGTGTGGAGGGCGGTGAGATTCAGGCCGCCCAGCCTGACCACGTCGCCGTCGGCCAGCTCCGGATACCGGGTGACCCGCGCCAGGTGCAGCGCCGCGAGCCGGTCGGCCAGCCCGAGATGATCGGCATGGGAATGGGTGACCAGGACCGCCCCCACGGCCATTCCGCCCAGCGCCCTCTGGATTGCCGACAGGTGCTCGTCATCGTCCGGCCCGGGGTCGATGACGATGCCGGCAGGTGGGTCGCCCAGGAGCCAGGTGTTGGTGCCCGGGCCGGTGAACGGCCCCCCGTTCTTGGCCCGGACGCGACGGACGGTCGCCACCTCCTTGCTCTCTCTTTTTAGACCGCGGGAAGGTAGACGTCGGCGCGGTCCGGCCGGCCGGCGTCCAGCCAGCCCTCCAGGTGCGTGTCGACCACGTAGCGGACCAGCGGCTCCCCCAGCTCAGGGATGGCCAGCGGCCGGCGCCCTGGCGATGCGTCGATCTGAAGCCGCCACCACTTTCCGATCAGCTCGCACTGGATCACCGAGCCCGGCCCTCCCATCCAGTCGTAGGCTCGCGCCAGCCCTTCAACCAGCACCGACTCGGGCGCACGCACGACCGCGTCCTGCGGCAGCGTCCGCTCCGCCCCCGGCGCGGCGAGATTGAGTATCGCGCCGATCACGAATGCCCGGGCGGGGTCGACGGGGTCGAGGGCTACCGCCTCCAGGGCGAGAGCCTTCCGAGCCAGGTCCTGCGCCTGGTCGTGGATCTCCTCGAACTGCTGGCGGCCGAAGGAGGCCTGGCGAGCCGACTCCTGGAGGGCCAGTGCCGAAGACCGCACCTTGTGCGCCAGGCGCCGGACCAGGTAGGCGCGGCGCTCATGGGTGAGGCGGAGACCCTCGTCGACGGCCCGCCGTGCGGCGCCTCGGGCAGGAGCCCCGGGCGGTGCCCACCCCACCAGCCGGCCGTTGTGGCGAAGCTCCTCCCAGGGGCCCCCGTCAGGTGGGAACAGGGTGTCGGCGGGCCCGTGCCGGCGCCCGCTGCGAACCTCCTCCAGTCCCCCCCCGACGCGCACCCAGAAAGGATCCTCGGCTTGCATGGCCAATTCAGCGTGCCGCCCGCAGGGCGGGAAGGGCGCGCCTGCTTTGGGTCCCCGGCTCAGCGGGCACCGTGAACTTGAACACGGTCCCCGCGGGCCCCGTCTCCGCCAGCCAGATGCGACCCCCGAAGGAGCGCTCGACCACCAGCCGGCAGAGATAGAGGCCGAGGCCAAGACCGCCGCGTGACCGGTTCCGACCGGCCGGACCGGTCTTGTGGAACAACGTCTGTCGGAGCTCGGCGGGCAGGCCACCGCCCTGGTCTGCCACGCCAACTTCGAGAAAGTCACCCCGCAGGATGCCGCTGACGCGCACACCGCCGCCCTGGGTGTACTCGAGGGCGTTACCGATCAGGTTGGTGAGGACCTGGTCCAGGTGCGTCTGCTCGCATCGCGCGTCCGCGAGCCCTTCTTCCAGGTCGACGGTCACCGATTCCACCCTCGAGCTGTAGCGCTGGCGAAGGCTGCGCAGGACCGAGTGGAGGAGGGTGCGGAGCGAGACGGGGGCGGGGTTCGGCTCGAAGCTCTGGGTTTCGAGCTTGGAGATGACGAGCTGGCTCTCGACCAGGTTGACGAGCCTTTCCGATTGCTCGTAGGCCTCCTCGACGAGGACTCGACGGCGCTGGAGATCGATCAGCTCACCCCAGGTCAGAAGGCCGGCCATCATCCCCCGCATTGCCGTGGCGGGACTTCGCACCTCGTGGCCGATCGCTCTCAGCATCAGATCCTTCGCCTCCAACACCAGGTGCTCCTGGGTGATGTCCTCGTGCAGGGTCAGCACGCGGGCCGGTTGCTCCTCGGAGCCCGGGATGGGAACCCGGCGCACCTGCACCACCGTGCCCCGCTGGGGCAATCGGAGCTCAAGAGGTCCGCTGCCGGTGCTCTCTGAATCGGCCAGCACTACCGCGCCCGCCTGCTCGAGAAGGTGCTGAGCCGGCCTGCCGGTGATGGCTGTCGCTTCAACTCCATAGACTCGCTCGACCTCCGGGTTGGCGTAGAGGGCTTTGCCGGCGGCGTCCTCCAGAACCACCCCCAGGGGCGAGTGGGCGAGGATGGTGCCCATCATCCGAGCCTGCTGATTCAGCTCTCCCACCAGCTGGAGCCGCCCAAGAACCAGCGCCGCCTGACCGGCGAGCACAGTCATCAGCCGGCGGGTCTCCCCCGCCGAGGTCCCGGCATCCGCGGTCAGCATTCCGACCATCTGGTCGGCGACGACGATCGGAGTGGCGAAGACTCCGATGCCGTCTGCCGAGATCGGACGCAGCACCCGCCGCACGCTGCGTACCGGCGGCCGCGAGCCGCCACCGACCAGGCCTCGAAGCCTGCCTGCCGGCAGCCGCCGTCCGGCTCCCCCGGCCGCCTGGCACACCATCTCGTCGCCCTCGAGAAGCCAGAGCATCCCCCTGGATCCGCTGAGGGCCCGCTCGACCAGCCGGCTCATCTGGCTGCGGGCCCGCTCGGGCCGCGCGATGTCCAGGCTGGCAAATCGGGCCACCGCCTCCAGCGTTCGGATCCGGCCCCGGGTCTCCGCCACCAGGCGGGAGTTCTCGATCGCAATGGCGGCATGCCGCTCGAAGTCGGCTGGGCGCTCGAGCAGCGGATCAATGCCGCCTGGGAGCCGAACCGAGCCCAGTGCGCCCACCAGGCGATCGCCGTACCAGAGCGGAATCAACGTCCACTCCAGGCCAGACCGGATGCCGTTCAAAACCCCCGACGGCGGCTCTCTCCACGACCGTGCGGCCGAGCGGCCCGACCAGGTGAGCACGCTGCGCGCGGCGGAACGGCCGGTGGCGGCGTGGGATGTGACGCGGCCGTCGTCGTCGAAGGCCCAGCAGGCAGCGCCGGCCGACTCAAGCATGTTCCGAGCCTGATCGGCCACGCTGGCCACCACCTGGTCGAGGTCGTGGCCGGCCAGAGCCGCCACCTCCTGCACCCTGACCGAGTGCATGAGAGCCATCTCGTTGGCGCGATGCAGCCGCACCGTTCGCAGCATTATCGCGACCACCGGCGCGGCGCTCTCCAGCAGCTCCACCTCGGCCGCGACAAAGGGCCGATCGTCGTGGCGCTGCGCGGAGATCGCCCCGATAACCCGCTCACCCTGGAAGAGGGGAACCCACAGCACCTGTTTGGGGACGCGCGTCCCCCCCACCTGCCAGCCGGCAACGGGTCGGGCCACCTGAAGGTCATGGGGCGTCGCCTCGCTGATGGTCAGGCGCTCGTCGATCAGACGCTTGAAATAGTTCGTGCGTTCAACGGGGCGTGGTGCCAGAGGCCTGGCCTGGCCGCTGGGGGCTCGGGCGTAGCCGGTCAGGTGACCCTCCGCGCCGAGGTAGGTCAGGGCCACGTAAGAGGCGTCCATCGGCCCCACCATCGCCGCGAACAGCGCTTCGGCGACCTGCCGCTCGTCGGCGGCCCCGGCAGCCCCCGTCTCCAGGACGTGCAGGGCCTCCAGCCGCCGGCGCTCGTTCTGGGCGGCGTTGAAGTGATCGGCTGTGGCGAGCGCCAGGCTCACCTGGGCCGCGACGTCTTCAAGGAGGCTGACGTGCCAGTCGTCGAAGGCATCCACGCGGGAGGACTGCAGACAGAGCAGCGCGGTGACCTGTTCACCCTGCAGAACCGGCACCCAGACGACAGACCTGAAGGCGGCGCGGCGCCCTTGACCAGACCCTGCGACGTAAACCAGAGCGCCACCGGCGGTGGACGACCCCTCGGCGGCGGGAGCGGCGCGCTCGAAGGAGCCGGCCCGGCCAGAGCGGCGGGTGAGGACCGGGCGGCCCTGCTCGTACGCATCTCTGGCGAGGCCCGCGGCGGTAAGCGAGACGGGAGCAAGCTGCCGGTCCTCACCGGAGGCGTAAACGTGGGCGAGGGCGGTCGGGCCCTGAGAGCCGTGCTCGACAGTGGCCAGCGAGAAGAGGTCGAACTCCAGGTGGCGGGACAGCTCCTCCCGCAGCGTGCGCACGATCGACCACCTGTCCCGGCTCGAGGCGAGCTTGCGTCCCACCACGTTCGCCACCTCGAGCCTCCTCCGCTGAGCTTCGAGAGCGGCATAGGACCAGGCGTTGCGCAGGGCAAGCGAGACCTCGTCGGCCACCTGCTCCAGGAAGGCGACCGTGGATGCCTCGTAGGCGTCGGTCTCGGGCGCCTGAACCGAGAGCACTCCGAGGACCTTTGCCTGCTCGAGGATCGGCAGCCAGACCTGGGAGCAGCGCCCGGACTCCGGTCCTTTCCCCGGCTTGAGCTCTGACCTGCCGCTGCGAAGCACCCCACGCACGGGTCCCAATCTCACCGATTGCCGCGAGAGCTTGGCGCTCTGAAAGACCCCATCCCGATTCAGGGTCAGCAGGCGGAAATGGCCGTCCGCGCCGTCTTCGCGCACCACAAGCTCCAGCGTCTCGACCGGGATCAGGGGAGCCAGGGTGGAGTGGAGCGCCCTGACCACCCCCTCCAGGTCATGCACGCCAGACAGCGCTCGAGCAACTGCGTTCAGCGCTGAGAGCCGAAGCGCCTCGTTGCGATTCCCGTCGTTGAGGTGCGCGTGACTGACCGGGACGCCTAGCTCTGAATAGAGCATTTGCACTATCTCGGTCTCAGTGGTGCAGGTAGCCAGAGTGCGGCGCAAAGTGTCGATCAGGTTGCGCCGCTCGCCATGCACGGCTACGTCCGTCTGACTCAAAGCCCTCCGTATACTGCGCGAAAACCGTGCCGTTTACGCCGCCCAAACCTTTGGAACCACCCCCGGAGGACCTGAAAGGGTCCACCGTGCTCGTCGTGGACGACGAACGAGCGTGGCGCGTGATCTTGGAGACCGACCTTCACATGCTCGGATACCGGGTCGCAATGGCCGAAGACGCCGTCGAGGCCCTTGAGAGGGCCGAGACTGATCCGCCCGACGTGGCCATTATCGACCTCATGCTCCCCGAGCCGATGGATGGCCGGGCGTTGTTCTCCGAGCTGCGTGCCCGGGGCATGGGCGTACCAGTCGTCTTCTACACCGCTTATCCGGTCTTCGGGGAGCCGCCCAATGACCCGGACATCCTGGGCTACATGAGCAAGGCGGTCGATCGGGCAGATCTCTACGCGCTGCTTCCACCGGCGATCAGAAAGAGGCGCGGTGCAAGTGAGGGTCCGCCACCCGCGGCCCGGTGAACGAGTGGGCAGCTTGGCAAAGCCAAGCCGAGCGCGATCGTAATCTTGAAAAGCGAGCGTCCTCACGCCATAGTTCGCCAATCAGCCACACGCATGCGATCGTTTGGTGGAGTCCGGGATGCTGAGGACGCGGCCCCGTCTCTCGCCGCCTCCCCTGCCACCTGGGCTCGAGGTTTACCGGCCACCAGAGGTCATCGGCTCCTCCGTGCTGATCGTCGAGGACGAGATCCCGATGCAGTCGCAGCTCCGGTTGGACCTGACCGACCTGGGCTACCAGGCCAAGGTCGCCGGCTCGGCGAATGAAGCCCAGCAGCTCCTGACCCGCGAAAGAGTCGCCGGCGTGCTGCTCGATCTCGTCCTCGACGAGGGTGAGGAGGGCGGGTTCGAGTTGCTGCGCTGGATTCGACAGAACCACCCTGGCCTGCCCGTCATAGTGCTCTCCGCGGCGCAGGTGAGCTCGGTCGCCATTCGGCGGGCTTACGAGCTCGGGGCGAGCAGCTACTTCGTCAAAGGCAACGTCCCCATGGCGCACATCTACTCGGACCTGGCCGCGCGCCTGACCGAGGGCGGCACCGGGCGTTCCGGCCACTACCGGTTCGGGCGCCTCGACTTCGACCCGACGCACCGGACTATGTCGCTCGGCCAGCAAGAGATCCGTCTCACCTCGCAGCAGACGGCCCTGGTCGTCCACCTGGCACAGGGCTCCAAGGCAGCGACCGCGGGCGACCTGATCGCGGCCGGGCTCTTCCGGCCCAACGCGGCCCGCTCGACAGTCCACTCCGCCCTGCTGACGCTGCGGCGAAAGCTCGACGAGTTGGAACCCGACCTCGGCAGCAAGCTCCTCCACTCGACAGCCAAGGGCTATTCCATAGGCCCGATCGTGTAAGACGCGGGGGAGGCAGGCCTCCCCCACGGGCCCCCTCCCGCGGGAGTGGCGTTTGGGCTTCGAGGGCGGGACTCAAACGGCCGGAGTGAATCCGGCCTTTCGAGTGACGCCAAAGCGCGGGGGAGGCAGGCCTCCCCCACGTGCCCCCTCCCGCGGGAGTCATGTTTTGGGTTTCGGGGGCGGGACTCATACGGCCGGAGTGAATCCGGCCTCTCAAGTGACGCCAGATATTGCGCGGGGGAGGCAGGCCTCCCCCACGAGCCCCCTCCCGCGGGAGTGACTTTTGGGTTTCGGGGGTGGGACTCATACGGCCGGAGTGAATCCGGCCTTTCGAGTGACGCCAGATATTGCGCGGGGAGGGTATGTGACCTCTCTGGTTTGGATTAGGCTGCGGGGATGGAGATGGTGGTGGAGCCTTCTGCTGACGTTCTGGCGGAGGTTGTTGACAATCGGCGGTCTCTGCACCGGCGGCCGGAGGTCTCTTTCGAGGAGCACGAGACCTCTCGGTTTCTCAGGGAGCGGTTGGCGGACCTGGGCCTGGATGTCCGGGAGTGCCCCACTCCCACAGGGGCGCTGGCTGTCCTGGAGACGGGCCGGCCGGGGCGGACGGTCATGCTCCGCGCGGACATCGACGCCCTCCCCATCCTCGAGGAGTCGGGCGTGGAGTTCTCGTCGGCCCTCGAGGGCCGCATGCACGCCTGCGGCCACGACGCCCACGCGGCGATCCTGCTGGGCGCCGCGCGAACCCTGGCCGACAACGTCGACCGGCTGACCGGCTCCTACCTCTTCTGCTTCCAGCCGGCCGAGGAGATCGTGTCCGGGGCCCGGGAGATGATCGCCCGCGGGCTCTTCGAGCGCCACCACCCCGACGTCACGATCGGCCTCCACATGGCCTCCTGGCTGCCCAGCGGCACCGTGATGACTCGACCCGGGCTGTACTGGTCCGGCTCCGACTTCTTCGAGGTGGCGATCCGGGGCCCGGGCGGCCACGGCGGCATGATCAAACGAGCCGGCAACGTCATCTCCGCGCAGGCCTTCTTGATCGAGCGGATCTTCAGCATCGTGGAGGGCCTCGAGTACGAAGGCACGGGCTGCCACTGCAGCGTGGGCGACGTGCGCAGTGACGGCGCCTGGAACATCGTCCCCCGGGCCGTGCTCGCGCGGGGAAGCGTGCGCACCTTCACTCCCGAGCTGCGCCAGGAAGCCCTTCAGCGGCTGCGCGACCTCCTCCTGGAGACCGACACCGAGTTCCAGGTCAAGTCCAGCCTCGAGCTCACACACGGAACCATCCCCTGTATGAACGATCCGAACGTGACCGGCACCGTCCTGGAGGTCGGGCGCCGGCTGATCGGAGAGCGTGCCAGCCTGCTTGGCCAGCCGCTGACGGTCAGCGACGACATGTCCGAGTTCCTGACCCGTATCCCGGGTTGCTACTTCATGGTGGGCGCCCGCCCACCCGATAGCGAGACGCCTCCCGCCCACCACTCGCCCGGCTTCCGCATAGACGAGGCCTCCTTCGCCACCGGCGTGCGAATGATGACCAGCACCGCCGCCCGCCTGGCCATCTAAGCGCCACCAGCGGCCGCCGAGGACTGCCACCGGGATGCCGGCGCTGGCCTGATACTCTTCTCTGTCACCCAGGCTTCGAGCCTCGTTGACGGCGCAACACTGATTACAACTCTGTAACAGGCGTAGGGCACCTGCGGAGGTATAGTGCCCCTACTGCCATGGTTATCTTCTGGATCTTCGCCGCCCTGGTTTCCCTGTCCGCCTTCGGATACGGATTGGTCCTCATGCAATGGGGCGTGCTGGGCTCCGTGCTCTTCGCGCTCGCCGCCCTCCTGCTCTCCCGTGGGCTGCTCAGCTGGGCACGCCGCTCCCTGATCCTGCGCGAGCGGATCGCCGACGACGACGACATCAACAAGCGGACGATCGAGACCAACCGCTTCATCTTCTGGCGCCGATTCACCTTCATCGCGATCCTGCTCGTCCTCTACACGGGCGGCGCCGGCATGTTCCTTGGTCTGGCCCCTGCCGAGGCCCTACTGGCCCTCCCCGCCCTGATCGGCCAGGGACTGCTCCTGGTGGTGCAGCTGGGCGCGCTGTTCCTGGCAAACTTCGCCCTCTTCTTCGGCCCCTTCATCCTCTTCTCGCGGATGGGCCGGGAGACCCTCGAGCCCGGCGACGCCAACTACGACGTGAAGATCGAGGACGTCCGCGGTCAGAAGTCGGCAGTGGCCGAGATGAGCCGCATCCTGCGCCTCATCGAACACGGCCGGAACTACGTCAGGGCGGGAGGCAAGCGAGAGCGGGGCGTCCTCATGGTGGGGCCGCCGGGCACCGGCAAGACGATGCTGGCGAAGGCGATTGCGTCGAGCCTGCACACCCCGATCCTCATCACCTCGGGCGCCGCCTTCTCAGGGATGTTCATGGGCATGGACATGGTCGCCGTCTTCATGGCCGTCCGGGCCGCCAAGAAGAAGGCAAAGCGCTGGGGCGGCTGCACGATCTTCATCGATGAGTTCGACGCACTCGGCCAGCGCCGCGGCGGCGCGGGTGGTCCCGGGGGCGGCGCCGGCGGCCTCGGTGGCATGTTCGGCGGCGGCTTCCAGATGGGCCTGAACATGCTGCTCGTCCAGATGGACGGCGTGGACAAGCCGAGCTTCATCAAGAAGGCGTTCCGGCGCTTCGTGAACGTGACTTTGGACGGTCTCTTCATCCCTCGCAAGATCGCCTTCAATGGCACCCGGTGGTCGCTGCGGGTGCCGCAGCTGCGGCCGCCCCGGTACAACCTCTTCTTCGTCGGCGCCACCAACCGGCCGCAGGTGCTGGACGAGGCTGTCACCCGCCCCGGCCGCTTCGGCCGAACGATCGTCTTCAGGATGCCCACGCGGGACGCCCGCAAGGACATCGCGGACCTCTACTTCAACAAGAAGGCGCACGACCCCGACCTCGACTCCCCCTCGCGCCGCGACGAGTTCGCTCGGATCACGGACGGTTACTCGCCGGCCATGATCGAACAGGCCCTTTCGCTGGCGCTGATGTACGCCTTCGAAGACGGGAGATCCTACTTCTCCTGGCACGACCTACGGGAGGCGATGGGCAACATCGAGTCCGGTCTCGCCGAACCGGTGGAGTACAGCGAGCGCGACAAGGTGGCGGTGGCCCGGCATGAGCTCGGACACGCCGTCGCGTCACGCTTCTTCGAGCCCGAGAAGAGCTCCGTCCGGCTCTCGATCAGGATGCGGTCGGGGTCGCTCGGCCACCACTACAACATCGAGAAGGAAGAGCAGTTCGTGCACTTCCGCTCCCAGACGGCGGGCCGGCTGCGGGGCGGCCTCGGGGCCCTTGCCGCGGAGCGGGTCTTCTACGGCGAGAACTCCTCGGGGGTCTCCATGGACCTGATCCAGTGCACCAGCCTGGCCTGCCACATGGTGGGGGTCTGGGGCATGGGGCCCGACCCGATGGATCCGGGGCTTTCCCGTAAGGCGGCCAACATCGGCGAATACCTGATCTCCCGCGTAGAGGAGATCGGCAGCTCACCCCTGGGACCGGGCAGCGTCAACGGCGCCGTCCTACATGGCAGCTCGCGACGGGTGGTCGCGCAGGTGATGGGCGCCGCCTTCATAGACGACTGGCGGCTGATGTACGCAAACAGGGAGGCGATCGACCTGGCGGCCGAAGCGCTGATGGCGCAGGGCGAGCTGGTCGGAGACGAGGTGGACGGCGTCTTGGAGTCCGTCGGCCTGCGACCCCCGGACTCCAGCACCCCCTACCCGGAGGATGCTCTGCTGATACCGCCGCCTCGCGACGAGGACGAGGAGAGAGAGCGGGTCAGGATGCTGGACAGCGCCTAGCCTCAAGCCGCGCCGGTTGTTGCGCGGCGTCTCGATCGCGTTCGCCCTCGCCGGCATATCAGCCTCGATGCCTGCCCTGGCGCAGGACCCCGGAGGGGACCAGGCCGCCCGCATCATCGCCGCCCAGGACGGCATGGTCTCGGCGACCGCGCAGACGGACCGGCTCCGCCGCACACCGCAGCCGGCCACCGCCATCGACCAGCTCCGCCTCGACCTGCAGATCGGGAACGGCGAGTTCGCCTACCGGGACGCTGCCCGCTCGGAGCAGACCGCCGTGTACGCGCTGGCCGCCGACCCAGCCCTGGAGCAGGACGTCCTGCACCGCCTTCCGGCCAGCCGCCGCAGCGGGCTCTCGGACGCGGCGGGCGCCGTACGGGCCGTCTGGCGGCTCGCGGGGATCACGGACTTCAGCCGCGCGCGGGTCAAGCGCACAAGGCGGTTTGCCGACGCGGAGCCCGCTGCCGCATTGCTCGGCTACTACCGCGCCGCCGCCAGGCGCACGGGGATCGACTGGACCTACCTGGCCGCCATCAACTACATCGAGTCCGGTTTCGGGCGGACACCAGGCGCCTCCAGTGCCGGCGCGCTCGGGCCCATGCAGTTCCTTCCCACCACCTGGCAGGAGTACGGAGGGAGCGGTGACATCATGAGCCCGCATGACTCGATCGAGGCGGCCGCGACGTTCCTGAAGCGGAACGGCGCGCCCGCCGACTACGGGCGTGCCCTCCTCCACTACAACCGCGACCAGGACTACGTGGCGGCCGTCCAGAGCTTCGCCGCGGCGATTCGCAGCGACGCCTCCTGGTTGAACCGGCTCTATTGCTGGAGCACCTTCGGCTAGGAGGGCCCGATGTCAGGGGTGGGAAACACGTCAAGCGGCCGCGGCCGCACAGCCGGCTGGTGGCTGTTGAGCGCAGTGACGTTGCTCTCGATCGCCTGCTCGGCCTCTGCGCCCAGCAGCAGCTCCACCCCGCCGCCTACGCCGAACCCGAGCTCAGGCTCCGCTCAGCAGCCCTCCCCCACCGCGCCACCGACCTTGCCTCCGGCGCCGGGACCCGCCTCTCAGGGCAGCTTCGATTCCGTGCACGCCGCCCAGGTCCTGAGCCCCACGGTTGCGCTGATAATCGTCAGCTCCAGCGCCGGGACCTCGGAAGGAAGCGGCTTCGTCATCCAGTCGCAGCGCGGCACGAGCTACCTGGCCACCAACAACCACGTCGTCCAGGGAGGGAGCAAGGTCCAGGTGCTGATGCCGGACGGACGTCACTACACGGCCTCGGTCCAGGGCATGGACGTGGTCGAGGACGTGGCGGTCGTCAAGGTCAGCGATGACCTCCCGGTGGCTCAGTTCGCGGACTCCGCCCGGGCCGCGGTGGGTGAACCGGTCGTGGCCATAGGCAGCCCGCTGGGCAGCCAGGGCTTCGGAACGGTGACGGTGGGCGTGATCTCGGCGCTGCACAGGCAGCTGCCCGACGTCGCGAGCAGCGGCAACCGCAACTCAGAGGCGCTGGCGGACGTGCTGCAGACGGACGCACCGATCAACCCGGGCAATTCGGGCGGCCCCCTGGGCGACGGGAACGGTCGGGTCGTCGGCATGAATACGGCGGGCAGCAGCAGCGGGACAGGGATCGGCTATGCGATTCCCAGCCGCATCGTGCAGCGGGTCAGCCAGAACCTGATCACGGGCAAGAGCCCGGGCCACCCTTACCTTGGGGTCTGCTTCCTGACCATCGAGGACGCGCTCGCCGAGAACCGGACCGTCAAGGGCTACGGCGTGCTGGTGATGGGCGTCGCGGCCGGCACGCCGGCGGACCACGCCGGCATCAAGAACGGCGACGTTCTGGAGAAGGTAGACGGGATCGAGCTGAACAACGGCCAGACGCTGGGCGGCATCCTCCAGCTGCACAATCCCGGCGACAGCGTCAAGCTCTCAGTCCTGAGGGGCAATGACGCGGTCGACCTGACCGGCACCCTCGGCGACCGGCCCGCCAACGCCGCCACCTGCAACTCGACCCCCTAGAGAATCCCTTAGAGTGGATACTCGTGGAGTATCGGATCGAACAGTTGGCGCAGGCGGGTGGGGTGGCGGTGGACACCATCCGCTTCTATCAGGGGAAGGGCCTGCTGGAGCCGCCCAGGCGGGATGGTCGGGTCACGTGGTACTCGGAGGCACACCTCGATCGCCTGCGCAGGATCCGGGACCTGCAGCAGCGTGGCTTCACGCTCACCGTCATCCGGCGCTTTCTCGAGGGCGAGCTGGAACCCTCGGACGAGGCCCTGGTCGAGGCGGTGACGGCGCCGGCACAGCCGGAGACCCTGACCATGGAGGAGCTTGCCCGCCGCAGCGGCGTGGCCGGCGCTCTACTCGTCGCCCTGGAACAGGCAGGCCTGCTCTTTCCCACCGGTGACGGCGAGGAGCCGCGCTATCCGGTGGAGGACCTGGAGGTCCTGGCGGCCGGCCTGAAGCTGGTCGAGGCCGGCGTGCCGCTGCCGGCGCTGATGGAGCTCGGATCGCGGCACGCCAGCGCAGTGGAGGAAACCGCGCGGCGGGCCGTCGAGCTCTTCGACCTCCACGTACGCGAAAGGATCCAGGCGAGAGGCGGAGACCCGGAGGCCGCCGAGCAGGAGCTCCTGAGGCTGTTCGAGGAACTGCTCGACGCCAGCGGGACGTTGGTCCGGCATCACTTCCAGCGCACCTTGCTGCGCGCCGCCAGAGAGCACATCGAGCGTTCGAGGACGTGAAGCCCGTCGAGCTCGAGGGGACGCCGGACCTGGTGGACCTCGTCAGCTCGGCCGCCGACGCCGGCTACGAGGCGGCGCTGATCGAGCGACCGATGCCCGAGGCGGTCTCGGTGGCCGGGATCGGCCGGCGTTACGACGTCGTCTCGATCGCCGGCGGGGTCGCCCTCGAAGACGAACGCGGCACCAGGATCGACGAGGAACTCGGTGCTGAGCGGCTGGCCGCAGCGGGAAGGCTCTGGCGCCGGCTGGCAATAAGAGTCGGAACGGATGGCCCACAGCTCCCGGGTACCGGGCTGGTGGCTCTGGGCGGCTTCGCCTTCGATCCCTCGCGCGAACCGGCCGGCCCCTGGCAGGGCTTTCCGGCGCTGCTCTTCAGGGTCCCGGCTCTCGTGGTGACCAGGGTCCGGGGACGGTCCTTCGCGAGCGGGGACCTGCGTCTGCTCGACCTCGCCCGCTCCTTCAGCGCCCGCCCGGCTCGCCGTCTGGAGGTGGAGCCGGCCCGATCCGAGGAGAGCTGGCTGGCAGCGGTGACCCAGGCCGTGGGGCGCCTGCGGGCCGGGGAAGCGGAGAAGGTGGTGCTCGCGCGGGAGGTGATCGCGCACGGCGACGGCGTCGTCGCGGCCGGTCCGGTGACTCGGGCGCTTCGCGGCGCCTACCCCTCCTGCTTCACCTACCTCCTGAGCGGCGACGATGGCACCGCATTCGTCGGCGCCTCACCGGAGCTGCTGGTGCGCCGCTTCGGAAGCAGCGCCACCTGCCAGCCGATGGCGGGCAGCATCGCCCGCGGCGAGGACGAGGCCGAGGACATGGCGCTCGCCGCCCGGCTGCTGAAGAGCGCCAAGGACGCTGTCGAGCACCGGGTCACGGCCAGGGCGGTGGCGGAGCGGCTGGCAGCGGTGAGCGAGTCCGTCGAGCACCCGGAACCGGAGGTGGTCCGCTTCACGAACATCCAGCACCTGGCCACCACGGTTCGCGCCCAGCTTCGGGAGCCGCCTGTCAACCTGCTGGAGCTGGCAGCTCTCCTCCACCCCACGCCGGCCGTGAACGGGGCGCCGGCCCACGCAGCCTGCCGCATGATCGCCGACCTCGAAGGCATGGAGCGCGGCTGGTACGCCGGTGCGGTGGGCTGGATCGACGGCCGCGGTGACGGGGAGCTAGCCGTCGCCATCCGCTGCGGCCTGCTCTGGGCGGACGGGGCGCGCCTCTACGCCGGGGTCGGCGTGATGCCCGACTCCGATCCCGCCGCCGAGCTCCTGGAGACCGAGCTCAAGCTCAGGGCTCTCCTCGGGGCCCTCGTGAGCTGACCGGCAGCAGCTCCTCCGCCACCGCAGCCCAGCAGGCCCTGTGGCCCCGTACGCTCTCGGCCCGGTCGAAGCGCGCAGCGACCAGGGTGCTGCCATCCGCGGCGAAAGCCTGCCGCAGGGCCGGCTGCAGCTCAGAAGGGTCCCGGACCTCCAGGAAGTCGAGGCCGTAGAGCCTCGCCACGTCCTCGAGTCGAAGGCCGAGCGGCGTACCGAAAAGTTCCTCGAAGACGTCTGTGTGCTGGGCATGGGGCAGGAAGCTGAAGATGCCGCCGCCGTCGTTGTCGAGCGCCACCAGCACCGCTCGCAGCCCGTGCCGGCGGATCGCCCAGAGGCCGTTCATGTCGTGGTAAAGGCTCAGATCCCCGAGCAGAAGGACCGCCGTCTCCGCATCCTCGAGGGCGGCCGTGACACCGAGCCCGGTCGATACCAGTCCGTCGATGCCGCTGGCGCCTCGGTTGCCGAGGAAGCGCTGGCCGGGTGCGGCCGGTGGCCAGAACGTGTCCACATCCCGGATCGGCATGGACGAACCGACGAAGACCGTGGCCCGTTCCGGAAGCGCGCGGGCGAGGGCTCTCACCACGTGTCCCTCGTGCAGGGGTGTCGCCGCCAACCGGCGGTCGATGGCGGCGGCAGCGATCACTCCGGCGTCCCGCCACTCCTGCTGCCAACCTCGGCTGGAACCCGGGGTGCGGGCCGCCAGCTGACGGAGTAGCGGTTCGGGATCGCATCGCACAAGCTCGTCGGCCAGCTGCTCGGGGTCTCGCCAGCCGTCCTCCGCCTCCAGCACCAACGTCGTCGCCCCGGAGCGGGCCAGGAGCTGGTTCAGTGGCTTCGACGTCGGCGGGGCACCAAGACGGAGGACCAGGTCAGGCGCGTGGGCGTCCGCCCACTGCGGATCCCGCAGCAGGGCGTCGTACGCCTCCACCAGCCCCACGCTGGAACGGCGGCGCAGGTGGGAGCTCGGTTCGGCCAGCAGCGGCGCGTCGAAGCGGCTCAGAAGGGCATCGAGAGCGGGCCGCAACCGGTCGCCTGCTCGCAGCTCGCCGGCCACCACGATGGGCCGCTGAGCCGCGCTCAACGCCGCCGCCAGGCCTGCCACCATGTCCTCAGTCGGCAGAGAGTGACCGCGGCGGACCCTGGTCGGCGCACGCTGCGGCGGTTCCACGTCCGCCGCCTCCCCAGGCGGAACCGTCAAAGGCTCCCTGAAGGGAAGGTTGAGGTGAACCGGGCCGGCCGGCGGCCCCTCCGTCTCGGAGATGGCGCGCGCCGCCAGCCGCCGCCAGATCCGGCTGGCTCCGGGCAGCTCCTCGGGCGGCCCGGGATCGAAGAACCAGCGCACTGAAGTTCCATAGAGGCGGGCCTGGTCGATGGCCTGGTTGGCACCCACCTCGCGCAGCTCGGGAGGCCGGTCCGCGGTGAGCACCAGCAGCGGCGTGAACGAGTGGTGCGCTTCGATCACTGCCGGGTGCAGCTCGGCCGCCGCCGTGCCCGAGGTGCAGAGCACCGCCACGGCTCGGCCCCCGGACTTGGCCATGCCCAGGGCGAAGAAGCCTGCGCACCGCTCGTCGAGGTGCATCCACACTCGCACGGCGGCGTTGCGGGCAAAAGCCATGGCCAGCGGCGCCGAGCGCGAGCCGGGAGCGATGCAGACGTCCCGAAGCCCGCAGCGCGCCAGCTCATCGACGAAGCTGCCGGCGAAGGCCTGGTTTACCTTGCCTTCAGACATGGACGTTGTCACCTGCCTCCACGGCTTCAGCCAGCACGGGGACAGCTGGGAGGAGCTGATCGGGCTGGTGGGCCCGAGGTTCCGCTGGCTGGCCCCAGACCTCACCGCCACCAACCTGGAGGACGCGGTCGCCGACGTCCTCGGGCTGTGGGACCGAGAAGGCGTGACCCGATCCCACCTGGTCGGATACTCGCAGGGCGGTCGCCTGGCCCTCTACCTGGCGGCGGGACACCCGGAGAGGCTGCGAACGCTCACAGTGATAAGCGCCCACGCGGGGCTTGAAGAAGCGGCACGGCGGCAGCGGCTGGAGCAGGACCAGGCGCTCGCCGAGCAGATCGAGCGGGAAGGCGTGGACTGGTTTGCCGGCTACTGGGCGGCGCGGCCGATCTTCGACGGTCTCCAGCGGCGAGGAACCGAGTTCCTGGGCCGCCTGGACGCCGGCCGGCGTAGGAACGACCCGGCTCGACTGGCGGCGGCGCTGCGCGGCATGGGGCCCGGCGCCACGGCGCCATTCTGGGATCGGCTGGACCGCATCCAGGCGCCCAGTCTCCTTCTCGCGGGAGCCGAGGATCCGACCTACGTTGACTTTGCGGCGCGTCTTGCCCAAGCCATCCCCCGGGCCCGTGCCGTCATCGTGCCGGGAGCCGGCCATGCTGTTCACCTGGAGCAGCCTGAGGCGACCGCACGCCTGCTCGCCGATCACCTGTCCAGCCGGTAGATGTAGAGGGCACGCGGGTCAAGGGTCACCCCGAGACCGGGCTGATCGGGGAGCCGCAGGAACGGCCCTCGCCTGCTCAAGCCGGTCGCAAGGTCGTCGTCCAGTAGCCACCCGGTGGCCAGGCCACAGGCCAGTGGCTCTGCTGCCAGTGCGCAGGCGAGGTGCAGGGCAGCGGCCAGACCGATGGTGGTCTCGAAGCTCGAGCCGACCGTGACCGGACCCTTTGCTCGGGCCGCCAGGTCGTAGGCCGCGACCGGGCCGCCCACCGTTGCCAGCTTCATCGCCATCGCCACGCCGGCTTCAGCCAGCTCCCTGGCCAGCCGGGGCGACCCCAAGGACTCGTCGGCCGCCAGCAGGCTACCGGCGCCTGGATCAAGCAGCTTCCACGCCGCCGCCGGTGCGTCCGGCGGCAGCGGCTGCTCCACGAGCTCCAGGCGGAACGGCGCGAGGCCGGACAGCTTCACCGCCGCCTCATCGGCGCCGACCCGGCCGTTGAAGTCCAGGCGGAGCCGGGCGCCCTGTCCGGCGGCCCAGCGGGCCGCGCCCAGCCGCTCCTGATCGAGCACTCCGCCGCCACCGACCGCCTTGAGCTTGAAGGCCCTGAAGCCGGCCGCTGCGCTCCGCTCCACGGTTCGCGCCACGAGGTCGGGCCGGGTGGCGGTGACGAGGGCCGAACACTCGATCTCCTGCCGCTGCACGGCTCCCAGGAGCGCGGCGAGCGGCCTCCCCTGCTGCCTCGCCAGCAGGTCGAGCCGGGCCGTCTCCAGGGCGTGGCGGGCGGAGGCGGAGCGGACCGGCCTCTCCCCGCGCAGCTCCGAGACCAGCTGGGTCAGCGAATCGCCTCTCTCCGGAATGACCGGCGCCTCGCCCAGCCCGGCGAGCCCCTCTCCGTGCTGGATCACGATCACGGCCTCGTGGTCGCCACCCTCCATCGGGATGCAGACCGGCACCACCTCGAGGCCGTCCACCTTCACCACGGCGCCAGCAGCCCCACCGTCCAGAGCAACGCCCACCAGACCTCGATCAGAGCGGCTCGCTTGAGAGCGCCCACCAGCTCACGCGGCTCGGTGGAGGCGGTTGAGCGGGCGACCGGCACCACCATGGTGACCAGGATCACCGGCAGGGCGGCCAGCCGCGGCACCCAGCCGGCGAGGGCCGCGGCAAGCGGCGCCAGCAGGGCGACCGCGAAAAGGACGGCTATCAGGCGCCGGGTCCAGCTCCGCCCTATGCGGACGGCCAGCGTCCGCTTCCCGGCCGCGGCGTCGGTGGCGATGTCGCGGAGGTTGTTGATGGCCAGGATGGCGCAGGCGAGGCAGCCGGTGGCTACGCCGGCCGTCCAGGCTGCCGGCGGCACCCGAAGCTCGTTGACATAGGTGGTCCCCGCCCCCGCGAACAGCCCGAAGAAGACGAATACGAAGAGCTCGCCCAGTCCCAGGTAGCCGTAGGGCCGCGGTCCGCCCGTGTAGAGCCAGCCGGCCGCAACAGCCAACGCACCCAGGATCAGAAGCCGCCAGTCCGTGGCGAGGCTGACCGCCAAGCCGGCCGCGGCGGCGACCGTGAAGGCCGCGACGGCGGCCAGCCTGACCTGGCCGGGCGGGACCAGTCCGGATGACGCGGCGCGAATAGGTCCGACACGGCGCCGGTCGGCGCCACGGACGTGGTCGGAGTAGTCGTTGGCATAGTTCACGCCGACCTGCATCGCCACCGCCACCAGCAGCGCCCCCAGCGTGAGC
>Ga0209526_10000453_pt1 | contig 26632 bp, 13 predicted proteins | sample JacPinW_OM2H0_M1_FD_188566 | JGI IMG/M metagenome (GOLD analysis project Ga0209526, IMG submission 188566) | Forest soil microbial communities from Algoma, Ontario, Canada - Jack Pine, Ontario site 1_JW_OM2H0_M1 (SPAdes) (version 2) | ecosystem: Environmental > Terrestrial > Soil > Boreal... | reverse complement strand
GGGGTTAATCGGGCGGCTCGCGGCAGTACCAGTAGCCAGCGATATGCCCGGGTTCTGCAATGTGACGCTTTGGAGGCCGACGTTCAAGCTGAAGGGGATATTGGGGCCGGCATCGTACATGTCATTGCCTTGGATGCGCTCATACATGATGCCGAACCCGCCACGGACAACGGTCTTGCCGCTGCCAGTAAGGTCATAACCGAACCCGAGGCGAGGTCCAAAGGCTGCCCAGTGATTATTGACTAGACCCTTGGGAACACCGTTTTTCTCAGGAATACCGATTCCGTTCAAGTATAGCGGGACGCCCGCGAGAATCGGGTTGGGGCTGCTACCCAGTCCGGGGCTGGCCGGGCTGATCGTGCCATCTGGAAGCATGACGGCCGCGCTTGCTGGGTTGTAGAGCGATGGGTAGAAATTACCCATGCGGTCGTTCGCTTCATAAGTGTGCGGCACGCCATCCCACCGCAGGCCGAGATTGAGGGTCAGCTTGCGGTTTACGCGCCAGTTATCTTGAGCGTACGCGGCCCAAGATACATTGTTCCAAAAGCCGTGATCTTGGACGGCGAGTTCGCCATAACTCTTGGCATTGCCGAGCAGGAAATCGGCGAAGTCATTTCCGGTAAATGTTCCGTCAAAGCCAAACCCACCCTGCGTCTGGCCAAACAGGTCCTGAACTTTCTTGTAGATTGCCCAGCTGCCACCGAATTTCAGTTGGTGGGCTCCCTTGGTTATAGAGATGTCGTCGCGAATCTGGTAGTCGTCAGCCTTGTTTACCCAAGGCCAACTGGAAATTTCAAAATGAGTGCCGGTCGAGCCGTTCAAGTCGATATTGGGAATGCGGTTCAGGTTGTTGGGCCCAGTAAATAGCCTGTTGCTAGTGAAGCCACTCGGAATCGCCAAGCTCTTCAAGCCTGCACCGGCAAACGGAATGATATTGATGCGATTGCCGTTGTAATTGAACGAGGCCTCATTCAGAAGCGTGGGGCTGATCGTATACGTGGTGTGGATAACAGCGCTGTAGGAGGGATTGCCAAAGGTGTCTCCGACTGTTGGCACGTTTGCTCCGCTCCATTGGCTAATCGAGTATCCCTGCGTAACTTGCTCGGCCACGAAGTGACCGAACACCGAAAACTTGCTGGTGAAATTATGGTCGATGCGGACGATCTCTTCTTTCAAATTGGTAGGTGTAGTGCTAGGGCCTTGGAACGTGTTACCCGCAGTGGGCGCCGGGAAGATGCCGGCGGCGAGCAGTGCTTGCGCATTGGCGCTCAACAGAGAAGCTGGAATTGTGTTGTTGGTAAAAGGCCTCAACACTGCCGTATGTCCATTGTTGTCGTCACAGGCTCCACTCGGGTCCGCAGTGCTCAGAGTCTGGCCCGCGGCTGCATACGCCGCTACGAGCCCGGCATTACCGCCTACTTGATTCGTACAAGGCGTGTGCAGAGCTGTGGCGGCTAGTGAAGGCGAGAATTGACCGCCATAAGTCGAAGGAAGCGGCACGGTTTGGGCGGCGCCGAGGGTGCCCTGAATAAGTCTGCGCCACTCCATGTTGTAGAAGAAAAACGTCCGCTTCTTGTCGGGGTTGTAAAGCCTGCCGAAAGTCACCGGGCCGCCGACGTTGAACCCGAATACGTTCAGCCGCAACTTGGCAACCTTGTTGTGGCTACCGTCAAGATTGGTCGCCGGGTTAAAGAAGTTACGCGCGTCCAACGCGTCGTTGCGGTTGAATTCCCACGCTGAAGCATGGAGGGTGTTGGTCCCGGACTTGAGAACCATGGTCATCGTGGCTGCTGAAGAGAGACCGAAATCGGCGCTGTAGTTAGAGGTCAGTGCGCGAAACTCAGCGATCGCGTCCGTTGAGGGAGCGATGCTCATGCCACCCGCGCCGCCGCGGTCGTCGTCTTCGCCGCCATCCAACAAGTAGATGTTGTGGTTCTGACGCATGCCGTTAAATTCGACGTTGGAGTCTCCGCCGACGGGCGTATTGACGTAACCGTTGATCTGGCTCGATGCGCCGGGGGTTAGAGCAGCAAGCTGGTAAATGCTGCGCCCATTCACGGCGAGCTGCGCCAACTGCTGATCGGTGATGACGTTGCTGACCTCACCGGAATCCGTTTGCACGCGCACGGCATTGGCTTCGACGGTCACCGTTTCACTGGCTCCGCCTATAGACATCTGATAGTCCAAGCGCGCACGATCCCCAACCTGCAGCACGACTCCTTTTTGCTCCGCAGCCTTGAATCCCGGAGCTTCCACCTTGACGTTGTAATGTCCGATAGGAAGATCGGGAGCGGCGTACTGGCCGTCGCTACTGGTGGTGAAGTGGTACGACTGACCGGTTTCCGTGCGAGTGAGGGTAATCGTTGCATTGGCAACGGCGCTTCCGCTCGGGTCGGTCACAGTGCCGACAACGGTCGCATTCTGGCCGAACGCCTGGCTTGCTATACCGAGAAAGAGCACGCAAAGAAGCAATGCGTAGGATAGACGGAACTGTTTCAAAGCAGAGGTAACCACACGAGAAGACACACTAAGGAAATTCATTCTTCGCCTCCACACCCCATTCTCAAATGACACATCCCGAGTTGCAGGACGGCCTTAAAAACACTACAGGACGAAATACCCACTCCAGCGATTACCGAAGGTATAGACCTCCCTTGCAGGCTTGTCAAGCAAAAATAATGATATTCTGCAGAAAAATAATGATATTCTACCGCCAGCTTGAGGGCGCCGGACCGAGTGCTGAACCCCAATTTGGAGGCCTTGCGCTTGGCGCCAACGACGCGAATGTCTTCAGCCTGGCAATAAAAAAGCTGTGCAGGCTATTGATTCGCGGGCAAATAGAGCTACTTTGGGTCTGGCATTCTAATCAAATCCGTGGACGAGCACGCGGTACGTAACGTCGAGGCTGCTCATGAAGACCCCCAAAAACGCTGGGCCGGGCGTCCGCAAACCGGAACGCGTCACCCTGAAAACAATCGCGGAGCATTTGAACTTGACGCCGGGAACGGTCTCGGCGGCGCTGAATAACTCGCCGGCGGCGCGATCTATCCCCGAACACACCAAACAGCGGATCCTGGCGGCTGCGCGCGAGCTGAATTACCGGCCGAATTTTTTTGCGCGCTCACTGCGGCTGCAGCGCACTTACACGATAGGCGTTATCGCAGAAGAAATTGGGGACGCTTACGGCTCGATGATCATCAGCGGGATTGAGCAGCATTTACGACAGAACAATTTCCTCTTCCTGACGGTAATTCATCGGCACGACAAGAAATTGCTGCAAACGTATGCGCAGATGCTGCAGTCGCGAGGTGTCGAGGGCTTCATCACGGTGGACACTTCCATTACCGAAAAACCGGCGCTGCCGACGGTGGCAGTGGCAGGCCATCAAAGGGTGGAGGGCGTAACGAATATTGTGCTGGATCACAAGCGCGCGGCAAAGATGGCTTTGCAGCACTTGCAAAACCTAGGGCACGAAGAAATCGCGTTCTTGAAAGGTCAAACTTTCAGTTCTGATTCGCTTGTACGCTGGGACGCAATTGTGGAGATGGCGGAGGAACTTGGCGTGCGGATCCGCCCGGAGCTGACCGTGCAAATCGAAGGCACGGATTCGACACCGGTCATCGGCTACCCCGTAGGAAAGCAATTGTTGGCGCGGAAGCGGCCGTTCACCGCAGTTTTTGCTTATAACGATATTTCGGCAATGGGTGCGATCTGGGCGTTCCGTGAAGCGGGCTTGCGGATCCCAGGCGATGTGTCAGTCGTGGGATTTGACGACATTCCGGGAGCGGCATTTGGCAACCCGGCGCTGACTACGGTACGACAGCCGCTACTAAGGATGGGCCAAATCGCCGCTCAAACACTGATTGAGCGTATTGAGAAACGCGGAACGCACCAGTCGGAGATTGCGATTGAGCCGGAGTTTGTGGTCAGGGAATCTACCGGGCCTGCGCCAAAGAGGCACCTACCGGAAACCGTTGCGGAAGCGCGGCCGAGCGTTCAGGGCTAGTCGAGAAGCATCGAGTAAGATTTATCGGTATTAGTACCCGCCTAAGCGCGAGACGAAACTATAAGTCACATATTTTTATGTCTTTACGGAACGCCCAGGTTGTACCGTTGGTTGGCTGCTTGCATCTTATTTCCTATCAACGATCTGTTCTTAAACGGGGGCTTCTTATGCATGCAAGAATCTCGGGAATACGGAAACTCGGAGTGTCTATGGCATTGTTGTCCGCGATGGCGCTGCCCGTTGCGGCGCAGAACAACCAAATATTGGGAGAGGTTCGCTTTAAGCCTGAGAACGGAGCAGCGAAAACAGCGGGCGTGTGGGTGGACGGAAAATATGTGGGATACCTCAGCGAACTGAAGGGGTCGAAGAAGTTGCTGCTTCTGCCGGGCGAGCACGAAATATCCGTCCGCCAGGCGGGTTACCGGTCTGTAGATCAAAAAATTACGGTTGAACCGAATGCAGTCCAGACCTTGCGGGTGTCTCTAGCGAAAGATCCGCAGGCCCAATACCCCACGGTGAGCGCGGAGGTGAAGCTGTCAATCGACCCGGATCGAGCGGCAGTTTTCGTGGACGACCAGTTTGCAGGACACGCGCATGAGTTTGGAGGAGCCGGCCGGGCAATGCTGCTAAGCCCGGGCAAGCACCACATCAAGATTACCTTGCCGGGATACCAGTCATTTGACACGGAAATCGAAGTGCGCGCGAATCAAAAGTATGACATTAAGACGCAACTGCCAAAGGGGCGTAACAGCGAGTAACAACCATCAGCCAACCTCTCGAGCTGCAGAAACTTTGCCACTCGGTTGAACTAACGGACCTTCTTCAAGTCAAAAGTCGCGTCGATTGTCTTTGAGTCAGGCGTCGTAACTTCGACCACGGTTTCGTCTGACGCCACGTCCTTCGAGTCGTATTCCAGCCACACCGTCGCACCGTCCAGCACGGCGGGTGTGTCCTTGGTCGGCGTGGAGTAGATGGGTTTGTTGCGGATGAAACGGGTGGGAATGGTCTTACCGTGCTGCTTGGTGTCGAAGCGAAAATTCTGCCAAAAGTTTTCAGGCTGTAGCGCGGTGTTTGGCGCAGGCGGCTGCGGCGCGGGCGCAGGGGCTTCCGCCGGGGAGGGTTCGGGTTTTGGGTACGCGGCTGGGAGCATGAGTAGTATGCGAACAACCACGGTGTCACCGCGCTGATGATATTCGCGAGCGGCCTGCTCTTCGGTATAGCCGCTGGTGAAGCGGCGGGAAAGGTCCACAACCTGGGCAAAGGGCGTGAGGATTTGAATCTCAGCAATGTGTGGAACTTGGGCGCCCTCCGTTATCTGCTTCAAATACGGATTTAGAAAAGTCGCCGTGCTTTGATCGTTTCGCTGCCCCAATATGTAAGCCTCGTGCAGCGCTGCCGGAGGCAAAGGTGCCTCGTAAGCCGAGGCGGCTCCGCAGTGAGTGATGCAGAGCGCGAATGCGAGGAGTATGCGCGCAGTGGGAAGTTTTGCGGTGCCAGTCACGAATTCCTCTCCAAAATTTAGATGCGCGGAGTCCTGCATCGCACCGTGCGCCGAGCGCCTACAGGCAATATTGTAGGCGCCCTTAGACGCATTGATTACGAGTGGCACTTCTGGTACCTCGCCACTTCTCAAAATCAAGCAAAGCTATGAAGAACTTGCGGATGGGGCGAAAAAAAAACAGAAGAACAATGAAGCACTCTTCGCGTAAGCCTCACAGTAGCAAAGGGTTAGCGCGACAATCGCATGGCCCCCGACGTGCAGAAACCGAATTGCCGGGCGACACTCAGTTGCTCCGTTTCTAACTGACTGATGGAAGTAAGGAGCCGGCGAAATGGCCGTAATTTCAAAAACTGCCCCGCGTTGGCGCGAACGGCTTCGGGCGCTCAGAAATATTCCGCCGGTGCTGCGCATGGTGTGGGAAGCAGCGCCGACGGTGATCGTGGCGAGCGTAACGCTACGAGTGATGACGGCGCTGCTGCCCCTGGCGGTGTTGAAAGTCACGCAGGTCATTATCGATGACGTTTACAACCTAACCGCACATCACACAGCGCTGCCGCATTACTTTTGGTGGCTGGTGGCCCTGGAATTCGGGCTCGCCAGTCTCGCCGCCATCTTAGCGCGGATGATCAATTTTTGTGACGTGGTGCTCGCGGACAAATACAGCCGGCACATCAGCACGAAAATCATGGAGCATGCGTCGCGACTGGATTTGACGTCGTTCGAGGATCCCTTGTTTTATGACCGCATGGAGCGGGCGCGGGTGCAAGGTACGGATCGCATTGTTTTGATCCAGGCGACAGGGCAGCTCATTCAGCAATTGGTCACCACAGTCAGCTTGGCTGCGGGAATTTTGTTTTTCTCGCCTTGGATCCTGATTGCTCTCGTGGCGTGCGTGGTTCCCGCGTTTTTGGGAGAGACGCACTTCGCGTTCATGGGCTACTCGTTGAATTTCCGCCAGACTCCTGCGAAACGTGAGATGGAGTATTTGCGAGTGCTCGGCGGGAGCAAGGAGAGCGCGAAGGAGCTGAAGCTCTTTGGCCTTGCGCCATTTTTGGTGGGGCGCTATGCAAAGCTCTCGAACGAATTGCACGCGCAGACCGTAGGGCTGGCGAAGCGCAAGCTGATCGTCGGCGGACTGCTGAGCCTGCTGGGAACGGTCGGATATTACGGAAGCTATGCATTTGTGATTTATGACACGGTTGTTGGAGCGTTGACGATCGGCACGCTCTACTTTTTGACCGGAGCGATTGCGGGCGCGAGCACAAACATTCAGGCAGTTTTTGCCACATTCTCCACCATCGCGGATCAGGCGCTTTTTGTCACAGATCTGCTGGACTTTTTTGCAATGGAACCGACGGTTTCGTCGAAACCGAACGCGCTTCCTGCGCCACGGCCGATTCGCGAAGGCTTCGAGTTCCGCAACGTCTCGTTCACCTATCCGGGGCAGACGCGGTTGGTGCTTAGCGACGTGAGTTTTCATTTGAGGCGCGGTGAGCGATTGGCGCTTGTTGGAGAAAACGGGCAGGGCAAGACGACGATCGTGAAGCTGCTTACGCGGCTCTATGACCCGACGGCGGGGCAGATTCTTTTGGACGGCGTGGATTTGCGCGAATATAGCTTGGAAGATTTGTGGAAGGAAACCGGCGTGATCTTCCAGGATTTCATGCGCTACGACATGACGGCGGCGGAGAACATCGCCATCGGGAAAATCGAAGAGCGCGACAACATGTTTCGAGTGCGTTCCGCGGCGCAGAAGAGCTTGGCTGAGCAGGTAATCCGTAAACTTCCCAAGAACTATGAGCAGATTCTCGGCCGAAGGTTCGAGGGCGGCGTGGATCTGTCAGGTGGCGAGTGGCAGAAGATGGCGCTAGCGCGGGCGTATTTGCGTGACGCACAACTCTTGATTTTGGACGAGCCAACGGCGGCGCTGGACGCTAAATCGGAGCATGAAGTGTTTCAGCGCTTCGCCGAATTAACGCACGGAAAGATGGCGCTTCTGATTTCGCATCGATTCTCGACAGTGAAGATGGCGGACCGAATTCTTGTCCTGGAAGCAGGACAAATTGCCGAGCAGGGAGATCACGAGCAGCTGCTGCTTCGTGGCGGGCGCTACGCCGAGATGTTTGAACTGCAGGCAGCAAGTTATCGGTGAACCAAGCAAGGACAGAGTAAGGATAGAGTAATGGCAACCCAACAGCAGTTTCCGTTAGACCCAAATACAGACCTTAGTACAGCGCTGGCTCCAGCTTGGATGCGAAAGGGCGGACGCAAGCGCCACAAAGACGAACTACTGCCGCTGCAGTCAGCAACAATACAACGCGAGCAAATTCGCTCCTATGCGCACACAGAAGCGCGGTCGTGGCAAGTGAGCAATGCTAAAGAGCGCACGTTCTTAATGGAGGTGAAGTGGAGAGAAGCGAAGGAATCCATCGAAACGCGCTGCAGAACGCTGCGTGACGGCGCTGCGGCGGGACGCGCTCTGAACAATGAAGAGAAGACGCTGACGGAAAATATCGGGCTTTTGCGGGAGAGTTTGCGGGAAGTCAAAGAAGTCCTTCGGAACGCGAGACAGCTTGTGCAAGTTGAGGGCACGGGTTATCGGTGCGTGCCGCGGGCGTATGCGAGCGTGGCCAGCTATTTTCGAGCCGTGAACTACGAGTTCAATGAGCTGACGTTCGAGCAATTCTTCAGCGCAGTTCAGGAAATAGCACCTTTCGAAATGGCCGAGCTTTGGCAGTTGAAACCGTTTGCCGACCTCGTGTTGCTGGAGGCGTTGGCAGAGCGCGCGGACAAACTGCAAATTTCACCGAATTCCGACGTGCGAGAGCGGCAGTGGGAAAGCGAGTCTGTGAGCGCTGCGACGGCCAATGTGTCGAGGCTGGTTGCGAGCATGCGCAGAATGTCAGATACGGACTGGAAGGAACTGTTGGAGCGAATCAACATAGTCGAGCAAATCTTGCGCAAAGATCCATGTGGCGCGTACACCCAAATGGATTTCGAGAGCCGAGACAGCTATCGGAGAGCCATCACGCAGATGGCCGAGCGCTCGAATGCGAGCGAACAGTCCATTGCACAGGCGGCGCTGCGCTTGGCGAGCCGCTTGCACCAGATGGGAAACGAGAGAATCGCGGAAAGACAGTCGCACGTGGGGTATTACCTCGTCGGTGGCGGACGTAAGGCTCTGCAGCGCGAAATCGGATACTGGCCGACGTTTGCGGAGCGACTGCAAGGTTTTGTCATGCGCTGGCCGGATTTTTCTTACATCCTGGCGATCGAGCTGGTTACGTTCCTTTTGATTGCGGCGGCGGTCCTAGGGATCGGTTTGCAGATTTCAGGCTTTGCGGTAGTCGCGCTTCTGCTGCTGCCCGCCGCAGAGTGCGCGGTGGCGCTGATCAATCAGATTGCGACCACACTGGTTCCCCCGAAGCTTTTGCCGAAGCTGGACTTTGCAATGGGTATTCCCGGTGAGTGCACAACCATTGTGGCTGTGCCCACACTATTGACCAGTGAAGAACAAATGAGGCGTGCTGTGCGGGACCTGGAAATTCGGTTCCTGGCTAATCGGGACAGCAACTTGCATTTTGCGCTGCTCACCGACCCGCCAGACGCCGGGCAGCAGTTCGACGAGAGAGACCCACTGGCAAAAGCTTGCGCGGATTTGATCGACGGATTGAACGCGAAGTATGTTCCTGAAGGCAAAGGCTCCTTCTTTCTGTTCCATCGGCAGCGCTGCTACAACAAGTCCGACGGAATCTGGATGGCATGGGAGCGCAAACGCGGGAAATTGCTGGACTTCAATAATTTGTTGCTCGGAGCGAGTGACAATTTTCCCGTAAAAGCTGGGAAGCTCTCGATTCTGTCGAACGTGAAATACGTGATTACGCTCGATCTGGACACGCAACTGCCCCGCGATGCGGCGCGCAGGCTGGTAGGCGCCATGGCTCACCCGCTGAACAAGGCGGTTGTCGATGCGACGACGAACACGGTTGTGGAGGGCTACGGAATTCTGCAGCCGCGCGTGGACATCAGTATTCAGTCGGCAAACCAGTCGCGGTTGGCGGCGATTTTCTCATCGGACGCCGGTCTTGACATTTACACGCGCGCGGTTTCCGACGTGTACCAGGATCTATTTGGCGAGGGCAGCTTTACAGGCAAGGGAATTTACGAGGTCAAGACGTTTCAGCAGGTGCTCGAGCATCGGTTTCCGTGCAACGCCATTCTCAGCCATGACATGATTGAAGGCGCCTATGCGCGGGCCGGGCTGGTTTCCGACGTCGAAGTCGTGGACGACTATCCATCGCACATGAGCGCGTTCAGCCGGAGGAAACACCGGTGGGTCCGCGGAGATTGGCAGATTATTTTTTGGCTGCTACCGCGCGTGCCGGACTTTTTCGGAAAAATGGCGCGCAATCCGCTGTCCATCATCTCGCGCTGGAAGATTTTGGATAACCTGCGGCGCAGCCTGACCGAAATGGCCATGTTCACAATGCTGCTGAGCGGATGGCTGTTCTTCCCCAAGCATGCGTTTTACTGGACGCTGGTCACGTTGGCGATGCTCGCGCTGCCAACATACACGCAGTTTGCGCTAACGATTGCGCGAGCGCGGCGCGCACTGTTTACATCTGCGTTCTGGACAAACCTGGCCGCTGATTTTGGAGTGGCGCAGGCGAATCTCTTTATGCGTGTGGCGTGCTTGTGCCACCAGAGCCTTGTCACGATCGACGCGGTGGTACGTTCGATCGTGCGCATGACTGTGACGCATGAGCGGCTGCTGGAATGGGAAACCTCCGCGGAAGCGGAAGAACAGAGCCAAAGGAAGAGCCCGGTGGAAATTTATTTGGAAGTCACGCCCTGGCTATCCTTTTTGGTTGGCCTATTTTTGGCGGTTGATCGGCCGGAATCATTCATGGTGGCGCTGCCATTGCTGGTGCTATGGGGCCTTTCCAAGCCAATCGTGCAATGGCTGAGCCTGCCATCGCGCACTGGGAAAAAGAGAATGGACGCAAAGGATCAAGCTCTGCTGCGGAGATCGGCGTTGCGGACGTGGCGGCTGTTCCGGGAATTCAGCACGCCGGAAGAAAACTGGTTGATACCGGACATCGTCCAGGAGCCCGCATCGCTGATCGTGCACCGAATCTCCACGACCAATCTGGGACTGCTGTTCAATTCCAGGCTTGCGGCAATGGACATGGGGTTTGTGACTTTGCCAGAATTTGTCGCGGACACGGAAAAGACGTTCGAATCCGTTGACCGCATGCCAAGGCTGAACGGCCAACTCTACAACTGGTATGACACGCGTACGTTAGAGGCAGTTAAGCCGCGCTTTATCTCCTCGGTCGACAATGGAAATCTGGTTTGCTGCTTGTGGACCCTGAAGCAGGGATGCCTCGGAGCGATGAACGACTCGATATTCTCCGCGCAACTCTGGAAGGGCGTTGCCGATCACCTGGACACCCTCGAAGACTTGCTGCGGCCGGAACGTTGGGACGAGCGTTTGACCTTGATCCAGCAATTGAAAATGAGAGTGAAGACGCTGGGAGCCTCGCCGGCGAAATGGGCGGAGGCGCTGCCCAGCATTGAGCGCGACGTAGTCGCGCTGGATAAGAAGCTTTCCGAATCGGGCAGCGAGATTGCGTGGTGGGGACACGAGCTGTGCCTGCGGATCACGCATCTGCAAAGCCTGTTCTACGATTTCGCGCCGTGGTTGGCGCCGCAGTTCGCAAAGTACGTCGATTCGCGCGACATACAGAACATCATTCGTTCCGAGCGGCTGACGCTAGAGTCGTTGCCGCGCTTGTGCGCGGCACTGGACCGAAAGCTCGCAGCCATACTGCAAGAGGACGGGTCCGGCAGCGAAATGCAAGCGGCATTGCGGCTGCTGCGTTCCGCGATAAGTCGTGCGCATGACGTGGCTGCCAGTATGGCGAAGCGCTTGGCCGCAGTGGCGGCAAAAGCCGACAGTTTGGCGAAGAGCATGGATTTCGTATCGTTCTTTGATGCGAAGAAGAAAGCGTTGAGTATCGGCTACGAAGTTGAGGAACAGCGTTTGGCGCCGTACTTCTACGACTTATTGCCGTCGGAAGCTCGCGCGGCAACATTTGTGGCGATCGCGAAGGGCGAAATTCCGCAAGATAGCTGGCTGACGCTTGAGCGCAAGTTCACGAGCTATGAGGCCGAGCGCGTCCTGCTGTCGTGGACTGGCACCATGTTCGAGTACTTGATGCCAATGCTCTGGATGAAGACGTACCCGAACACGATCTTGGACGAGACAACTCAGGCCGCCGTACGGGCGCAAAAGAAGTTTGCGAAGAGTCAATCTATACCGTGGGGGATCTCGGAATCGTCCTGCGCGAAATTGAGCGTTGATGGGCACTATCACTATCAGGCCTTTGGCGTGCCCGGTTTGGCAATAAGTCAAGAAAAGCCCGAGGACTTGGTTGTCTCGCCGTACTCCACTTTCTTGGCGCTCCTCGCGGACGCCCAGAGTGCGGTTGACAATCTCCGCGGTCTGGAAACAATGGGTTTGCTGGGAAGCTACGGATTCTACGAGGCTGCCGATTTCACTCCGTCCCGGGTTAAACCGGGAAGTACCTTCGAGATTGTGCGCTGCTGGCTGGCGCACCACCAGGGAATGAGTCTGATGGCAGTAGCAAACGTGCTTTGCAATTCGTCCTCGCAGCGGCGATTTCATGCGGAGCCGATGGTGGCGGCCACAGAGCGACTGTTGCACGAAAAGGCTCCGCGTATGCCGATCCTTGAAGCGCCGCAAACCGAAGCGAATTCGGTTGCAGAGGCGTCGCCGGAAACCGAAAGTGCACAAGAGACCTGCCTCAGCACTCCCAAACTCAATACCGCAGCATAGCTACCTGCCGCTCCTTTGCGTGCAGCCGTTCTAAGTCGAGGTGTAAATGCCTGCTACAAAATTAGCCTTCAGCTCCCGACCCGCACTGGCTTCTACGACTCCAAGCTTCGTCGATGGGCATGAGGCGGATGAGCTGGAGCAATCGGTTTCGCAAAGAATTCGCGACCGAGCGCGCGTCCTTTTCGAGCAATCAGGAGCTGCGCCGGGGAATGACGAAGCAAACTGGCTGCGAGCGGAATCGGAGATTCTGCACGCCAGTCTGGAGGTCCGCGAGTCCGGAACGTGGCTGGCACTCCGCGCTTCGATTCCGGACGCCTCCGGTCAGGGGATGCAAATTGTCGTCAGGCCAACACGTGTACTCGTGCGCGCAATGCACGCTCAAACCGAACAGGAATCCAACGGACGAACGGAGCAGCACTGGCAAGAGCTATTTCTCGCGGCCAACCTAACGGCCGAAGTCGACCCGCCGTCGGCTGCCGCTTCCTTTAAAGATCACAACCTCATTTTAATGGTCAAGAAGCGCCGAACCAGGCTAAACGAGCGAGGTAAGGTCTAAAGCTGTCATAATCTACAGAGACCCATGTATGGTTCCTAGGTTCTTTGTTCGCCTATCGTTACGTGGACTCTGTTCTTGAGCGGCGACCCTGTTTTGTGCGATCCGCAGTTGCTCCGACGCATGCTTCCACTTTCCGCTACATCTAAGCGCTACACCCGGCGAAAGCGAGACGGCGGCACCGTGAACGCTGCCGCCACATGATCGAGAATCAGCTACCGCGCCCCGCCACACTGGGGGCTGCTCCCATTTCCGGAGGAGCGTGGAATTTCACTGTCTGGGCGCCTAAGCATGAGCGTCTCGAGCTCCGTCTGGCGGGCAATCGCCCGTCCTTGATTCCAATGCAGCGCGATGCGCTGGGGTATCACAGCGCGATTGCGGAAAGTGTTCAGGCCGGAGCGAAATATCTGTACCGGTTCGGCGACTCGCAAGAACGGCCGGATCCTGCCTCGCGCCGCCAACCGGATGGAGTCCACGGACCTTCGGAACTGGTGGACTTGCAACATTTCGAATGGACGGACATCCATTGGAAGGGGGTTGCGCTGGAGAACAGCGTGTTCTACGAACTGCACGTTGGAACATTCACGCAAGAAGGAACCTTCGCAGCGCTGCTCGCCCGTCTGGATCAGCTTGCCAAGCTTGGCGTGACGACCATCGAAATAATGCCGATCGCCCAGTTTCCAGGATCGAGGAATTGGGGTTACGACGGTGTGTACCCATTTGCGGTTCAAAGCAGCTATGGGACGCCGCACGATTTACAGCTCTTGGTGAATGCTGCGCATTCGCAGGGCCTCGCCGTAGCCCTGGACGTCGTCTTCAACCACCTCGGGCCCGAGGGCAATTATCTCGGCGAGTATGGTCCGTATTTTACGGATCACTACAAGACACCCTGGGGAGCCGCGCTCAACTTTGATGGTCCGTACAGCGATGAGGTGCGTCATTTTTTTATCGAGAACGCGCTGTACTGGCTGGAGAATTTTCATATTGACGCGCTGCGGCTGGACGCTATTCACGGGATTTTTGATGCGAGCGCAATCCCTTTTCTGGCGGAACTGTCAAAAGAGGTTGATGCTTTGGCCGCGAGAGCGGGCCGAATCATTTCTCTGGTTGCAGAAAGCGATCTGAACGATGCGCGCGTGCTGCGTTCCAGATGTGTGGGCGGACTGGGAATGCCGTCGCAATGGAGCGACGACTTTCATCATTCTGTACATACGCTGCTAACCGGCGAGAGTGGCGGCTACTACGAGGACTTCGGCGAAGTGCAACATTTGGCGGGCACGCTGAAGCAGGGTTGGTACTACGCCGGCCAATATTCGCGCCACCGGCGGAGGCGACATGGAAATCGCCCGCCGCCGCTTAAGGGCTCAAATTATCTGGTCTGCACGCAGAACCACGACCAAGTCGGCAACCGCGCGCTTGGCGAACGCCTTAGTTCGCTTGTGAATTTCGAAAGTTTGAAGCTGGCCGCCGGTGCGAACTTGCTTTCGCCGTTCGTGCCACTGCTGTTTATGGGCGAGGAGTATGGAGAGACGGCGCCGTTTTTATACTTCACCAGCCACGGTGATCCAAATTTATCGGAAGCGGTGCGCCGCGGGCGAGCCGAAGAATTTCGATCGTTTAGCTGGCAGGGCCAGATTCCCGATCCGCAGGCGGAATCCACGTTCACCAAATCTCGACTGAAACCAGAACTCGCGGACGAAGAGCCGCATCGCACGATGCTGCGCTTCTACCAAATGCTGCTTCACTTTCGCAACGAACACGGTTTGGGCCACGTGGGAGCGCCGTCCGTCCGGGAATTTGAAGGCTCGAAGGCGCTGCTTGCCTTGCAGGATGCCCGGACAACACACCTGGCGATGATTTTCAATTTTGGAGATGCTTCCGCAGAGCTGAGCAACGGCATTCTGGAAGGCGAGTGGGCAAAGAAAATCGACTCATCCGATCTTGAGTGGCTCGGACCGGGAACGGACCTTCCATCCCAAATAAGTGCTTCGTCGCAGTCTGTGCTGACCGTGCGGCCGCGGTCTTTCGTCGTGTTCGAACGACCAGTTTCTCCTTCGGAGTCATGATGCGATATCTGTGTGTGCACGGACATTTCTATCAACCGCCCCGAGAGAACCCCTTTCTCGAAGCCATCGAGCTGCAGGATTCCGCTTATCCTTACCATGACTGGAACGAGAGAGTGGCATCGGAGTGCTACGCGCCCAACGCCACATCGCGAATCCTCGATGGTGAACAGCGCATCGTGCAACTTGTGAACAACTATGCGCGGATCAGCTTCAATTTTGGACCGACACTCCTTTCCTGGATTGAACAGAAAGCTCCCAAGATCCACGCAGCCCTGCGCGAAGCCGACAAGATCAGCCGGGAGAAATACTCCGGTCACGGTTCAGCCATCGCGCAAGCTTACAACCACATGATCATGCCGCTGGCGAATTGCCGCGACAAAATCACGCAAGTGAAGTGGGGGATACGCGATTTTGAGTACCGCTTTGGCCGGCTGCCCGAAGGAATGTGGCTACCGGAAACGGCAGTCGACACCGAAACACTTGACGTGTTGGCCGCGAACGGAATCAAATTCACCGTACTTGCGCCCCGGCAGGCTAAGCGTATTCGCAAGCGCGGCAACCGATCTTGGCAGGACGTCAGCGGCGATCGCGTCGATCCCAGTCGCGCCTATCTGGTGCAATTACCGTCGCGACGAACCATTACCGTGTTTTTCTACGACGGACCGATTTCGCAAGGCGTGGCGTTCGAACGATTGCTGGACAATGGCCAGCGCTTTGCTGACCGGTTGGTAAGCGGTTTTTCGGACGCGCGGCAGTGGCCGCAGTTGGTCCACATCGCGACAGACGGCGAAAGTTACGGTCATCACCACCGTTTTGGAGAGATGGCGCTTTCCTACGCGCTGCATCACATCGAAACAAATAAACTCGCGCAACTCACAAATTATGGCGAATTTCTCGAGAAGCATCCGGCGGATCATTTCGTAGAAATTGTAAACAATAGCTCTTGGAGCTGCGTCCATGGGGTGGAACGCTGGCGGTCGAATTGCGGGTGCAATTCGGGTGGGCACGCTGGCTGGAATCAAGAATGGCGCGCGCCCCTACGTGCGGCGCTCGATTGGCTACGCGATCAACTCGCGCCGTTTTATGAAGAAAAAGCTGGACCGCTGCTGAAAGATGTATGGGCCGCTCGCGACGAATACATCCAAGTGGTCCTTAACCGAGCGGAAGAGAACGTTTTGAATTTCTTGGGGTATCATGCGACACACCCTTTGAGCGACGAGGAACAAGTCGCCGCGTTGAAGCTGCTGGAAATGCAGCGCCACGCAATGTTGATGTACACCAGCTGCGGATGGTTTTTCGACGAGCTGTCTGGCTTGGAGACCGTGCAGGTTATTCTTTACGCGGGACGGGCAATACGGCTCGCTCAGGATTTCGGCGCTGACGGTATTGAAGCGGGATTCATGGAGCGCCTCGCCGCGGCAAAGAGCAATCTCCCTGAGCATCGCGACGGGAAGCAAGTCTACGGAAAATGGGTCAAACCCGCGTTTATCTCAACGGACCAGCTTGCCGGGCATTACGCGATCAGTTCGCTTTTCGAACCTTTTGGCGAGCGAACTAGAATTTATTGCTACAACGTCCAGCGCGAGGATTATTCCTTAGAGGTCGAAGGAAAGCACAAGTTGGCTGTGGGCCGCGCACGATTCAGCTCCGACATTACCAGAGAAGCGGCGACCCTCGATTTTGCAGTATTGCACCTCGGAGACCATAATATTGCCGGCGGGGTCAGCCGCTTCGAGAAGTCTGAAGACTACGATCAGCTAAAAAGCTCCTTGGCAGATTCCTTTTCCAAAGCGGATGCCACGCAAGCTCTTCAGACACTCACAGAGAAATTCTCCAACAAAACATTTTCCCTGCGCACCTTGTTCCGCGACGAACAAAGAAAGATCGTCGACGTCATTCTCAAAGAATCACTGGCCACGGCCGCAGCGGCCTATCGAAGCATCTACGAAAACCAAGCGCCCCTTATTCGTTTTCTGAATGGGCTGGGAATTCCCGTACCCGCAGCGTTCCAGTCCGCCGCACAAATCGCGCTTAACAGCCAATTGAAGCAGGCGTTTGAACAGCGTGATCCCGATCTGGACGCCATACAGAGCTATCTGAAGGAGGCAGCGGCAAGCAACATTGCTCTTGATGTGCCTGGTTTGGAATATGCGATTCGCAGGCGCTTGGAGACGGAGGCGGAGTTTTTCGTGTCTGGCCCAATGGATCTGGAAGTGGTGCAAAAGCTAACCACCCTCCTCAAATTTGTGAGCACGCTTCCCTTCCCTGTCGTGCTCTGGGAAGTGCAAAACATCTGTTACGGCCCGCTCATCAAAACCATGGACGAGTTGCGTGAGCAAGCGCAAGTCGAGAGCGGTGCGGTAAAAAGTCTCTTCGATGAGCTGGCACTACTTCGCGAAAGCTTGCGGATCAATGGCCAATGAGGAACAGTTCTGATGGAACGCAGCACGCCTATATCCGCAACATACCGGTTGCAGTTCAATAAGGACTTCACATTTCGAGACGCGACGAAGCTGCTCGATTATTTTTCCGAGTTGGGCATCACGCACATCTATGCTTCGCCGATCTTGCGGAGCCACGCTGGAAGCACGCATGGCTACGACGTCATCGATCCCACGCGCCTCAATCCAGAACTGGGCACCGAAGCGGATTTCTACTCACTACAAACCGAGCTGCGTAATCGCGGGATGGGTTTGGTTCTGGACATCGTGCCGAACCACATGTCCGCAAGCAGCGAGAATTCCTGGTGGATGGACGTGCTAGAGCACGGGCCGGAGTCGGCGTATGCGTCCTACTTTGACGTGGATTGGCATCCGCCCTCCCGCTCTCTTGACAGCAAACTTTTGCTTCCCGTTCTTGGGCGGCCATTTGCCGAAGTGTTGGAAGGAGCAGAGTTCCAGCTGATTTTTTCCGACGGCCGTCTATTTGTTCAGTACTTCGACTCATTGTTCCCGCTGGCCCCAAAAACCTACACGGGAATTCTCGGCAGGAACATCGACAAACTTCGGGACAAGTTAGGAGAAGAGTCGACCGCCTATCAGGAATACTCTGGAATCGTAGCGGCATTTGCGGCGCTGCCCTCTCCCGCAACCGTGAAACCTGGGGAAGCCGGCGACAAGCGTTTACGATTCGAAGCTTTACGGGAACGATTACGTCAGCTCGTAAGCAGCCATCCGGATATTGAGACCTACTTGCACGAGAGGCTAAGCGAGTTCATGGGGCAGCGAGGCGATCCGGCTAGCTTTTCGCCCCTGGAGCGGCTGCTGGCACAGCAATTCTACGTCTTGTCCTACTGGCAAAACGTGAATGAAGAAATTAATTATCGGCGGTTTTTCACGATTACGGATTTGGTTGGCGTGCGCGTCGAGGATTCGCTGGTTTTCGATGCGACTCACGGGCTAATTATGCGGCTGGCCGCGCAACCTCCCGTAGACGGCTTGCGCGTTGACCATATTGACGGGCTACGTGACCCGCTCGCTTACCTGAATCGCTTGCGCGAACAGCTCGCCAAGGATGCAGCGCTTGACCACCCTCGCGAGATTTGTGTCTTCGTGGAAAAAATCCTGGCACGCAAGGAACGGCTCCCCCGGGAATGGCCGGCGAGCGGAACAACCGGCTACGACTTCTTGAACGCGCTGAACAGCGTCTTCGTTGACCCGAAAGGAGCCAAGTGCATCGAAGAGGTCTATGACCGCTTTGTAGGCAAGAAGCTGATCTACGCGGACCTTCTGTATCAGAAAAAAAAGCTGGTCATGTCGACGCTGCTGGGAGTCGAGATGCGCTCCTTGGGTCATCAGTTGACCTTGCTCGCGGACAAGGATCGCTATGCGCGAGATTTATCGCGGAGCGATTTGACCCAAGCGCTGTTTGAGACCACCGCGCAGTTGCCGGTGTATCGAACGTATATCCGGAATTTGGAAGTGGTTCGCGAAGATGCCAAAGTAATCGAGCAGGCCATTGAAGAAGCACGCGCTCGGAAGTTCTACCTGCAACCTACGCATTTTGATTTTATCCGCGACGTGCTACTTGTAAGGAATCGGCCGCATCTTCTGCCGGACCAACGTGAAGCGCGACTGAATTTCGTGATGCGTTGGCAGCAAGTCACGGGTCCGATCATGGCCAAGGCCTTCGAAGACACCTTCCTGTATGTCTACAACCCGCTGATATCCCTGAACGAAGTCGGAGGAGAACCGCGTCCATCGGCGGCGGTGGCCGAAAGCTTCTCGCGCTTTGTTGCGGACAGGCGCAAGCGCTGGCCGGACTCGATGAACGCCACAACAACGCATGACACCAAACGAGCCGAGGACGTGCGAGCTCGAATCAGCGTGCTCTCGGAGATTCCCGGGCAGTGGAAGGAACGCCTCGAGCGATGGTCGAAGCTCAACGCGAAATACAAAACGCAAGTCGACGGGCAGCAGGTTCCTGATCGCAACGAAGAGATATTTTTGTACCAAACGCTGCTCGGAATGTGGCCGGCCGGCGGGCACGAAGACGCTTTGCTCGTGGACCGCTTACAGGCTTACTCGATTAAAGCCACTCGCGAGGCTATGGTTTACACGCGTTGGACATTGCCCAACACGGCCCACGAAAATGCCCTAAAAAAGTTTGTCGCCTCCATCCTGAAATCGGCCAACAGCAATGTCTTCCTGCGCGACTTCGGTGAATTTCAGCAAAGCATCGCGTACGGCGGAATGGTCAATGGACTAACCCAGGTGCTGCTGAAGATTATTTCGCCGGGAATTCCCGATTTTTACCAGGGCTCCGAATTGTGGGATTTGCGCTTGGTCGATCCGGACAATCGGCAGCCGGTCGATTTCGCCGAGCGTACATCCATGCTGGCGACGCTGAAGAAGCCATCAGAGGTAGGAGCTTCCTTCGCAAGCGAACTCGCGCGGCATTGGCAGGACGGCCGCATAAAACTTTATGCGATTTGTAAAGCGCTGAACATGCGGCGAGAGCGTGTGGAGCTTTTTTCGAAGGGCGATTTCCTCGAACTCAAGGTTACCGGCCCGAACGCGGAACACATCCTGGCTGTCCTGCGCCATCATAAACGTGAATGGGCTCTCCTCGTGGCGCCTAGATGGCTGGCGCGCGCCCGAGAGGAACAGGCGAGCATCGATCCCCACGATTTCTTGAGAGACGTTAGCATTCGTCTGCCGGATGCCGCACCGCGCTCTTGGGAAAACATCTTCACCGGAGCGAGGTTGTCAACGGCCGGCGATGCGCAGACGTCACTGGCCATCGGCGAGATGATGCTTTCTTTCCCCGTTGCGTTACTTAGGGGCGCGAATCTCTCGAAGCAAAGTATTGGGTAACTTGCCAGCGCGAAAGCCCAGCGTTCAAGAAGACAACAAACGAGAGATTCCCTCCAACGGGATGCCGACCCAACCGGGCCGATTGTTGAGTTCGTAGCCGAGTTCGTAGATAGCTTTCGCGAGAAGGTAAACTTGCAGCAGTGTCGCTCGATCGTGCGAGTCAGCTGGAAGATAGGTTGCGGCTCCAGAAACTTCATAATACTGCCCCAGAAATCGATTTGTCGCGCACCGGCTCCACGCTTCCGCCCACCGGCTAACCCCGGCGAATCGGCTTCGCGAAATGGAATTACCTGTGGCCGGCCCGAGGAGCGGAGCAAACGCCGCATAGTGAAACGAGCGCAGCATTCCGGCAACATCCTGCAATGGAGACTGTTTGCCACGTCTCTCGGACAACGGCCGCGCCGGTTCTCCTTCAAAGTCGATAATCACAAAATCGGAGCCGGTATAAAGCACCTGGCCCAAATGATAGTCACCATGAACCCTGACGCGCATTGCTTTGATCGGAGCGATTAAAGCAGCGCGATAGGCGCGCAGGATGTCTTGTTCTCGTGCGGCGATTTCCGCCGCCGTGTCTTTGTACTCGACGGGCACGCTCGCCATCCGCCCGCGTAGCAAGCGCAGCGTCTGGCTGCTGAGTTCCGCGAACGAGGCTTCCAACATATTTTGAAATTCCATCGTGAACGGTTCAGGAGCAAACGCCGGATCATCGCTGTCAGAGGAGAGGGCAAGGTGCAGTTCAGCGGTCCGCTTGCCCAGAACGCCAATTTCAGCGAGAAGGCGAGCCATTGTTTCGCCGGCAAATTCGGGAAGGCCTTCCGAAGCAGAGAATTCGCGCTCCCCAGTGTCTTCGGCCCGTTCATAGAAGGCAGCTAGAGTTTTCAGCACGTAACGCCAGGCATCTCCCTGATTTGGCACAAACTCCTGAAGAATGGCCTGTGTCGCTGTCTTTCCGCGCTGCGCTTGGTATTCGAGGAAACCGGCAATACGAGGAACGTGCGGAAAGCGCGCCTTTTCCGTCAAAAATCTGCCGATCTCCAGGTCCGGGTTCTCCCCTTCTTCGATTCGCCGGAAGAATTTCAGGATGACGCGATTCCCATAAATAACGGAGCTATTGCTTTGCTCGCCGGTCAGTAGCTTGGGCCGGACGGCCTCGGCCGAAGAGACGAGCTCCGAAAAAGACGCTGCACGAACTCCGCGTAGCCGCCCCATCTCGCCTGGCACTTCGCCCTGTCGTGCTGCGATGTCAAGAAGCTCTGCAAGAAATTCCTGGCTAGAGAAGGCGTCGCGAAGTATAAGCCCTGAACCGTTCCCCATTTCCAATCTTCGCCCTGAATCGTCACCGCCAGATTGCCCTGCAACGAGTGGAATGGAGTACGTTTCTTCCGCTCCTTCCAAGTATTTCACCGTGACCAGCAACACAATCGCCTTCGTTTCATCGCTGCCGACGGGAATCGCATCAGCAATCTCAACTCCGAGAATCTGCCGCGCTTTCCCCCCGAACCAGCGTTGACCCGCTAAAAAGGACGGCAGTTGACCGGGAAGGTTCTGCCGAAGCTCAGAAAGCATTTCCCCGAACATACGATCGCTTGGCACATTTCCTCAACTTTTCGATCAAGCAGAAATGTTCAGAAACAAATCACAGTGGCTGAGGTTCCTCGTACTTTTCCTTCTTCTTCTCGCTCAGACTTCGCTCCAGGAAGTCGCGGGCGAGATCTCGCCCGCCCAAACCGAATGCAATCGCCAGCCCAAACATAAAAGCTCCGAATACAATGGAAAACGCCGCGATCACTGTCTGCCGCGCGACCCCCACCTGTTCCAAAGCCATGGAAACGGCCAGAGCCCAAATTAGAAACCGGATGGACCAGCTCAGCAACTTCGGCGCTGGATAGCCGGCGTTCACGGCGGCGAGGAGCGCAGCGCGCGAGAAGAAATTCGCGGTCACAAGCCCCAAGAACAAGATCAAAATCGCCACGAATATCGCCGGTAGCAGCAAAAACAATCTCGAAATCTGGTCCTGGAGACCTGCGACTCCGAGGACGCTTATTCCGATCAAGATAAAGCCTATCCAAGTCACCCAGAACAGCGAGCGGCTCAGCAGTTCCGTCATCGAAGGCAGTGCCGCCATTCGCAGGAAGCGCGAAGCTCCGGCCTCTTCGGATAACCGGTCAAGCCTGGTGACGTGGAGTACCGTGCGCAAAATTGTCTTCAACAAATAAGCGACGAGCAATCCAACGAGGACAATCACGAGCATGACCAACAATCTCGGCAAGAACTCGGCAAACATGTGCACCAGGTTGCTGTACGCTTGGCTGAGTCCTTGGATAATTACTTCCTTCATGACTGCACCTCAACTTTTCGCCGTCCATCTCTCGATGAGATACGGTTTTTGGCGTTCGAATTCCTGGCACAGAATCTCGGATTGCGTTTCCATCGCTTCCCCCGAAGAATTCGCATGTTCCAGCAGAAACGAATAGAGCCTACCGCGATACAGGGGCACCAACGCCTGCACGAGATGGTCGCGATTAAGCACTGCATGATGATACGACGCAGCAAACTCATACAGAGTCTTGACCCACAGCTCCCCCGCAAAATGAAATTTGGAGCGGTCACTCAAGGCGATTGTCTTGACCTGCGCGTGTGTGTCCTTCGCGAGGATGGCAGCCAGGATCGGCTCCAATTCGTTAACGCCGCTGCGAAAAAGGTCGAAAGTCTTTTCCTGGCTCGGCGGGATACCGTCGCTTGATAACTCGTGATCAGGACCAAAGGTGAGGACCGGTTGCGAATTCGCGGGGCCAATCCAGTTGGGCTGGTTTGTTTCCATACACCAGAAAAAATTGCCGACGGTCTGGCGGATAGCCTCAACGATGTCCGGGCCGCTAGCCGCCGGAGCCGCCGTTTTCGGTCCTAAGAAATACTGACCGCACTTCAACCCCGCGCTAGTCGCCCTAATTGCCATCCAAGCTTCCGGACGCGTGCGAACGGCCTCCTCATGCCATACGTCCTGCTCCAGGCATTGGCTCGCCAATCGGCCGGAAAATCCCCATTCGTCGGAATAAAGCTCGCGGATTCGCTGACTGAAGACAGCCCTGCTCATGGGATAAAGCAGATCGCGCGCTAACAGTCCCTGAAATCTGCTGCGTACGTAGAGGGGAGCAACAAAATCCAAGCCTTCACGATAGACCGGCCGCAGCAAGTTCGCGACCCAGGAAGGGGTCAGGTTCGTCGTTGTCGGCGCAATGACCGCGCACGCTCTTGCGCGAAGCAGATCGGCGGCGGCGACGATAGTCCGCAGCGCCAGTCCCTGAGACGGCGATCTGTCGTACTCGCAGAAAATGCGATGGATAGTGCGTAGCGACGTCAAACCCTTGTGGCCGGCGTCTCTTCGCTCGCTGCTCTGCACAAATATTTGCCTGGTCTCGTCTCCGGACCCGCCGTCCACATTTAAAATCACCGCGCGTTCGCGGACAAAATTCTGCCGAAGGCTCTCTTCGACGCTTTGCAAAGCCTGCCGGATCGTTGAAGCGTTGTTGTAGGACGGAATCCCTACAAGCAGGTCGACCTCGCCGACGCTCATAAGCTCTCGAAGAAAATCGTCTGCGAGAAAACTGTCTTCAGCCAAGTCCCTTGTGCTCCTTATTGCCCAACGATCTGAACGCGGTTGAGAAACTTCCTTGCGGCATTAGCCCACTAAGTCAAATTCGACGGAGACGGAACCAATAAAACTGATAAGGACCCAACGTCAGCAGGTACGGTAAGTCCCCAATCCGAGGAAACAGGTTTCTGCCGAACATCTCTATCGGGATATGCTTCTTATACATCTGCAAATTTAGCTCGACCGCTTGCGCCGAACTAGAAAGGTTGTTCACAATGAGCACTTTTTCTTCGCCTAGGCGGCGCACGTAAGCCAGTACTCTGTGGTTTGAAGGATTCAGGAATTCAATCGAGCCGCGGCTGAACACTCGAAAAGCGTTTCGCGTCTGAATCACCGACTTTGTCCACGATAGTAACGAATGTGCTGACCGTCTCTGCGAATCCACGTTGATCCCCTGGTAGCCATAAACAGGATTGGAGATCAACGGGGAATACAACCGCTCGGGATCTGCCGACGAAAAGCCGGCATTCCATCCGCCGTTCCATTGCATCGGAGTGCGCACTCCGTTTCGATCGCCCAGATAAATGTTGTCGCCCATGCCAATTTCATCGCCGTAGTAAATGATCGGAGTTCCCGGCATGGAAAGGAGCAGTCCGGTCAACAGCTCGACGCGCCGGCGATCGTTCTCCATCATGGGCGCCAGGCGGCGGCGAATCCCCAGATTTATGCGCATGGCCTTGTCGACCGCATACTCGTCGTACATGTAGTCGCGTTCGATGTCGGCGACCATCTCCAGCGTCAATTCATCGTGATTGCGCAAGAAGATGCACCACTGGCAAGTGTCCGGAATCTGCGGTGTCTGCTCCAAAATTTCGATGATCGGTTTGCGGTCTTCCAGCTTCACGGCCATGAACATCCGCGGCATCAACGGAAAGTGAAACGCCATATGGAATTCGTCGCCATTTCCGAAATAGGAGCGCACATCAGCAGGCCATTGATTGGCCTCCGCCAGCAACATTTTGCCCGGATACGCCAGGTCGATACGCTTGCGAAAGTCGCGAATAATCTCGTGAGTTTCAGGCAAGTTCTCGCACGAAGTGCCGTCTCGCTCAATTAAGTAAGGGACCGCATCCAACCGAAAACCGTCGACCCCCATGTCGAGCCAGAACTTCATCACTTCCCACATCGCTTCGCGAACCGCGGGATTGTCGTAATTCAGGTCCGGCTGATGATTGAAAAAGCGGTGCCAGTAATACGATTTGGAAATTGGGTCCCAGGCCCAGTTGGACATCTCTGTATCGACGAAAATAATACGCACGCCCTGATAACGACTGTCCGTGTCGCTCCAAACATACCAATCTCGTTTCGGGTTCTCGCGGGAACTCCTCGCTTCTTGAAACCACGGATGCTGGTCTGATGTGTGATTGACCACCATCTCGGTAATCACGCGAATGCGCCGGTTGTGTGCCGAGGTCAGAAATTCCCTAAAGTCCTGGAGCGATCCATACGAGGGGTGAACGGAAGTGTAGTCAGCGATGTCGTATCCGTCGTCACGCAGAGGCGAAGGATAAAAGGGTAAAAGCCAGATTGCATTTATGCCCAGCTCTTGCAGGTAGTCGAGCTTGCTGGTCAACCCGCGGAAATCGCCAATCCCGTCCGCATTACTGTCGCAGAACGCCCGCACATGAAGCTGATAGATAACCGCGTCTTTGTACCAGAGGTTTTCGTCCTGCAAGAGCAAGGCGGAGCTCTCCTGGTGCGGTTGAGAAACGATAGAAGGTGGAGTCGGTGAATCCTGCAAAGGTCAACCTATCGGATGAACCCGGAAGATATGCGCCGGGAGGATCGATGGATCTAACTGCACGAAATTCTTTGAGCCCCGCCACACGTAGCGCGCATCGGTGAGTAAATCATGCACTTGGTATGCTTCGTGATCGCCTAGCTTCAGCTCTTTTAGAGCGACGGAAATCCAGCCCGCTTGCGTGTTGTGTGGGTCAAGGTTGACGACAACCAAAATCACGTCGGTGAAATCTTCCGAGACTTTGCTGTACGCAATCAGTTGCTCGTTGTCGACCGGGTGAAATCGCAGGCTCCAATCCCCATGCAGCGCTGGGCTCGCCTTGCGAATGGCATTCACGTGCGTGATCAAGTCCTTCAGGCTGTTCGGGTTGTCCGTGTCCCAAACCCGAATCTCATATTTCTCGGAATTTAGATATTCTTCGCTGCCCGCCTGCATGGGCCGATTTTCGTACAGCTCAAAGGCTGGGCCGTAAATCCCGTAGCTCGCGCCGAGCGTTGCGGCCAAAATGAGGCGCGCCACAAATGCCGGCCGGCCGCCCTTCTGCAGATATTCGTTCAAAATGTCCGGCGTGTTGGGCCACACATTGGGGCGGAAGAACTCGCGAACCGGGGCTTCAGTCAGCTCCGTAAAGTATTTCGCCAGATCGGCGCTCGTATTCTTCCATGCGAAATAAGTATAGGACTGTGTGAAACCCAGTTTTGCCAACCGATACATCACCTTCGGTCGGGTGAACGCCTCCGACAGAAAAATGACGTCTGGGTAATCGCGCTTTACGTCCTCAATCAGCCATTCCCAGAATGCAAAAGGCTTTGTGTGCGGATTGTCTACGCGAAAAATGCGAAAGCCCTGCTGGGCCCAGTACACCACAATGCTCTTGAGTTCGTCCCAGAGCTCGGGTGCGTGCTTGCTTTCAAAATCGAATGGGTAAATATCCTG
>Ga0209526_10000452_pt1 | contig 26649 bp, 19 predicted proteins | sample JacPinW_OM2H0_M1_FD_188566 | JGI IMG/M metagenome (GOLD analysis project Ga0209526, IMG submission 188566) | Forest soil microbial communities from Algoma, Ontario, Canada - Jack Pine, Ontario site 1_JW_OM2H0_M1 (SPAdes) (version 2) | ecosystem: Environmental > Terrestrial > Soil > Boreal... | reverse complement strand
CTGCCGCGCGAGCGGGACCACGTGATGGCGGACGATGAGGACGCCGATGTTGTGGAAGTCGTCGTCCTTGAAGTTGGTCAGATCGGGCGTCTCGTCGGGGAGCGCGTGGCACTTGTTGCAGCGCGCCCGATCGTTGAAGAGCACCCACCCACGCTTGGCGGCGTCGTCGATCGCTCGAGCGTCGCCGGCGAGGAAGCGGTCGAACGGCGAATCGAATGACGTCAACGTGCGTTCATACGAAGCGAGCGCGGCGACTAGATCCTGGCCATTCGGTGGGCGGCCGAACACCCTCTGAAATGCCTGCTGGTACTCGGGGAGGGCGGCGAGCGACGCGACGGCGGCCTCGAGGTCCGGCTGCCCCATCTCCACGGGATTCGCGATCGGGAGCGCCGCCTGATCCTCGAGGGTGGTGGCCCGCCCGTCCCAGAACTGAGTCTTGTTGTAGAGCGCGTTCAGCACCGTCGGCGCGTTGCGCTGGCCGCTGCGACCCTGTACCCCGATCGAGGTCGGCCGCCCGTCCGTGAACGCGCGCTGGGGATCGTGGCAAGTGGCGCAGGCGACGGTTCCGTCGACCGACAGCCTGCCATCGAAGAAGAGCTTCTGCCCGAGCGCGATCTTCTCGGGAGTCTGCGGATTGTCGGGCGGAATGGCTGCGAGCGTCTTGTCGTTGGGCAAGCCCACTTGCCTGCTGGATCGCGGCTGGGCGAGCGGGCCTGGCCTTGGAATGGGCGGTAGACGGGCGCTGGGCGCCGACGCCGGCGTGTCACCTGGCACCGCGATCAAGGCGACCATCACGACGGAAGCGCAAACCGCGCAACCGATCGACCCACTTCCCATGCACGCATTCGCTGCACCCGGCAGGCCAACCTTCTCTTCTGCCCGCGGGCGTGTCCGCGCGATCGAACGGGCGATCACGCGGTGTCGAGCGGTTTGGCACTCCTGTACAGCGGTTCGACAACGAAGCGCGTCGCCCCAGAGGGCGCTACCGCCGGCACGATCCATGAATGGAGCGCGGGCCCAGGAAGGGAGCAAGATGAAATCGCGAACGATCGGAACGATGGGGCTGTTGATTCTGGCCGGAGCGCTGGTCGCAGGCGCGGCCGAGGTGAAGAAGCGCGGCGACACGAGCTACATGACGGTCGACCAGAAGGAGCCTTTCGCTTCGGTCCTCAAGCGCATGATGGCCGACAAGCCCAACGTGGAAAAGCGCCATCGCCAGGTGCTCGAGAGCCGTTACGACCTCTCCAACCGGCCGTCGAAGGGCGGCGCGATGTTCCGCGGCAAGCCGCTCCAGGAGGGCGTGCGCGCCAAGCTGCGCGAGGGCGTGACGTGGCAGTCGCTCGCGGCAATGAGCCCCGACCAGGTCCGGGAGAGGGACGCTTTCCCCGGCGCCTTCAAGCCGTTGCCCCACCCGAACCACCCCGAAGGCGGCATGGTCTTTCCCAAGTTCCACATCGATGAGATCAAGCGGCAGGAAGGGCGCGACCTGACCCGCTTCGACCTCGATTTCGACCTGCCGGACCACTTCCTCCCCGAATTCCCACCCCCCATCTTTCTCACCACCCGGACGGATCTGGGCGACGTCTCGCAGGGCAAGCTCGTGACCATCATGAACTATTACGAGCTGTTCAACGGGATCCTGAACCCGAAGGACCTCGAGGGGCTGCGCCTGCTCGTCACGCCCTTTCCCCAGCAGCAGTTCAACCAGACGGAGGATCGCCGCAGCGAAGCGCCTTCCCGCGGCGTGACCTGCTTCGACTGTCACGTCAACGGGCACACCAATGGCGCCACCCACGAGGTCGGCGATATCCGGCCGCAGGAGTTCCGTCATCGCATCGAGACGCCCAGCCTGCGCGGCGTGAACATCCAGCGCAGCTTCGGCTCGCAGCGTGCCCTGACCAGCGTCGAGGACTTCACCGAGTTCGAGCAACGCGCGGCTTACTTCGACGGCGACCATGTCATCGCCACCAAGAAGGGGGTCAACGTCCTGGAGCGCGGCAGCCAGGTCCATTTCATGGCCGAGCTGCAGAAGCTGCTCGACTTCCCTCCCGCCCCCAAGCTGCGCGTGGCCGACGGCAAGCTCAATCCGGCCACGGCGTCCGAGTCCGAGCTGCGCGGACAGGAGGTGTTCTTCGGCAAGGGCCAGTGCGCGACGTGCCACCTGCCGCCGTACTACACGGACAACTCGATGCACGATCTGCACACCGAGCGCTTCTTCAAGCAGGAGCTGGTCGACGGGATGGTGATGGCCGGCGACGGTCCGATCAAGACATTCCCGCTGCGCGGCATCAAAGATTCGCCGCCCTACCTGCACGACGGGCGCCTGCTCACGCTGGACGACACGGTCGAGTTCTTCAACCTCGTGCTGGAGACGAAGCTGACCGACGCGGAGAAGAGGGATGTGGTGGCGTTCCTGCGCGCGCTCTAGCGCGCGTCTGGCGACGACGAGCTCAGCTCCAGAACGACGCTCCCAGCAGAATGAGCGTGATCCAGACGAGCAGCGCCGCATTGGCGCGACGACGGGCGGGGAGTCTCTCCGCGCTGACGTCTCGTAAGCTCGGCCACGGCATGCAACAGACCTCGATCCGGCGAGAGGCACCGGTCCAGCGGATCCTCCGCAAGTTCCGTGCCCCCCACCACGTCGAGGCGGGCGGCCACGAGACGCGCTCCGGGTGGATACGGAGCTGACCGAACTCCGACATGCCTGTCGAGCGGCTGCGCATCTCCGCACGCCGATCCGGAAGCGATCCATCTGGCGCTCCACTACACGATCGACCGGCACGATTCGTGAACGACACCGACGCGGCCGCTGGGACAATGGCGGTCCGAAGGAGGTCCACATGCGAACATTCTTTGCGTCCGCGCTTCTTGTCGTGGCTTTCACCGCGTGCGCCACTCCCGGTGAGCGGACCGCGATCGGCGCGGGCGGCGGAGCGGCGGTCGGCGCGGGTGTCGGCGCGCTCGCTGGCGGGTGGGAAGGCGCAGCCATCGGCGCCCTCGTCGGCGGCGTCGCGGGCGGCGCGATCGGCAACTATCTCGACAAGCAAGCGCAGGAACTGCAGGCGGTCACGAACGCCAGGCGGACCGAGAACGGTATCCTGGTGGACCTCAAATCGTCTCTCTTGTTCAGCACCGACAGCGCGGTCCTCAAGCCCGCCGCGGTGGAGCAGATCGCGCAACTCGGCGACATCCTCGCCAAATACCCCGACGATCGCATTCGCATCGAGGGGCATACGGACTCGACGGGATCCACGGCGCACAACGAGCAGTTGTCGCTACATCGCGCGTTGGCGGTCCGCGACGTGCTTGCGACCCGCGGCGTCAACCCGCGGCAGATGCTCGTCGAAGGCGCCGGAGCGGCGCGGCCCATGGCCGACAACTCGACTTCTGAGGGGCGCGCCGAGAACCGACGCGTCGAGCTGCACATCGACGTTCCGCAGCGCTCGTGAGCGCCGTCAGCCTGCGATCAGCTCGTGTTCGCTCCATCATTCCGGACCCAGAGCTCTCTGAACTGCTTTGAGCAACCCTTCCTCGCTGAAGGGTTTGAGCAGGTAATCCACCGCGCCGGCCTTCAGAGCTCGCGACCGCAGTTCCTCATCTCCATGTGCGGTGATGAAGATGATCCGCATCTCGCCATGGCTGGCCACGAGATGGCGCTGCAATTCGAGGCCGCTCATTCCCGGCATGCGCACATCGAGGATCAGGCAGTCCGTCTCGCGCGCACGATCGGAGCTCAGGAATTCCTCGGCCGAAGCAAATACCTCCACTACGAACTTGACGGACCTGAGCAAGGCCCGAAGGGACTCACGGACGGCGTCGTCGTCGTCGACGACCGAAATGAGAGGTTTCTTCGCCATCCGGAACCTTTCGCTCTCTTCATGCATGATCGGCGTTACACCGGAGAAGATCTATTACACCTTGGTATAAAGGCGTAGGCCTTGGGTCTCATGCCTTTTTGTCGCGCCGAATCCCCAGCTTTTCGGCCATCCTGACCAGGTCTGCCAGCGACCCTGCGCGCATCTTGTGCATCACCTGTGCCCGATGGACCTTCACGGTAATTTCGCTGGTGCCCAGCTCGGCGGCGACCTGTTTGTTGAGCAGCCCTGAGACCACCTGTTCCATCACTTCCCGCTCACGCCGCGTCAGTGACTGATACCGGCCGTTCAACGCGCCCATCTCCGCTTGCCGCCGGCGTGCGGCCCGATGGCGCTCGATCGCTTGCGCGATCGCATCCAGCAGATCCCGGTCGAGGAACGGCTTGGTCAGGAACTCCTGGGCCCCCGCTTTCATGGCCCGCACCGTCGTCGGAACGTCGCCATGCCCCGTGATGAACACGATGGGAATCTCGAGGTTGGTTTCGGCCATCCGCGATTGGAGATCCAGCCCGCTCAGGCCGGGCAGCCGGACATCGAGCACCAAGCAACTGGGAACGTCCAGCGGCGGGCGGGCCAGAAACTCTTGCGCCGAAGCAAAGGTCTCGACCTTCATCCCCGCCGACCGGATCAGACTTCCCAGGGCCTCTCGCACCGAGGCATCGTCATCCACGACGAACACGGTTGCGTCCGGCTCGGGCATCACTGCCCCTGCCGGCAGTTCGAACTGAAGGCGGCCGCGTTGGTCGAAGCCAGCTGCTCCGCGCGGCTTCGCAGTTTGGACGCCAGGTGGCTGATCACCGCTGAGAAAGCAATGATGCCGGCGACGCACTGGGCAACTGCACGCCAGAATCCGTGGTCTCGGCCCTTCTCCGTCATGTCCATGGCGGTACCAGACGATAGGACCAGTCAGGCGCTTTCTGCCAACTCGAGGCTACCTTCCTTACAGGACACAGCGTAGCAGACGCCCGCGCGCACACGAAAGCTTCCACATCGAAACGACCCCTCCCCGTGCTATCGCGCCTTCCGGCGACGACGGGTCGTCATGTCCGTACTCGAGCCAGGTGCCTCATGCAGCGCTGCCGGGCGCATGGGCCCGGCGCCGGCGTCCGTCCGCTTGAGCGCGCCCGCGATTTCAGCCAGGTCCGTGACGTCCAGGGTCAGGTTTCCGGCGGCGATCCAACCGTCTACTTGTTCGGTCGACCGAGCCCCGACGATCGCGCCGCTGACCCCGGGCCAGCTCAGCGTCCAAGCAACTGCGACAGCCCCGATCGAAACGCCGTGTCGCGACGCGATTGGCCGCAGGGCGTCTCGAAGCGCCAGGTTGCGGCTGACAAGCGGGTCCTGAAATTCAGGGTTGCTGCGACGCCAGTCGTCCGCCGCCATCCGCTCAACCCTTGCGCGGCTGAAGGTGTCGGTGAGGATCCCGGATTGCATCGGGCTGTAGACGATGACGCCGGTCCCATGCGCGCCGCTCCACGGAATGACGTCCGCGGCAGCCTGGCGATGGATCAACGAGAACGGCGGCTGAAGTGAATCGACATGGCGAACACGCTCAGCCCGCTCGAGCAGTCCCACGTTGAAGTTCGAGACCCCGCCCGCGCGCACCTTCCCTTCCCGGATCAGGCGCGACATCTCACCCCAGGACTCTTCCACCGGCGTTCCGAGCCCGTCCGGCCAATGGAACTGGTACAGATCGATGCGCTCGACACCGAGCCGGCGAAGTGAAGCCTCGACTTCTTTGCGGATCGATTCCGGCCGCAGGTTGCGCTCCGGTTCTTCGAAGGGTCGCGATGGATCAGCGATCATCCCGCCTTTCGTGAAGACATGGGGACGCTCGGCGGCTGGGAGCTCGCGCAGCGCCCGTCCGACAACCTCCTCGGAATGGCCCAGTCCGTAGATGGCCGCGGTGTCCACCCAGTTGATGCCACGCGTGACCGCGTGCTTGATGGCCGCGATCGAATCGGCGTCGTCCTGGCTTCCCCAGCCGTAGGCCCAACCTCCACCGCCGATGGCCCACGCGCCGAAGCCGACCTGAGTGATCTGAAGACCGCTCGTTCCGAGCGGACGCCTGAGCAGGTTCATGATGAAAACTCCTTGTTCTGCCGCTCCGGCGGCAGGTCCGTCGAATACGCGTTGACGATTGCCGAGAGATCCAGGTCCGGCGCCTGTGATGCGACCCTGTCGAACAGGTCGCGGGTCAAGGACGTGAGCGGGACAGCCGAAGGCGATCCCCGGACAGGCTGGTAGAGCGCGATACCCAGGTCGAGGTCCTTCAGCATGTCGCGAATCGCGAACATCGTCGGCTCGTGCAAGTTCCGCAGGAAACCCGCTTCCCGCGTCTTGAGCGCTGGCGCGAGACGGGTGAGAGCCCAGAAGACCTGTTCCGGGTTGAGGCCACGCCCTGTCCCGGCGGCCATCAGCTCCGCGGCCCCAGCGCTGACAATGGCCAGGAAGCAGTTGGCAACCAGCTTGAGCGCGGCCGCGCTTCCGAGCTCGCCGACATAATGCACCTCTCCCAGCTGCTGCAAGACCGGCCGCGCGGCCTCCAGATCCTCGACGAGCGCCGCAGCCGCCAGGATGACCAACGTTCCGCTGTTGACGGCCGGAACGCTGCCCATCACCGGCGCCTCGATCAGCCTTGCGCCGTTCAGCTTTGCGGCAGTGGCCAGCTCTTGCGCGACGCCCGGCCCGGCCGTGCTCATCTCCAGGATGGTTTTCTTGGCCGCGGCCGAGAAAACACCGGCTGGACCGAAGTAAACCTCGCGCACCGCCTGCGGGCCAGTCACCATGCTGACCACGACATCCGCATCCCGTGTGGCATCAGCGGGCGAATCGGCGACGCGCCCGACGTCCAGGGCTTCGGCCTTGCTCTTCGTTCGGTCCCAGACCGAGACCTGAAAGCCTCCCGCCTTCAGGCGGTGGGCGATCGCGCCGCCCATCCGCCCGGTCCCGAGCACTGCCACCCTGGTCATTGCCGCCAACCTCCTCGTCTGTTCATTGCCTTCCTTTAAAGGGGTCCGATGTCGCCAGACCGCTTGCGTCCGGGCTCGCGGTCCGGGCGCTCCTGGCCGTCAGTTGCCCCGGTCCGCCGAATTGGTAGCTGCAGGGCTTGCCGCCAGCTGCTCCCTTTCGCTGGAGACCTGTGGGTCCCCTACCGACGCAGCGCGCCCTTCGCCCTCGTCCTTCGCGAGCATGGGTGCCACCCAGGCCCCGGATGAAGCGGGCAGCGATTGGCCGGCCTCCGCACGAGCCTGGTCCGTGCTGGTAACGGGGCCGTTCTCCGGATCAATGGCGTCGGTGTGCAGCTGAGCCGTGACCTGTCCCGCGAGCGCGCGGGCTTCGTCGGTGCTGGTCGGGATTGGGTTTGCGCGTGCGACACCGCTTGCGGCGACGGAAAGCGCGAGTGCGACGGCGAGTGAAATGCTGAGTTTCGAGGACATCGTAGGTCTCCTTGTTCGTGTTTGCTTCATGTCGCAAGCTTAGGAACCGGGACGCCACGCGACGCGCCGGATCCGACCGGAGACCGCCTTGTGTCAACGAGCGCCGGAAAACCGTGGCCCTGACGAGCAGCTGCCGGGCCTGGCGACTGCAGCGCGGCGATCAAGTCAGCCGCACTCGTTAGGACATTCACAGTGGGGTTCACTTCTTTGTCTCCAATCTGGGTCACAGGACGATGACCGTCTTGCCGTCAAAGCGACCGTTGCTCCATGTCGCCGGGACATCGCCAAGCTCAATTCGCTTGATTGGTGGTGGGACGATGCGTCCTGTGATGACCGCGTCCGCAAGTCGCTGCAGCGCCCCGGGGGACATCGCTACCTGAAAGTTCACGCCTCTGATCCCGGCCTTGGCCAGCGACTCCACGTCCGCGGACCGCCTGGTGCTCAGAGCGGTTCCACCCCGGCGTACCAGAGAAGCAACGGCAGCAAATCCATCGTGGTCGCGTGCCAGGTCGATGACGACGTCGACGCCGACCGGGTGGGCCCGGCGCACTGCGTCCCGGAGTGAGACTGCGGTGTGGTCGAAAGTCTCAGCCGCTCCGTAAGTGCGCATCCGTGCGGCGGCGTCAGCCCGCGCATTGGCGTCGACATGAGCGCCGGCTTGCGCTGCGAATTGAGTTGCAAAAGACCCGACGCCGCCACCCGCGCCGATGATGAGTACGGTCTTACTGGCAAGCCGACCAAGAGACTGAACGATTTGCAGCGCAGTCACCCCCGCAGTCGGCAGCGCGGCCGCCACCACCGGGTCAAGCTTCTTCGGCATCCGAGCGAGGTTGGCGTCCTCGCTGACAGCGACGTACTCGGCGAAAGTACCGGCGGATCCAACCGGTGCCATGAACAGCTGCCCGAAGACAACGTCGCCGGACGAGAACCGGGTGGTGTTTTCGCCGACCCCCTCCACGACACCCGCCACGTCGGTGCCGAGGACCAGCGGGAATTTACCTGGCATCATCGACTTCCATTCCCCATCGCTGATCAGGCGATCCATCGGGTTCATGCCCGCCGCCCAGATCTTGATCAGGATTTGACCTGGTCCGGGCTTCGGCTTGGGCAGCTCCATGACCGCGGGTTCTGCTCCGTATTCGTTGACTGCGATCGCTTGCATCTGGGTGGACTCCCTTCGACTGGGCGGCGACACCCAGAGTGCAGGCGATGTGCCACACCAAGCACTGGGGTGGCCCATGTCGATTCGAGTTGCCACGGTGCCGAAGAAAGCCTCCCGGTAAGTTGGGCGCGAGATCGCTGACGAGCAGACGGGAGCGCTTTTTTGATCGATTCCGCACAGCGGTGTCGGATCGCTGTGCAAGGTCGCGCCCTCCCACCCCCAGTCTTCGACAGCCTGGGCTGGCTTGCCGGTTGGTTGTCTGCGCGTGGGACGCGCGGGTTGGAGAAGCCCGGCCGCGAAACCGGGCCTCTCCGACTTCCTATGGGTCGTCAGCCTGCAGGCCAGTGACCGGGTCGAGGAAGAGCCGCTTCGCTTCACCCTCGGCGCCGCCGAGGGTGAACAGGTTCAAGAGCGAGCCCGCCTTCGTGTCAAAGGAGAAGTTCCCGATCCTCCCCGTCTCCCAATTGTCCTCGATGAAGCGGAGGACCGAGCTCTGGTCCGTCACGGTGTGGTCGACGAAGTTGCGCTTGGCGAATGGCGAGATCACCAGCAACGGCTGGCGCGGACCATAGCCGCAGCGGGTCTGGTAGCCGCCCAACGTGTGCTGCACGTCGGCACGCGCTCCGCAGCCGCTGACGGAGAGCGCGTCGTGCGCCAGGTCCTGCGACTGGTTGACGATGGGGCCTGCAACGTGATCGTACCAGCCGTCCGAGTCGTCGTAGAGGATCACCACCGCGAGGTCCTTCCAGAAACGCGTTTGTTGCAACCGGTTGAGGGTCGAGACGAGGAATTCCTGCTCGTCGAGTGGATCGGAGTAACCTGCGTGGCCGTCCTGGTAGGCCGGCGCCTTGAGGAACGAGACCGCCGGAAGATTGCCAGCCTCCACCGCAGCCCAGAAGTCGACCAGGTCGTACTGGTGGTTCGCCGCCCCGTCGTGGCCGATCTCCGCGACCGAGCTGGGCGATGTGTGCGAGAGGTTCTGCGTCGATTTGTAGAACTGGAACGGCTGGTGATGCGGAATGTAGTCCTTGCTCACCACGCCCGCCTTGTTTGCATGCGTCTGCAGGCAGTTGCGGAAGCCGCCGTTGAACCAGCCCCAGGTGATGCCCTTCTCATTGAGCAGGTCGCCGACGTTGCGGTTGTTCGGGTCGACTGAGGTAGAGGTGTCGCGGGTATCGCAGATGTCGCCGGTGGGCTGGGGGTCGCCGAACACCGTGCCCGCCGCGGTCACGGCGAAGGGGAGGTCCGGCGTGAACCCGTGCGTCTGGCCGGAGACGAGGTTGAGCGCGCCCGGCGTGGATGGCCCGAAGACTGTAGAGTACGAGTTGTCGCTCATGGCGAAGTGCTGCGCGTAGTTCCATAAGGCGGTGACGGTGTTGCCGTCGAAGTAACCCATCACCTGGCCACCCTTCTCGCCGTTGGGGCCATCGCCGCGCCCCACCTTCTCGACGAAGAGGTCCATCAGGCCGTTGTCATAAGCGCGCTGCTCGTCGCTGTAAGCGTGGTCCTGGTCAGCGGTCTCGAACTGGGAGCGGTCGAGCCGGAAGGGCTGCACCGAGTTGGGATTGTTGGGGGCGAGCAGCGACTCGTTCAAACCATTGACGCTGGGCGTGTCGGGCCGCGACTCGAAGCGCGGCTCGCCCTGCGGATTTAGCGCGTTCGGATAGGTTGCGAAGTAGTGATCGAAGGAGACGTTCTCCTGGAAGATCACCACCAGGTGCTTGATGGGCGTCTGCGTTTGCTGTTCCCACTTGTCGTCGTCCGCGCTCGCTCGGGCGACTGACGCCACTGCGAGAGTCGCCAGTAGCGTTGCGCGGGCATAGCGGCCGCAGAGATGATCGCTGACCTTCATGCAGCTCCCCTTGGTTGGGCTTGCGCCGACTCCATGCCGGCGCGGCGCGAACTGTAACGATCGGAGGAGTGCGCGCTCAGTGATCTCGGCGTGCCATGATCGTGTCACTTGAGCGGGTCCATCCGACCAACGGCGCGGCGGCCGTTGGTCGGGGCGTCAGGGTCACGGCCAGCGCCTCTAGAGCGCGTCGCAGGCCGTCGCGTCTGGATCCGCCGCCGCGCCCGGCACCCAGCGCACGTTCGCGAACGAGAGCTGGAACGCGCGCTCGGTGTAGAAGAGGAGCGGCGTGTTCACGATGGCCATGTCGGTACCCGCGGCCGCGAAGCACTGGAGCGGGATCTTGACCGTCTGCCGGACGCCCGTCGGCAGGCTCCGGAAGAGCCTGGTCGCGTCCACTTCGCCGAGACACGGCCAGACGCAGTCCACGCGCATCTTGAGCGATCCCGCCGGCGACTGTCCGACGATTGCATCGAGCACGAGCGCTCCCCGAGCGTTCAGGTAGCCGCGCAGGTCCGCCGTCGCCGGCGACTGCGAGTAGATCTGCCCCGGGCCCGTCCCCGTCCAGGTGACCTTGCGCCCATCTCCCTGGACCGTCACATCGGTGGTCTGGACGCTGATGTTGCCGTCGGCCGAGGTCGTTGGCGCGTTCGGGTCCGGGCTCACGGCGACGCTCCAGTTCGCGGGGGAGCCGATGTAGAGCTGGTACGGCGGCGCATCGCCTCGAACGTAGATGTCGAGGTCCTGCGTGGCGGTGCCTCCGCCGCCGGTCTGGCCGCATCCGATCGCCGGAGACGTCTCGTCGAGCGGCCGAAGAACGACCTGGTCTCGATAGCCGAGCCCGAAGCCGTAAGCGAAGAGCGGCTCGTACGGCGTGTCGCCCACGTTGAGCGGCGTCTGGCACCCTGCGGCCGGCCAGGAGTAGGAGAGCTTGCCCGTGAAGCCGCGCCCGGTCCGGCCGCGCGCATCGCGGAAGAGGAGGTCGGCGATCGAGCCCGCCTCGGTGCCGGGCAGGAACGCCGCGACGAACGCGTCGGAGCGGTTCAGCTCCTTGTTGACGTAAGCCGGACGGCCGGAGAAGAAGATGGTGATGACGGGCGCTCCCCGGCCCTTCACCCGGTTCAGCACCGCCAGGTCCGACGGATACCGGGCCGCGTGCTCGAGCGTGCGCGTCCGGCCGATGTCGCCGACGCCCTCGGCGTAGGGCGTCTCGCCGATGACCGCGATCACCGCGCTGTCAGGGCCGAACGGGAACGAATCGACGCCCTCCGCCGTCGCGCTGTAGGTCACGTTCGCGTCGCCGACCACGCGGCGGATGCCGGCCAGCACCGTCTCGCCGTTCGGGAAGTCGGCGTTGCTGTTGCCGGTGCCCTGCCACGAGAGCGTCCACCCGCCGGTCTGGACGGAGAAGCTGTCAGCTCCCTTCCCGACGACGAGGATCTTCCGGTTGCGCGCCAGGGGAAGCACGTTCGCATTGTTCTTGAGCAGCACCGCGGAGCGCTGCACCGCCTCCCGGGCAAGCTCGCGATGCACGAGCGCGCCCGCGTCTCCCGCCAGCCGGCGCCCCGAGGGGCGGCGCGCTCCGAAGAGACCCGCGCGTAGCTTCACGCGCAGGATGCGGGTCACGGCGTCGTCGATGCGCGACATGGGGACTTCGCCGCTCCCGACGAGCTGGATGGTGTTCTCGATGAACTGGCGCCACTCCGCGGGGACCATGAAGACGTCGATGCCGGCGTTCAGCGCCCTGGCGCAACGGAAGTTGCTGCAGCCGGCCACCTGGCCGATCCCGTTCCAGTCGGAAACGACCAGCCCGTCGAAGCCCATCTTCCCCTTCAGGACGTCCGTGACGAGGTAACGGCTCCCGTGGATCTTGCCCTCGCGGATCCCCAGCTGTTCGTTGGTCCAGCTGTTGAACGAGATCATCACGGTCTGTGCACCCGCGCCCAGCGCGCCGAAGTATCCCTGGCCGTGGACTTCTCGCAGGATCGCCTCCGGCGACGGGTTCACGCCCTGGTCCCTGCCCTCGGCGGTGCCGCCGTCGCCGATGAAGTGCTTCGCGGTCGCGAGCACGCCCCGGAGCCGGCGCACCGAGCGGTCCTCGCTCTTGCCCTCGTGCTCGCCGTCGTCGTCGCCCGCGTTCTGGAGCCCGGCCACGTAGGCCGCGGCATACGCGCGGGTGATGGCGGGATCCTCGGAGAACCCCTCGTACGTCCGGCCCCAGCGATCGTCGCGCACCACCGCCAGGGTGGGCGCGAAGGCCCAGTCCTGACCGGTGACGCGGACCTGCTCCGCGGTCGCGCGGGCGATCCGGCGCACCAGGCAGGGGTCGCGCGCAGCGCCGAGGCCGATGTTGTGCGGGAAGAGCGTGGCGCCGAACACGTTGCTGTTCCCGTGGACCGCGTCGATCCCCCACATGATGGGGATCTTCACCGCGCCGTCGGCCGCGAGCGCCGCGTCCCAATAAGCGTCGGCGAGCGCGAGCCAGGCGGAGGGCGTCGCGTGCTTGTCGTTGCTCGGCCAGGACCCGCCACCATTCAGCACCGAACCGATGTGGTACTGGCGCACCTCGGCAGGGCTGATGCTCTGGATCTCCGCTTGCGTCATCTGGCCGACCTTCTCGGCAAGGGTCATGCGCGAGACCATCGCGGCGACGATCAGTTCGGTGAGGGGATCTCGCCCGACCTCGCTCCGGATCCTGGGCCAGTCTGCAGTGGGCGGCGGCAGGGATGGGATCTCGCCACAGCGCTCGTCGTCGTCCTCCCGGGCCTGGGCTCGCTGATCGCCAGCGACACCTACGACCAGGACAAGACTGACGAGAACGGCAACACCGGACGGGGAACGCCTTCGGATGGGGGTCGTCAAACGAGGCTCCTCTTGTGAGATGGGCGCGCGAAGCTACTTCACCCGCCCGGCGAGCCGGCGCAGCAGCAACATGAAAATGTTCGGTTCCTCCCACGTAGAAATTTCCGCTCACGAATGCGGAGTGCAATGAGGCGACAAAACTGAATCTCGACGCAGTCCCAGGAGTCTGAGGATGAACGTGAATGTCATCGTCGTGGCCGCTTCCCTTCTGACCCCTGGCGTTCTGGTGGTCGTTTGATCCCGTATTTTCTCATCCCACCGCTGCAGATCGGGCCGGTCGCGGTCCAGCCCTTCGGCATTCTCGCAGCGGCAGGCGTCTGGCTCGCGTCGGCGCTGCTCCTTCGGGGGGCACGCCGTCGCGGACTGGGTGAAGCGCCGGTACGGGATTTCGCTGTCTGGGCGGTCTTCGCAGGCGTGATCGGCGGGCACCTGGTACACCTGCTCCTCTACCACCCAGAGGAGCTCCGGCAAGGCGGCGTTCTGCAGCTTCTTAGAGTCTGGGACGGCCTCTCCTCGACAGGCGGCGTAATCGGCGGCGTCCTCGCGGCCGCCATCTTCTTCCGTGCGCGGCGCATTCCGTTCTCGCGCTACTCGGATGTATTCGCGCTCGCAGTCGCGCCCGGGTGGGCGGTAGCGCGCCTGGGATGCTTCTCGGTGCACGATCATCCCGGGCGCCTCACCTCTTTTGCGCTCGCCGTGGCATTCCCTGACGGGGCGCGCCACGATCTCGGCTTCTATGACGCCTTGGTTCTGTTCGCCCTGACCGGCTTGCTGTACGCGCTCGAGCACCGCCGTACCCTGCAGGGGAGGCTCCTGCCCGTACTCGCGGTCGGATATGGCACGGCGCGCTTTTTTCTCGACTTCCTGCGCGCAACGGACCTCCCCTACTCCGACGCCCGATACCTCGGCCTGACTCCCGCGCAGTATGCCGCTGTGGCTCTCATCGTCTATGGGGTGGCGCGCCTCGCACGAGCTCCGCGGCACGCCGCAGTGACGAACCCGGTGACGGTGGAACATCCATCGGTGGCGCGATCCTAGCCTGCGGGTACAGCCGGGCATGGACACCCGGCGTGCTCATCATGGACCAAACGTTGTCACGGAACGGGAACCCAAGCAGAATGCATCCGATGCGCCGGGTTGCAGCAGCTTTCGCTGTCAGCGTCCTGGTGGGCTCCACGGCCCTTCCCGCTCTAGCTGCGCTCTGGTGCGCCTCTGCGCATCCAGATGCCTGCTGCGCGAGAAGCGGCGACGATAGGGGTACCGCGCTCGAGCGTGCTCCTTGCTGCAAGGTCGTCGGCGCGGTGAAAGATGCGACACGCGAGCAGGTCGCGCCGCGCGCATCGAGCGGCTCGGCCATGGCCATCCCCGCGGCTGCGCCGGTGTTGAGCCACCTCGTCGCCCTGATTGCGAATGCACGTCCACCAGAGTGCATGCAATGCCCGGTGTCGCCGCCGCTCGGGCCACCCTTGCGTCTGCGGATCTAGACCGACCTCCGCCCGAAGAAAACGCGCGAGCGGCGCGATGGCGCGCATCCGTGCGCTGTCCTCGCCGAGCGCGCTGGGATGTGTCGGTCACCCTCTGCAAGGAAGATCCCATGAATCCAGTCCTGCTCCTGTTCCTCCTGGCGTGCTCAGCCGTGCTCGCTTGCGTCGCGCTCCCCCCGCCGTTGCCGCCAGCCAACGATCCAGCGAACGACAAGGCGGCCGAGGCGCCTTACTCTCCTCCTGCGCAGCTGCCCGCAGGGCCTACGGCCGGCGCGGATGCTGGCGTCGCTGCCGAACCCCACCACCACCAAACGCGGCCCGGTACCGACGGAGGGACGCCGTGAAGAGCGTGCGATGGCTATGGGGCGCCCTTGCTGCAACGGGCTGCGCTTCCGTCTCCCCGAAGGCGAGCTTCGACGATGTGTCGGCGCTCGTGGCTGAACGTGGAGGCGCTCGCATCCACTGGGACCAGGGCACCCCCGCCGACGAGCAGGTGCGGGCGCGCGTCCACGATCTGGTGACAGGCACGCTGACGCCGGACGGAGCCGTCGAGGTGGCGCTGCTGCGCAACCAAGGGCTGGTCGCCACCTACGAGGAGCTTGGCATCGCGCAGGCTGACCTGGTGCAGGCCGGACTTCTGCGGAACCCGAGCTTCGGAGCGCGCGTGCGGTTCCCAACCTCTGGCCCTGGGACGTTCATCGATACGGAGTTTTCCGTCGCGCAGGACTTCCTCGACCTTTTCACCCTCCCGCTCCGCAAGCGGGTAGCCGCCGCCCAACTGGATGCAGCGAAGGCCCGCGTCGGGAGCAGCGTCCTGGAGCTGACGGCGCAAGTCCGGCAGGCCATGGTGACGCTGCAAGCGGCGCAGGCGACGGTCGAGGTCCGCAAGCTGGTGCTCGAAGCCCAGAGCGCCGCCGCCGAACTGAGAGCGCGGCAGCGCGCTGTGGGCAACGTCAGCGACCTCGACGTCACCCGGGAGCAGGCGTTCTTCGAGCAGTCCAAGCTCGATCTCGGGCACGCCGAAGAACAGGCCGTCGAGCAGCGCGAGCAGGTGAACCGGCTGCTCGGACTGTGGGGGCCCGAGAGCGCCTCCTGGAAGGTCGAGAGCAGGCTCGCCGACCCGCCCGAGCAGGATCCCTCGCTCGACCATGTCGAGTCCCTGGCCATCGGGCGCAGGTTGGACCTGCTCGCGGTTCGGGCCGAAGGGCAGGCGCTGGAGGAAGCTGCCTCACTGACGGGTGTGAGCCGCGCGCTCCCCGGTCTTCAAGCAGGCGTCTCCACGGGACGCGACCCGGAAGGGACCCACATCACGGGGCCTGAGCTCTCGGTCGAGTTGCCCATCTTCGACCAGGGGCAGGCGCGGGCGGCTCGCATTCTGGCCCAGGTCCGACAGGCCCGTGCGCGTCAGGCCGAGCTTGCGGTCAACATCCGGGCCGAGGTGCGGGCGCTGCGAAATCGCCTCGTCGTCGCTCACCGGTCGGCCGAGCGCTACCGCACCGTCCTCCTGCCGCTGCGCGAGAAGGCGGTGAAGGATTCGCAGCTTCGCTACAGCGCGATGCTGCTCGGCGTCTTCCAGCTCCTGCAAGCCCGGCGAGAGCAAATCGAAGCCTACCGGAACTACCTCGACACCGTCCGTGACTACTGGATCACGCGCGCCGAACTGGAGCGCGCCACCGGGGGTTCGCTCGATGCGCAGCCCCCGAAGGAGAAGACCCCGTGAAAGCCGCACTCATTCTAGCTTCTGCACTGGCCCTCCCTGCTGCCGCCGCCCAACCGTACGTCCCGGTCGTCACACCCAACGGCTCCACCCTGCCCTACAAGCTCGACCACGGGGTCAAGGTTTTCCACCTCATGGCCGAACAGGTGAAGCGCGAGATCGCGCCGGGCATGGTGATCAACGCCTGGGGCTACAACGGCCAGACGCCCGGGCCCACCATCGAGGCCGTGGAAGGCGACCGCGTCCGCATCCTCGTCACCAACCACCTGCCCGAGGACACGTCCGTCCACTGGCACGGCGTCCTGCTTCCCAACGGAATGGACGGCGTACAGGGCTTGAACCAGCCGCACATCAAGCCGGGCGAGACGTTCGCCTACGAGTTCACGCTGCGGCAGAGCGGCACGCAGATGTACCACCCGCACGCCGACGAGACGCTCCAGATGGCCCTTGGAATGGAGGGCTTCTTCATCATCCACCCGCGCAAGGAGCGCGTCCGCATCGACCGCGACTTCGCGATCTTCCTGCACGAGTGGGACGTGCCCATCGGCGGCGCGACTCCGAATCCGAACACCATGCTCGACTTCAACCTCTTCACGTTCAACGCGCGCGCCTTCCCCGGCACGGCTCCGCTGGTGGTGAAGAAAGGGCAGCGCGTCCGCGTGCGCATTGCAAACCTGAGCATGGATAGCCATCCCATCCACATCCATGGCGTCCACTTTGCCGAGACGGGCACTGACGCCGGACCGACGCTGCTGTCTGCGCGAGTGCGGGAGACGACGGTGAATGTTCCGCCGGGCACCACGCGCGACATTGAGTTCGTCGCCGATGCGCCGGGGGACTGGGCCATGCACTGCCACAAGAACCACCACACGATGAATCAAATGGACCACACCGTACCCAACCTGACGGGCGTCGATCAGTCCGGCGTCGAGGAGAAGGTGCGCAACCTGCTCCCCGGCTACATGGCGATGGGCCAGAACGGGATGGGCGACATGATGGACATGGGTCGGCCGCCCAACACCCTGCCGATGATGACCGGCAATGGCCAGTTCGGGACCCTCGACATGGGCGGCATGTTCACGGTGGTGAAGGTGCGCGAGGGCATCACCAGCTACGCCGATCCGGGACCGTACAAGAATCCGCCCGGCACGGTCGCGCACAAAGTCGCGGACGACTCGGGGAAGGAGAAGCGGCGCGAGCCCGAGCACAAACAGATGCATCACCACAGCGGAACCGACTGATGCGGACGTGGGCGATCATTGCGACCGTGTTCGCAGCCGGCACCCTCGCTGCTGGCGGAACGCTCGCGGCGATGCTCCTGCGGGGCGGAATCAGCGCAAGGACTGAACCGTCGTCGCTCGAAGCATCGCTGGCGTTGAAGGCCCGGCGTATGGCGCTTCGTGGCTCTCGCGACAAGCGCAATCCCGTGGCGCCCGCGCCGGAAGTGATCAGCGAGGGCCTCAGCCACTTCGCGGACCACTGCGCGTCCTGCCATGCCAACGACGGCAGCGGCCACACGGAGATGGGCCAGCACCTGTACCCGCGCGTGCCCGACATGCGGCTGGCACAAACGCAGGAGCTCACCGATGGGGAACTGTTCGCCGTCATCGAGGACGGAGTCCGCTTCACCGGCATGCCTGCGTGGGGCGACGAGAGCGACCAGAGCCAGCTTGCAGGCTGGCACCTGGTGCATTTCATCCGGCACCTGCCGCACCTCACGCCAGAGGAACAGCTCCAGATGGAGGCACTCAATCCGAAAGGACCCGAGGAGCGCCAGGAGGAGCAAGACGAGGAGAGCTTCTTGAAGGGTGAAAACGCCGCCCCCGCCAGGGGCAGGCATCGCCACTGACCGGAGGGACGCGATCAAGAAGCAGGCGTGGATGATGGCGTTGTTCCTGAGACTTGCAACACTCCCGGTGCTGGCGCATGGCGGCGGACCACACTTGAAGGGCACGATCTCGTCCGCTATGGCGCCACACGAAAGAGGAACCCATAGATGGGCACACGAAATTGGCAGGAGATGGCATGGGGCTCTTCATCCCAGCGCGGACGCGCCACAGTGTCGCCACGTGTCGCCACAGCATCGGGAAGCCGCGGCGAGGTGCCCTCTACCGTCGGGCCTCCTCGAGAAAGGCAGCCAGGATCCTTGGCACGGTACGTGGATCCTCGATGCCGCCCTGCTCGGTCTATTCGCCGTCCAACACAGCGTGATGGCGAGACAGGGCTTCAAGAAAGTGTGGACCAGGATCGTCGCGCCACCCATCGAGCGCAGCACGTACGTGCTCTTCGCCAGCATGGCGCTGATCCTCCTCTTCTGGAAATGGGAGCCCATCGGCGGAGTGGTGTGGAACGTTCAGACTCCGGAGGCCCGCATCGCGCTGCAGGGACTTTCCCTGGTGGGCTGGGCCATCGTGCTGGTCAGCACCTTCCTCATCAACCACTTCGATCTCTTCGGCCTCAGGCAAGTGTTCATCTACCTGAAGGGCCAACCGTACACCCCGCTGGGGTTCCGGACTCCGGTCTTCTACAAGTACGTTCGGCATCCCATCTATCTGGGCTTCATCATCGCCTTCTGGGCGGCGCCGACGATGACGATCGCGCACCTGGTCTTCGCCCTGGCGACGACGGGATACATCCTCATCGCCATCCAGCTCGAAGAGCGTGACCTCGTGAAGTTTTACGGAGACAGGTACGAGGCGTACCGGAGCCAGGTCTCGATGCTCATGCCCCGGCCTCGCAAGAAGCGCGGCCTGGAGCCTGGGCCATCGCCGCACTAGCGGCTGGTACTTCATCTCTGGCGCGGTTCTGCGAGAGACTGGGCCTTCCGACCACGTCGCCTTCCTCGCGACGTGATTCAGCTTCGTCTTCTGACTGAGCGAACGATGGATGAGCAAACGATGAACGCACCCGCTCCTGATCGCCTCCTGCCGGCGCTGCTTCTCGCTCTGACCGTGGTGACGGGATTCGTCGACGCGGTGAGTTACCTGGCGCTCGGACGCGTGTTCACCGCCAACATGACCGGCAACGTCGTGTTCCTCGGATTCGCCATGGTTGCGGTTCCCGGGCTTTCCATCGGTCGATCCGGAGTCGCTCTCGGCGCTTTCGTCATCGGGGCAACCATCGGCGGCCGGCTTGCGGCACGGATCGCCAGCGGTACGCGCCTTCGCTGGGCGAGCGTTGGATTCGGGATCGAGGCCATCTTGCTGCTCGCTGCAGCGGCCCTGGCAGCCGGCGCCGGCGACGACCTCTTGCGTGATCCGGCGCGTCTGTACGGGCTCATCACCCTCACCGGCCTTGCGATGGGCGTCCGCAATGCAGTAGTGCGGAAGGTCGCGGAGCGCGGCCTCACAACGACCGTCCTGACGATGACCATCACCGGGATCGCGGCGGACTCCACGCTTGCGGGCGGCCGCAACCCTGGATGGACGAGGCGCGCGTTGTCGGTCGCGCTCATGTTCGCGGGCGCGGCGACCGGCGCGTTCCTGCTCCGTTATTCGGTCGCGCTGCCCGTCGCGGTATCCGGCATCGTGTCGGGACTCTGTGCGCTAGGTGCGCGCGTCGGTGGAGCGTACGCTGCGGGCGAGCCGCGGGAGCGCCGGTCCTAGACGACGCGGCTCAACCCATCCGAGGCCAACATCGTACGGCGGCGCAGCACGATGGCCAGGCAGCAGCGCAGGAATGCGACCGGACCGAACTCACGCACGATGAGACTGGCGTGGCGGAGCACGTGCACGGAAACTCAAGAACCTGAGGCATTTTGCGGTTTGAAACCGGGTTGCACGAGTGTTGGAATTTCAGTGGCGGCCGGCACGGTGAATCGAAAGGTCGTGCCATGCGGCGCGCGCGGCGATGCCCAGAAGCGCCCGGCATGGGCCTCGATGATCGATCGGCAGATCGAGAGCCCCATGCCCATGCCGTCGGGCTTCGTCGTGAAGAAGGGGTCGAAGATGCGATCGGCAGTGGTCGGATCCAGTCCCGTGCCCGTGTCCTCGACCGCAACGAGTACGCCGCCCCGTTCGGTGGGCTCCGAGGATATTGCCAGCACCCGCGGGCGGTCCGTGACCGCACTCATGGCTTCAATGGCGTTCATGATCAGGTTCAGCATGACTTGCTGCAACTGAACCCGGTCACCGAAGACCGGCCGATCGCCGGAGAACAGATCGGTGTGCAGGACAACCCCGTGCCGCTGCCGCTCATTGCGCGTGAGAGCCAGAACTTCCTGGATGGCGTCATTGATGTCGAGCCTTGCCAGGTCCGGCCCGGATTGTTTCGCCAGCGCCCGGAGCCCTCGGATCACATCCCCCGCGCGCGTGCCGTCCCGCGCGATGCGCGAGATCGCCTGCCGCGCCTCGTCGAGATTGGGCTCCTCCCCGTTCAGCCAGTGCAGAGAAGCGCCGGCGTTGGCCACCACGGCGGCGAGCGGCTGGTTGATCTCGTGGGCGATGGAGGCGGCGAGCTCGCCCATGGTCGTCAGCCGCGCTATGCGCGCGAGTTCCGCCTCGGCATTTCTCAGTGCCTCCTCGGCCCGCTTGCGTTCGGTGATGTCCATGACCGTGCCGATGAATTCGAGGTCACCGGATTCATTGGTCCCGGGGTGGCCCACACTGTGGTGATGCCTCACCAATCCATCGGCATGAACGATCCGATACTCCTGTTGGAACACGCTCCTTTCACGAACGGCTTTGTTGAGCGCCTCCTCGAGCCAAGGCCGATCTTCGGGATGAACCCTGTGCATGAAGGTCGGATGGGATGGCTGCTCCCATGCCGGATCGAAGCCGAACAGGCGGAGGTTCTCGGCGGACGAGCGGACCACGCCGGTCCTGACGTTCCAGCGCCAGCTTCCGGTGTGGCTGATCCGCTGTGCTTCGGCGAGTGAGGCCTCGCTCGCCCGCAGCGCTTCTTCGGCCTTCCGTCGTTCCCGGTTTTCGCACATCAGTTCGTCATACAGTCGGGCGTTCTCGATCGAGATCGCCGCCTGCGAGGCCAGCAATTCCAGCACGGCAATCCGCCGCGGCGTGAAGGTGCCGGTTGCCAGGTTGTTCTCCAGGTAGAGCAAGCCCACCAACCGGGCTTGCTTCACCAGCGGAAGGCAGAGCACGGACCGGGGCCTTCCCCTCTGCACGTACTCGTCCTCCCTGAACGGGTTCGATCGCTGGGCGTCGTCGAGGATCACGCTCTGCAGCGTGTGGATCACGGTGTGGAGGATGGATTCGGGCAACTCGCTCGAGGTCACGGCAACCTGTCGGAGCGTGACCTCGACCCGCTGCTGGCAGGTCCTGGCCTCCGCCTCGATCCGCGGCTCGTCGCCGCGAATAAGAATGAGCATGCCCCGCTCGGCACCTGCGTGCTCGAGCGCGATCGTCATCAACGTTTCGATGAGCCGGCCGAGGACGATCTCGCCGGAGACGGCTTGCGAGGCCTTGACTACCGTGCCGACGTCCAACTGCTCGAGGGGGGCCCCGAAGGTGGCGGTGGGAGGCGGCGGGGCCGGTTCCTCGCGGAGTTGCGGGTGCGATTTCTCCAGCTGCCGTACCTTCCCGTCGGCACCCCAGCGGAGATAGCAGTACCTTGCGTTTCGCAGATAAGCGTGCGCGATCGTCTCCAAGCCGCGCGCCTCGCAGAACCGTGCGGCGAGCTCGTGGGCCAGGCCCTCGTTCTGGATGAAGCCGTGCTCGCGCGCCAGCCTGATGGCTTCTTCGTAGAGGCGCATCGCATCCAGCTCCCGTCCTTGCAGACGCGCAATCTCCGCGCCTACCAATGCCACGCGGTTTGCGAAGGTTGTGGGGCAGTTCTTCGCCCACACCGTGAGCTGTTCATGATGAGCTGCCAATGCTTCCAGGTACCGGGGTCGCTCCGTGGCCGAGGCCGTATCGCAATGCGCCGTCCGGGCAAGGGCCCCATAGAAATGGTATTCAGCCAACTCAAATTGAGTCGGCGCGGTCCAGAGCAGCGGCGCCACTTTCGATGCGGCCGCCATGGCGGATGCGCTGTCCCCGGCGTAGACGCACGCCTGCAGCTTGCGAATCCAATACCAGCACGCGCCGATGGCCAGCTGGGGATTGCTCTCCAGATGTTGCTCGAAGCGGCCCTCGTCGAAATCTGCGTCATTGAAGGAAGCCAGGTCCGGCGTCAGTCCACGGAGCGTCCGGACGAGCCTGAGCTGCCCGATGATGCAATCGCTGGCGAGACCGAACCGCACTTTTCGCGCGAATTCCAGCCCATTCTCGGCCTCTCGCTCGACTTCACCGAGCGGATCTCCGGTGGCGAAACGGTTCGTGATCAAGTCGATGCAGCTATAGGCTGCATAAGAAAGGTCACCGGCATCCTGCGCCGCGTCGAACGCCCGTCGTAGGAAGGCGCGACACGTCAGCAGGGGCTGCGTCCAATGAGCGACGTGGACGGCGAAGACCAGGTAGACCCTGGCGCTGAAGCGGTCGAGCCCGTGCTTCTCGACCAGATCCAGGCCAAGCCTGCCGAAGCGGGATCCTGCCTGGTAGTCTCCGAAGTACGTGCCCAGGACGCCGCCCAGCCAGGCATAAGCGAGGCATGATCCGTCGCTGTTGCCGTGCTCCAAGCTGAGGGTCGCCATCCGACCGACCACGAGGCGGAAAAGATGCTCGTCGGTGAACAAGGCCGGCGAGGCGAGGGCCGTGAGAACGTCCATGGTCGCGCATCGGTCGGGATCGGTCATCAGCGGCAAGTCAAACAGCCCCTCGATCGAGCGAGACCCGAGCCGCTTCCACAACCGATCATACTCCCGGTGGACGTCCTCCACTGTCGCGTGCAGCGACCACTGGCCGTCAACCCGCCGGAGATAATCCAGCCCTACCTGGACGGCGCTGTCGCTCTGGTCCAGGTTCGTATAGAGATTGAGGCGCACGCAGGTGACAGCAGCAGAGTCGCGGGTGGTCCGTGCGCGACCTGACATCGCCGAGAGACGTTCTTCCGCTGACGCCAGCTCGCCGGTCAGATACTCACACTCGGCCCGGTTGAGCTCGAGGTCGAAGGTGAGCTGGTAGCGCCGTTCCCATCCGTTCTCCGCCAGCAGCGCGCGGCCGGCGGTAAAATACTGCAGGGCTGAGGCATAGGCGGTTGCCGCCTTGGCGCGCTTTCCTGCGATGAGGTTGAGCTCGGCAACCTGCTCGCGCTCCTCCTGCCTGGTGATCAGCGCCGCGCCCCGGTCGAACTGGTTCACGATCTCAAAGATGTGCTCGTCGAGCTCGTCCGACCTGGTCCGTGCCACGAGCAATCGGCCAATCCGAAGATGCGCCATTGCACGCTCGCCTTCGGCGATGAGCGCATAAGCCGCCTCCTGGATACGGTCGTGGAGGAATGTGTAGGCGGTGTCGGAGCGGAGGATGAGGCCGGCCCGGACCGCTTCCCATAGGGCCGCGTGCGTCGCCTCCTCAGTACCCGCGTGAAGGAGATTGAGCGCAGCCGTCTCGGCGACATTCCCCAGACAGGCGAGAAGTCCCAAGGCTTTCTGAGTTGCATGGGGCAGACGGCTCAGCTTCGCAGCCATGAGATCCGCTACGTTGTCGGTGAAGCCCTTGGCGCGGATGCGCGGCAGGTCCCAGGTCCAGGTCGCCGTGACGGGATCGAACGCGAGCAGCGCCTCTTCTGCCAGCGCGATGAGGAACTGGATCGTGAAGAACGGATTGCCATCGGTCTTCTCGAACACCAGGTCAGCCAAGGGTTGCGCGCGCTCAGGTTCCGTGTGCAGCGCATCGGCAAGCAGCTGCTCCACATCGTCCGGCATGAGGGGAGCAAGCAGGATGTCCTGGACTCTCCCGCCGGCTCCGCGAATCGTCGCCAGCGTCCGCATGAGCGGGTGCGAGGGATTGACCTCGTTGTCCCGGTATGCACCGACCAGCATGAGATCTCGCACCTCCGGGTGCTGGACGAGATGTTCGATCAAATCAAGCGTCGCGGTATCCAGCCATTGCAAGTCGTCGAGGAACAACGCGAGAGGGTGCTCCGGCCGGGCAAACACGCCGAGGAAGCGCCGGAACACCAACTGGAACCGGTTTTGCTGGTCCCGCGGCGGCAGCTCCGGAACCGGCGGTTGCTCACCGATGATGAGAGCAAGCTCCGGGATGAGATTGACCATGAGCTGGCCATTCGGGCCAAGCGCGTCCAGCAACGCGAACCGCCATCGGCTCATCTCCTCGTCGTTTTTGCCGAGGATCTGATGGACAAGGCTCTGGAAAGCCTGAGCCAGCGTCGCATAAGGGATGTTTCGCTTGTACTGGTCGAACTTGCCGGCGGCAAAGAGACCACGCGGCGGGACCAGCGCTTTGTGCAGCTCATTGACGAGCGAGGACTTTCCGATGCCGGCGTGACCGGACAGCAGCACGAGCTCGGTCGCGCCGGAGGCCACGACCCGATCGAACGCTGCGACGACCGCGTCGATCTCGGCTTCGCGCCCATACAACTTTTCCGGGATCAGCAGCCGGTCAGACGCGTCGTGCGCACCCAGCGGGAATGGGTCGATGCGGCGGTGCGCTTCCCATGCTCTCAGGCAAGACCGGAGGTCGGCCTCGACACCCAAAGCGGTCTGGTAACGGTCCTCGGCGGTCTTGGCGAGCAGCTTCAAGACGATGGCCGAGATCGGCCCCGGTATCCCTTTCACGCGTTCGCTCGGCGGGATCGGCTGACGGGCGATGTGACAATGGACCCATTCCATCGGATGCGAGGCATTGAATGGCAGCACCCCGGTGAGCATCTCGTAGAGCGTGACCCCCAAGGCGTAGAGGTCGCTCCGGGAATCGATGGACCGGTTCATCCTGCCTGTCTGTTCCGGCGCCATGTAGGCGAGCGTTCCGGCGATCACCTCGGGCAGCTCTGGTATCTGGTGCTCGCGCGGCAAACCGGAGGCAATGCCGAATCCGGTAAGCCAGGCGCCGCCGCTCGCCATGTCCACCAGGACATTCGCGGGCTTGATGTCCCTGTGGATGAGGTTTCGCTCATGCACCCGGCGGACCGCGGCCGCGAGCGGGATGGCGATGCGCAGGAATTCCGTCACTTCCAGCGGCCTGCCGAGCAGTCGATCGAGCGGATCGCCACCCGGATCCTCGAGCACCAGCACCATCCGATTGTGGCGACGGGTAAGGGCGAGCGGCCGTGCCGCCCAGTCCGGATCGAGCTCAGCCCGGAGCGCGTATTCATGTTCGAGCCGCTTGAGGGACTCGAGCCGGGGCTGCTCCGCCACGGGCGCGACGAGCAGGATCGGGTCCAGACCTTCGCCCAAGCCCCGGTACAGGGTGAGCTCGCCCTCGCGCAATGTTGAGAACGCGTAACTGGAAAGCGGCGTCACGATGCGTCTCCTGCCGATTTCCGTCGCCCCACGCCCCCTGCGTGCACAATCTCTAGCGCCGTCATGCCAGAACCTGAAGCGACTATCCTCCGCACTCGAGCGTTTTTCAACGACGGCCCCGCCATGGCCTGACGCAAAGGCCCCGCACGGCCCCCGATGGCCCGCCGCCCGGCACGATCATGCACCATGGCTCCACTCTTGTATGGCGCTTCTTGGATCCGCAAGCTGACGCCCAGATTCGCGGGATCTCGCGGAGCGGGCACCCGCTCTTACGCGCGACGAAATTTACGGCTGTATCCGGCGTAACAAAGAGGACGCCGTGAAGGAATCGAAGTCAGGGTTGTCCCTTTGCTTATACCTGCGTGCCTCCAGCGGAAAGAGGCAATGCGCGTTGGCGCGCCTCGGCCTCGAGGACTGTCGCCCGCTCGCGGAAGCGCGCCACGCTGCGTAGCTTGATCGATTCGTAGCCGCGCACCAGGTCGGGCAGCTCGGCGATCTGCGCCGCGGCGTCGCCCGTGGGCGGCGAGAGCGTCTCCAGCGAGCGCAGCACAAGGTCGCGGTACTCGCCGATGAGCGCGCGCTCGACCTTGCGCATCTCCGTCCGTCCGAAAGGGTCGAGGGGCGTGCCGCGCAGCCGGCGAAGCGAGCGCAGGAGGAGCAGCGCGGGGCGCGCCCAACGACCCAGCTTCAGCTTGCGCTTCATCCCCAGCGCGCGCAAAAACGGGGGGTGCAGGTGCCAGTAGACGCGGGCGCCGCCCGCGAACTGCTTGCGGATCTCCGGGTCCGCCCCTTCGCGCAAGAGCAGCCGAGCGACTTCATACTCGTCCTTGTACGCCATCAGCTTGTAGAGGTGGCGCGCCACGGCCTCGGCGATGCGCGTCTGACCGGGCGTGCGTTCCTGCTCGCGCGCCGCGACCTGCCGGACAAACTCAACGTAGCGGCGG
>Ga0209526_10000451_pt1 | contig 26653 bp, 26 predicted proteins | sample JacPinW_OM2H0_M1_FD_188566 | JGI IMG/M metagenome (GOLD analysis project Ga0209526, IMG submission 188566) | Forest soil microbial communities from Algoma, Ontario, Canada - Jack Pine, Ontario site 1_JW_OM2H0_M1 (SPAdes) (version 2) | ecosystem: Environmental > Terrestrial > Soil > Boreal... | reverse complement strand
AGGCCCGGGAATATCAAAAGAAAATCGCGGCCTCGCTCAACTGAAGAGCGAAAGCGGAAGCGGAAGCTAGTGCACGACCTCCGCGGCCACGCTGAACACCTGCCGCGGACAGCGGCGCCGTTCTTGCGGAGCCACGCCGGCGGAATTGTTCTCGGCTCTGTTCGGATCGTCCGACATCTTGCGTAACATTCTCGGCCAGGTAGTCGAATGGGAGGGTCTGACGGAAGGGGGAGCCAAACCAGCCTTACCGCTGCGCAGCAAGCCCAGTCTCACTCCCTACAGCACGACAAGCGTTCACTTCACTTACATGCTCAAACAGCAACCGTACCCTTACGGGTGCCGCAGTTTCGGAGGGCGGGTTTACACTTCAAACTGTTTCCAAGTCTATTGGAAAACAGCTCCGCGGCAGAGTGCAAGAACCTGTCGCGAAGGCCAGCGAGCTCTAGAAGTTGAGGAAAACTCGAGCTGTGTCTTTATTCGGAGGGCATCTTCGGTCGCCCTTCAGAAGCGGCCGCCGCGCCCGTTATCTGCAACGACGAAGCAATTCTCTCCAACTGACGCGCGATCTTCTTTGCATCCGCTTGCTTCTCCAAACCCTCGCTGTTCATCGTCTCTCCCACAGCCACATGGACGAAGAATTCGTAACACGTTCGGTTTGAGTAGCCGGCATAGTCACGTTCGACGGATTCCGTGCCCGCCTGCGCAGTCGTTTCCTCCGCCCAATGAAACAACACTCCTTGAATGTTCAGCGTGCCGGTCCTCCGGGCCGTGCCGCTATCCTGATGGATAAAAAGCTCGCCGCAGCTGTCCGGCATCCGCGAAGGATCGACCGCAAATTGGAGCGCTCCGTCAACGAAAGAAGTGTTCGGATACGCATCCTCGGGGATCACGATGGTAGCCAGCAGGAGCGCCCCCGGCTGTTCGTCCCCCAGTTCCTCCTGACTCTTGACGCCGGAAGTAGGCGCTTCTGGATTTCCCTCCTCCAGCGCGTAGTTTCGCGGATACCGCAATGAAACGCCGTACTCCGGGGCGTTGTACACAGAAAATGACGCTTCCCGGGCCGTCACCTTCCTGGTTCGCCGCGTCCGACTGCTCGTTGATGCACTTCCCACGGTCTTTCCGGGCGATGCGGCCCTTCCAGAACAACCCACCAGCCCGGAGCCCATCACGGCAAACCCGAGCATAGCAAGGATGAAACGCCTCCACTCGACCATCGTCGCCTCCCGGGTGATTACCAGCTTTCTGGAATAGAAGGGCAGGCGCATGGCCACCGTTTAAGTTATGTATGGTCAATGGGTTATCAGATCGCCGAGTCAGGCAAAGCGTGTGACTTGCCCCACACTCTGTGTCCGCCCATTCTCCGGTACCCTCGGGGGCGCGCCAGACCAACCAAGCCGTGCCTTCGGACGCGCCTACAAACACAAGCTTTGACTCTGGCGGCTTCTGGGTGAAGATTGAATACCCACGCATCCACGCTGCTGGGCAAGCAAATGAGCCCAAATCTTCAACAAGATCGCGACAAATATCTGAACCTGCTCAAGACTGCCGTGGAAGAGGCGCGGCAGGGATTGGCCGAAGGTGGCATCCCTATCGGCGCGGCACTTTTCAATCGCGATGGGCAGTTGCTCGGGCGAGGGCACAATCGCCGGGTTCAGGAAAACGACCCATCCGCGCACGGCGAAACGGACGCGTTCCGCAGGGCCGGGCGGCAGCGCAGTTACCGCAACAAGATCATGGTTACCACGCTCGCGCCGTGCTGGTATTGCAGCGGCTTAGTCCGCCAATTCGGAATCGGCACCGTTGTTGTCGGCGAGTCCGTTAACTTCCGGGGCGGCATCGATTGGTTGCGCCAGAACGGCATCGAGGTGATCGATGTCAATTCCAGCGAATGCATTCAAATGCTTGCGAAATACATCACCGCAAATCCCGCCATCTGGAACGAAGACATCGGAGAAGAGTGAGCGGTTCGCCTGGTGCGAAAGCAACGAATCACTTGCTGCTGCCCTAGCGGGCAGGCAAGAGGTAAACTCAACCCCGAGGCTCCGGAAGAGGCAGCGTGTCCGACCCCCATCTTGAATACTCCAAACGGCTTCAGACTTATCTCGATATCGTTTCGGTGAAAAACCGCGTTCACATCCGTGTTGGAAATTCCAAACTGGCCGTGGTTGCCGCGGGCTTGGTCCTCGCTTGGCTTTCTTTCGCGAAGCATCTGCTGCCTTCCTATGGCTTGCTCGTGCCCCTCGGGCTGTACGCAATTCTTGCGATTTTTCACGAGCGCACGATTCGGGAACGAAGTCGCGCGGAGACGGCTGCGGCGTTTTACCGCAAGGGTATCGCGCGAATCGAAGATCGCTGGGCTGGCACGGGGCAAACGGGAGACCGATTTCGCGATGAGAACCACGTGTATGCGGACGACCTCGATCTCTTCGGACGTGGCTGCCTGTTCGAGCTGCTCTCCACGGCGCGATTGCCGATGGGAGAAAATTGGCTGGCCAAATGGCTGCGCTTTCCCTCATCCCAACCAGCCGTTCTCGAACGCCAGGGTTTAGTTACGGAACTTCGCGAAAAACTGGATTTACACCGCGACCTAGCCCTGACCGGTGAAGAATTGCGCGCCCGACTGAATCCCGAATCGCTGACCGGCTGGGCTGAGAGCCAGTCCGTTCTTCCGGCTGGTGCGTGGCGGACCGCCGCTGCTTTCCTGGCGATGGCCGCGGTCGGCACGTTTGTATTTTATTTGTCCGCACAAATTTATTGGCCATTCCTGGCGGTTCTAACGTTGGAACTGCTGGTCCGGCACTGGCTGCGACACCGCGCGGAAGCCGTCATCGAGGGATTGCATTGCAATGCGGAAGCCCTTGTGCTTTTTTCGGAGATTCTGCAACGGTTCGAGGAGGAACCGTTCTCTTCGCCGCGCTTGCAGGGATTCGCTGCGGAGCTCAAGGCCGGCGGAGAACCGGCTTCGCGGTTGATTCGCAGACTTGCACGCATCGTTTATTGGGTTGACGCGCACCACAGCCTCCTGGCGCACATTGCCGAGTTGCCGCTGCTCTACACCGTGCACGTCGGTTTCGCGGTGGAGACTTGGCGGCGGCGCTGGGGCCCCAGAATGCGCCCGTGGGTGGACATCGCAGGGGAGATGGAAGCACTGATCTCGCTGGCGACCTATTCGTTCGAGCATCAGGCAGATCCGTTCCCAGAGTTCGCGGGTTCGCAAAGTTCTCAAGCGTATTTCGATGGCGAAGAACTCGGTCATCCACTGATTCCCTCGGCCAAGTGCGTCCGGAACTCCGTGCGTTTGGACAAAGACACTCGCGTGCTTTTGGTAAGCGGCTCGAACATGTCCGGCAAGAGCACGTTGCTGCGCGTGGTGGGGATCAACACAGTGCTCGCGATGGCGGGTGCGCCAGTTCGCGCAACATCGCTCCGCCTGACTCCACTCACGATCGGAACTCGTATTCGCAGCACCGATTCGCTGCAGGAAGGCCGGTCCACGTTTTACACGGAAATCCTGCACATCCGCCGCGTATTCGACCTTACGAAAGAAGCACAGCCGCTGTTGTTTTTGTTCGACGAATTGCTCGAGGGCACCAATTCCAAAGATCGCCGGATTGGAGCCGAGGGCCTGATTCGCCATCTGTTGGAGCGGCACGCGATCGGTATCGTGACTACGCATGATCTGGCGTTGACGGAGATCACCGCCGCAGTCGGCCAGTGCTTGCGAAACGTGCATTTTGAGGATCAGATCGAGGACGGCAAGATGAAGTTCGACTACAAGCTGCGCGATGGCGTCGTGGCGAAGAGCAACGCGATCGAGTTGATGCGGTTGATCGGCTTGGAGATATAAATTTACGCTTTCACGATTTAGAAACATCGCTGGATGCGGAATCGCATCGCCAATTTGCGGTGGCGTATAGTTGTTGCGTGAGCGTGCGATACAAGAGTTCCCTGCGAATATCTCCGGCAAAGCGCGTCACGTTGTGTGCCCTCGTGGGTCTGATCGCTCTCCACATGACGGTTGTCGCCGCGTCTGGGCAAAGCAAGCGGCACGCACAGCGCAAGTCTTCTGCACCTCCTGCGAGCAAACCCTTTGCATGCGGGCAAGGCGTGGAACTCCGGCTGAGTGCGCCGGAGTCCGGCCAGGGTAGCCTGCTGCTCGCGGAGCTGCGCAGTGCCAAACCAATCTCCGAACTTACCGCCAGCTGGGATGATAAGGAAATTCCGTTCTGGCAAGCAGGTGCACCCGCGCCAACGCCAAAAGGATTGGACGTGCGACGCGCACTCCTCGGTGTGGACCTGGAGAAGCCGGCTGGGAAATTCGACTTGACCGTCTCCGCGAAGGTCGAGGGTGGCGATGCAGTCCAATGCATCGCGGGCATTGCCGTTAGGGCAGGGAAGTTCGCTACGGAGCGACTGAAGGTCGCTCCGAATTTCGTAGAGCCCAATCCGGAACAGTTGGCGCGAGCGGAGGAGGAACGAAAGCGGTTGCGGGAGATTTTTGCGACGGTGACGCCGGAGAAGTTGTGGCGCGGAGCGTTTCGCGTGCCACTCGATGGCGCGACCACAGGAGGAAATTTCGGGCGCCGCCGCGTCCTGAATGGCCAGCCCGGATCCCCGCACAGCGGCGTGGATTTTCCCGCTCCGACCGGGACGCCTGTGTACGCTGCCCAGCGCGGCCGCGTCGTTTTGGCCGAGCCCCTGTATTTCTCTGGGAACACGGTAATCATAGATCATGGTTGGGGCGTGTACACCTTGTACGGCCACTTTGCGGAGATCGACGTAAAGCCCGGCGACGTAATCGAGGCCGGAGGGCTGCTCGGCAAAGTCGGCGCCACCGGTCGCGTCACGGGACCGCACCTGCATTGGGGCCTGACGGTAAACCGTGCACGAGTAAACGCTCTGGACATCGTGGCGCTGGGGAAGGCGGCCGAGTAGAGGTGCTCCGCGCGCTGGAGCCGCGGAGCGTTGGTCAGCAGATTGGGGTAGCCGACCGAGTGGATGGCGGCGACCAATGCCGGATTGCATCGCTTGGGCGGCGAAAAAACACTTGAAACATGCAGGGCATGACTCTGGCGGACATCGCCGGGAGAAGCTGCGCGCGACGGACGCGGCCATTCACCAGCTTGCGGCTTGTTTGGAGCTCGACAAGGGGTTGGGGAAGCTTGCGGAAGAGATTTGCGTGACGCGTAGCGAGTGGGGTAATCACCTAGCGTTGGGGGCCCAGTACGAGAGCGCAGTACTGGGGTACTGTTTCCCCCAGATCGATAGTGGTACGGTCATGCCATTGCGCCATGCAGCGGGGGAAGGCAGAATTTCCGGTGTGCCGGCCTTGTTTGCCGCGCTTGCCGGCCGCCTCTAGAGGGCACCTTATTTGGCAATTGCCGCGGCCAAGGGCGGTCTGAAGAAAGGTTAGTGTCCCCATGGCTCTTCTTCATTTTCGATGCAAAGAGCGGCGGCGTACGATGCGGGTCATGCTGTCGGTGCCGCTGAAGGTACACGGACAGACCGAGAGCGGAGAGAAGTTCACGGTCTTCACGGAATCGCACACGGTGAGTCTGCACGGCGCGTCGTTGCAGCTGGAGGCCGGCGTGGTTTTGGGCGGGATACTCCTGTTGGAAAATGAAAAGACGCAAGAAAAAGTCGAAGGAAAAGTCGTCACAATCCGGTGTTCCCGCGATGGAAAAACCTACGTGGGAGTTGAATTTACGAATCCCGAAGTGAATTTCTGGCATATGGTTTTTCCCGTTTCCGGAGCGAAACCCCTGCGGCGGTCTATCGCCTCCAAAGTTGCTGTGCTGACCTGAGTAAATAGGTATCCCCTCTGCGCTGTACCCACTATGATCGAGAAAGTGGGAAAAATCCCAAAACTCATCGGACTGATATCGGACACGCACGGATTGCTGCGGGAAGAAGCGGTGCGCGCGCTGCGGGGTTCCGAGCTGATCATCCACGCGGGTGACGTGGGCGCGTCCGAGATCATCGATGCGTTGCGGACACTGGCGCCGGTGGTGGCGGTGAGAGGAAACGTGGACAAGGAGGATTGGGCGTCGGTGCTGCCCTTGACGGCGGTTGTGGAAGCCGGGCACGCGAGAATCTACGTGCTGCACGACGTGAACGATCTGGACCTCGGGCCTGCGGCAGCGGACTTTCAAGTGGTGGTGAGCGGGCACTCGCACAAATTTGGCCGGAGCGAGCGATCGGGCGTGATGTACATCAACCCGGGTAGCGCGGGGCCGAGACGGTTTCAGTTTCCGGTGACTGTGGCCCGGCTCGATCTGGGAGTCACTCCGTGGGGCGTCGAGTTTGTCGATTTGGAGAAGCTGGGCCGAATGAGATGAATCAGGCCCGAGCGATGATGCAGATGCGAGGACGCAGGATTGCTGCAAGGTCCCCGAGGTCGGTTCCGAGATACTGCCGAGCGTTTGAGCGCGGGCTCCCTGATGATAGACTTGCGATTATGAGCAAAAAGAGAACCAGCCGGAAGAGTCAGAAGAAACGGAAGCCAACCGCCGCGAACAAACTTAGGCAGAGAGCGAAGGTCGCGGCGAAAAAGAAGACGCCCGTGAAAAGCAAAACGAGCCCGAAAAAGAAAACGGTCAAGAGGCAGGCGACTATTCAGGTCGGAAGTCAAAGTGTCGAGACCGTTTCCTTGAAACCAAAAGGACGTGGAACGCGTGCGGGCGCGGGGGCCGGAGATTTTCAGGGTGTTTCCGCTCGCCGGGACGTGGATTTCGAGAGCGCAAAGGAACTACTTGAGGAAGGGCAGGCGTTCGAGGCAGGGGTCGTCAGTGGCGTGGAAAGTGCTGGGAATGCGGACGAGACCGAAGTGACCACACATGAAGTGCCGCAAGACGATGTTCCCGGCGAATACAACGATAAGGACCGCCCGTAGATTCGTAGTCCATCCCTTTGCAAGATCGCGATTTTACTTGGACTTCCGTTTCGCTTTGCTTCGCGGCTTCCCGAGGGGCGTTGCAGTGGGACGCTTTTGCTTGCCGGACTGACGTTTCGGCGTGGTAGCCAAGGACAGGGCCTCGCGAGTTTTCTTGGGGAGTTTGGCGGCGACGAGATCGTAGGACTCGCGTAACCGGCGGGCGAGTTCGTTGGGAGGTAAGGCCTCTTTCGTTTCCAGGGCGACCCACTGCGCGCGGGCCAGGTACGGCGCGGGGATGATTCCGTTACGTTCGGTTAGTTCCGCGAAGTTTTCCCACGAGCACTTGAATGACAGCCAGACAGGAGCGAGTTCAAGCACCGTGTGGGCGAACATCTTGCCGCCCACCTTGAAGGTGAGATCACCTTCCCAGACAACCTGCTCGATTGCGCCGGGAAAAGAAAGGCAGAGTTTGCGGACCCCATCGACATTCACGGAGGGAGTGTAGGACAAAATTGAGTTGGGTGGCAACGGATCTTGCCTCGGCTGGAGGCCGTGACGCGCTTAGTCAGTCGAAGGTGGCAATCGCAGCGACGACGTAAGCGCCTTCTCCCGTCGCTTTCAGCGTCAGGCCAACTTGATCGAGTCATGGAGATCGGGTTCGCTTTGGAGCAGCCAATAGCTCATGTGGTTCGGGTAGTCATGGTTAACCGAAACCCGTTGAGGACGTTGCCGCCCAATCAGCCGATGACGGGAACAGCATTTTTCGCGCAATACCAGTCGAAAAAGTGCAGATCGCCCGGCACTACGCACACTAGAAACCCAGGCCGTACTTCAATCGTTGCCAGCGGAGGCGTAGCGGCGGAAGAAGGAATCGGGTTTCCACTCTGAGCGGGCGTCGGTGTTGGCCACGGAGATCAGAAGTTGGCGCACGATTTCTTCGTACAACCCGGCGGTGTCGAGGTTCACGGGCTGAGTGAGGTCGTCCGAAGGCGCGTGGTAGCGAAAGGTCAGCCAATCCTTGAAGACGACTTGCTCAGGCGTGCCGGGGTCAAAGCCGACGTCGAGTTTCACGGCGGGAATTCCGTGGCGAACGAAGTTGTATTGATCGCTGCGGATAAAAATGTTGCGCAGCGGCTCGGGGTCCAGCTGAACGCGCACCCCGAAGACCTGGGCGGCTTCGCGCACGCGATCGCCGAGATCGGATTCGGCGAGGCCCTGCACTCGCAAAACCTTCAACGGAACGATGGGCAGAAACATGTCGATGTTGATATTCGCGGTCATGGACTTTGGCGACACGGTCGGATGAGCGGCAAAATACTTCGAGCCTAGCAACCCTTTTTCTTCCGCGGTGACAAATACAAAAAGAACAGAGCGTCGAAGCTGCTCGGCATGCGCCTTCCAAGACGCGGCGATATCCAGCAACGCCGCCACCCCCGAACCGTTATCCATGGCACCGTTGTAAATGCGGTCGCCGTTGATCGGCTCTCCGATGCCGATGTGGTCGACGTGCGCGGAAAGCACCACGTATTCATTCTTGAGGGACGGATCGTTTCCGGGGAGCTTGGCGACGACGTTGGCGGACTCGACCGGGGTGATTTTTACCTTGGCGCGCGCTTTCAGCGAGAGGTCGAGAGGGAAATGCGGGAGGGCCTTGCGCTCTTTGCCCAAGGCCGCGACTTCGGCAAATGTGTGACCCGAGGCAGCGAAAAGTTTTTCCGCCTGCGCGGGATTGAAAGTGAGAGAGAGCTTGAGGCCAGCCGTTTCGTTGAACTCGGGATCGGCAAGATCCATGGAAGGATGCGCGCGATTGAGAGACATTCGCGACCACGGTATGTCCATGGAGGCGGGATTCGGAATGCCGATCGTGCCAATCACTCCCGCTTGCTTCAGAGCCTTCCAGCGCTCGCCGAGAGCTTGGTAGTGCGCGGAAAGCGCGGTGGGAATTTCTGAAGGTGAGCCGGCGAGGTAGACGACGATTTTGCCCGTGAGGTCGAGGCCGGCGAGCTCGTCGTAATTGTTCTCTGGGATTTTCAGACCGTAACCGGCAAAGACGAGCGGTGCGCTGATTTCTTCACGCGCGAGGTCAACTCGGGTATTGAAGAAGGTGTCTTCGCCGAGGACGAGTGGTTCGACTTTGCCTTTGCCGACCAGAGCGGCCGAGGAGTCTTTCTCGACGATTTCGCGGGACGTGAATTGGACCGGCTGATAGAAGCCGTCCACGCCAGCAGGCTGAAGGCCGGCCTTCGTGAGCTGATCGACCACATAAGCTTCCGCTTTGCGGAGCCCTTCACTGCCGGTTTCGCGCCCTTTCAAGTTGTCGTCGGCAAGGACCTTGACGTGTGCCCACCAGGAGTTGCCGTCGAAATGCCTCGCGGCCTGCTGAGTCCGAGCAATGCCGGCAAGCGCGAAACAAGCCACGAACAAAAGTATCTTCTTCGACATGCGGAGAGGCCTCCGAATCCATGATCCGAGCCGAAGCATAGCAGGGACGCTGGCGCACAGCCAAGTTGCGCGCGCAATCCCTTCGGGACCGCCGTCAACGATGACATCACTGTCTCCGCCTCGCCGAAACCAGCGATCGCATCAACTTAAAGAATGACGGGCCGCTCACCGATGTCACCGCCACTGGCACACGCTGGCTGGTCGCCGCGGGCGCAATTTTGAAGCTCGAAGGCGGCAGGTACGGCCCCCTATTCTTCCGGGCGGCTGTTTCGATGGAGATTCGGATGCGTTCCACCGCATCGGCTATGCGGAGTCCAAGGCCTGATCAAATGGAAGGTCATCCACGGGATTGACACGCTCCCATCGTTCCGGCCGCCTGTAGGTACCCGGCGCGACCCTCTTTCGTCACCACGGTATCCCGTCATTTTTTGTCGGGTAGCACACGCCGAAGCCCATGAATGGCTTGGGCGAGTGCAGAACCATCGGAAGAGTCAGCCTGCGTCCCGCCCAGCCGATTCTTGCCTGGAAGCGACGATGCGGGCTCTGGCGATGGGGACGGCCACCGCAACGAACACTGGTTGCGGCATGGGCCGTCATGCTCTAAGGCCCACCTACACATCCTTTGGCAAGGCCTCTACAGATAACACCGGATTGAACGAATCAGCCGCCATAACTATCGTCGCTACGCTGACGAAAAGTCTCGATAGAGACGCGTTAGAGACGGAGGAAGTATGAAGAGCACGCTCGCTAAAGTGCTGTACGTGGCCGGGGTAGCGACGTTCTGTACGTTTTTGGGGTGCTGGGCGGTCCTTGCGCATCAGGCGGCGGAAAAGGCGGCGGGGAAAACGGTGAGCGATGAGCAGTTCGCGAAAAAGGCGGCACAAGGCGGCATGGCGGAGGTAAAACTAGGGCAGTTGGCGCAGGAAAAGGGGGCCAACGAAGCCGTGAAGAAATTCGGGCAGCGCATGGTCCAAGATCACAGCAAAGCCTATGACGAACTGAAGCAAGCGGCGGCGAAGGAAAACATCACCGTACCCGCCGATCTAGATAGGAAGGATCAGGCTGCCTACGACGCCTTTTCCAAACTTTCCGGAGCCGCTTTTGACAAGGCATACGCGCGGGACATGGTAAAGGACCACCAGGAAGACATTGCAGAATTCAAGCGAGAGGCGAATAGCGGCCAGAAAGATGCGATCAAGAACTTTGCGGCGGAGACGCTGCCGACCCTCCAGGAGCACCTGAAGGAAGCTCGCGAGATGAGGCAAGCTGTTACGAGCTCGGGCTTCACAAAAACGAAAGCAGGTTCGAGCGCACACGCCGGGCAAAGGTAAGCATTCGTCCGCATCCATCTCTGGTGCAGTTCGAAGGGTCGTTCCGTCTTTCCGGATGGGACGGCCCTTTGCGGTCGTTACAAGGCTTTTTCGATGGCGTAGCCTTTTTCCACCCAGTCAGCGGCGAAGCTTTTGGGCAGCACGAGCAGCCGCAGGTGCGCGAAGCCCATTTCGCGGAATGCTGCGAACGCGGGGCGGATGTTGGGGCAACGATCGAACGGACAACAGCCGCAGTAGAGGACAAGATCAGTTGTCCGTGGCATGGTAAGAGCCCATTTCTTCAGCTCCGCGAGACCTTGCTCGGTGGAAGCGGTGCCGTGAAACGAAGCGCCCGGAATGTGCCCGCCCTCAAAGAGCGTGCGAAACCCGACGTAGACGACGGTTGGAGCTGCTGTGCTGGTCTTTGCGGCGGAAAGCTCCTGGACTAGATCAGCAGGCTGCACCAATTGTGCCGCCGTCCAAGGATCGGAACTGGCAGCTTGACCAGCCCGGGCGGAACGCACCGGCACAGTTGGTACAGCGACGGCGATCATCACACAAACGGCAAAAACGAAAGCAGCTTTCAGATCAAGAAATTCGTTCGGATTCAGCACGGAAGCACCTTTCTCGAGCTACTTCTTGAATTCCTGGCGCTGCCGATGGAGCTTGACGGCCGTAGAGCGGAGCGTTTCCGGAACGTTTTTGTTCGAGCACAGGCGCTTGAGATCCACGGCATTGACCATGGGAAGCATGTGCAAACTCACGTCGAGGGGCGTTTTTGGATTGTTAAGAAGGTTGCGGACCACCGTGTAGTTCTTGCGGAAATTGCGGTTGTTCGCGATGAGCCGCAGGATTTCGTCCGTGAGGCTGGACATGGAAGCGAAGGCTTCCACTTCCTGATCGGTGAGGCGCGGCGATTGTAAGACGGCGCGCTGGACGACTTTGTTGGAGTCGCGAATCAGCGTGCGGCGTGCCTCGGAAGCCCCTTTCATGGCGAACTGCACGCGCTGCGCCACAGTCATTTTCGCCAGACGCTGCAGCAGAGTTTGGCGCTTGGCGATGTCCGGTTCCGCTTCGGCCGCCGCTTCTGCTAGGGCTGCCTCGTCGATTGAAGAACCGAGGAGCTCGTGGAGCATATGTTTCTGTTCGGCGGTAAGAGCGTTGGTGTGCTCCAGCGCAGCCGCGAGAGCCGGAGATTCGCTAACGCGGTCAAGTTCCTCCATCAGGATTTGCACGCTGGAGGTGGAAAGCTGGCGAGCGACCGGAACCAGATGTTCCGCGGCGCAATTCTTGTTCGCGACCATGGCGTCGGACACGCCCGGTTTGCTTGCCAGATTTTTTGCAGCGAAGTCAAAAAGCGGTTCGAGAGCCTGCTGACGCTGGAGCGCTTCCAGGAAGTACTCGATCGGAAGGGACAGAATCGCTTCCTTGGCGCGTTCGGCAACCTTTTCATCCGTATCGACAGCCAGCACCGAGAGAATTTCGGCGCGGTCAGCGGGTGCCAAATGCGCGTCGCCCGTGCAGACCGCGATCTTGCGTTCACGTGTGGCGCGGCCGCGACGCAGTTCTTCGACAACTTCAGTGCTGAGGGTTTCCACCGGGTGCCTGCCTTAAGTTTTCCTGCCCGAGCATCATTGTACCGGAGACGCCGGGCGCGCCAAGCGGCGGCATCGCCTGGCCGTTCAATTCCAGCAACACTGCCGAACAGTCCGCGGCGGTCACTTCAAATCTTTGCTCCGCGGAGAAACGCCGGGTTTCGCCGGCGCCCAGGTCGGCGTCGAGAAGAAGCCTGCCATCGCCTAGGATCCGAACTCGAGTGACAGCGGAGGTAGAGACGGAGAGATCGAGCGGCAAGGAATTGGACAAGGTCGCGGAAGCTGCAGAGGAAGAGGTCGTAGTAACGTCAACCATCAGGCTAGGAAGCGCCGGCGGGGCCTGCGGTAGCGAGGGGATGGAGGAAGCCAGCGACTGTTTTGAGTTGTGATGTGCGGCGTAGCGGCGCCAGCCGTAGACGCCCGCAGCGACGACGCCTGCGACGCCGAGAAGAATCATCAGCGCCGCTAGAACAACCAGCCACTTCGAAGGAGACGGAATGCGGTTTGCGGGTGGTGGGGGAGATTCGGCTTTTTCTTCGCCGTGCGCGAGGTCGTATTCGGCCAGTAGATTTTCTTCGTCGAGGCCCAGATAGCGCGCGATCGCGCGCACGAAGCCCCGGTTGAAAACCCCGCCGGGAAGCTTTTCCCAGTCTTGATTTTCAAGGGCTTCGAGAAAGCGGGGAGCAATGCGGGTCGCAACAGTGACTTCGTTCAGCGAGACCTCGCGCATCTCGCGCTCGCGCTTCAAGAGTTCGCCGAAACTTCCTTTCGCCATGGATCGCTACCCGGGCCCGGCAGTGCTACAGCAAAGTCCCGGGCGGTGAACCTCAGATACGACCGCATGGCGGTCGGAGTCAGCAGTGACCGCGCAAGAGTGCGCTGCGGGCCGGTGCCGGGGAAGCCGGCACTAGGCCCCCTCGACGGCACTATAGGCGGGGGAGGGAAGCGTGTCAAACAAGTGGCGCTGAGGCTTTGAAAAGCAGGTCGTCGAGTGTGTAACTAAATGATGGCAACATCGCAACGCCTGTACCACGAGTGTGTTGCGCCTGTTTTTGAGTGGTGCCTATACTGTTGAAGATTCGCGGACTTGGGCCGAATCGTGCTTGCCGAAGTGTCTGCCGGACCACGACGGGCAACGCGGCAACAATGCAAAGGATCAGGTTCAACCGAGCGTGGAGGAAGTTAAACAATTCCCTGCCGTCGAACGCCGCCGCAACCCCGCGGTTCCCTATGAACATCGCGAAGCGGGGGAAGTCGCTGTCTTTCAGGAGCTTGGGAAGGCGCTGACGTCCTCGCTACAGCTCGATCAGGTTCTTCGTACCATCATGGAGAAGATCGACGAATTTCTGCGTCCAGACAACTGGTCCCTGCTGCTGCTGGATGAGGCGACGCAAGAACTGTACTTTGAGCTGGCGGTAGGTAAGGCGTCGCAGGCGCTCAAGGACGTGCGCGTCAAGGTAGGGCAAGGGATTGCCGGTTGGGTGGCGCAAAATGGCGAAGCCGTCGTGGTCCCGGACACTTCCAAAGACACCCGGTTCTTTGGCAAGATCGACGAAAAAACGAAGATGGAAACGCAGTCGATCGTCGCCGTGCCGGTGAAGTTTCGCGATACCTGCCTAGGCGTGATCGAGCTCATCAATTGTTTCGGACCAGACGGTTTCGATCCGCGGGACCTCAAGCTGCTGGAAGCGCTCTCGGACTTTGCGGCCATTGCGCTCGAGAATGCGCGGCACGTGAAGCGCATTCACGAGCTGACCATCACCGACGATTGCACCACCCTCTACAATGCGCGGCACATGGGCTTCATCCTGGAGACCGAAATTTACCGCTCGCAGCGATACAACTATGAGTTTTCTATCGTGTTCATTGACCTGGATCACTTCAAGCAAGTGAACGACACGCACGGGCACCTGGTGGGGTCGAAATTACTCGCGGAGATCGGCAATGCGCTCAAGTCCCATTGCCGTCTGATCGATTTTGCTTTCCGCTACGGCGGAGATGAGTTCGTGATCCTGCTGCCGCAGACCTCCAAAGAGAATGCCCTGAACGTGGCTCGCAGGTTGCACAAACTGATTCGTGAGACGGTGTGGCTCGATCAGGCCGGTTTGCGCGTCAAGCTCACACCCAGCGTCGGCGTAGCGTCCTACCCGGTGGATTCGCGCACGAAGGAAGGCTTGTTGCACCTCGCGGACGAAGCCATGTACCTAGTGAAAAATACGCACCGTGACAGTGTCGCCGCGGCAAACATCGGCATTCTGCCGGATATAGCGGCGAGTGCCGAATCAGTGGGCTAAGATTTCCTTCCTGGCCTGAACCAACCAAACATCGAACAGCAAAACGCACACCAGCAGTCGTAGCAGTCGCCTTCCGCTTACCCTGCGCTTCAACCGGTGTCGGGCCTTTTGCTGCCAGCGCTTCCAGATAAACCTCCTTCTATACAGCTGGAGCGAAGTTTGTTTAACTGAAGGTATGCTGAGAAGTGAAGCAGCGCGCTATGCGCGCTGGTCGGCTGCGGTGGCGCTGCTCCTTGTCGCAGTAACGACCACCATCTACCTCGAGCGCCACTGGAAGAGTTATCTCGTCAAGAAAAAAGCGCCGCCTCCAGCACCCCTCGACGTCGCACGCCAGTCCAACGGACTCAACTTTAAGCAATTCGGCGAGCAGAACCGCACCATCTACGAGGTCGAGGCCTCGAAGTCCACGGAATTCAAAGGTCAGAATGCTAGCCTCCTCGAAGACGTCACGATCACCATCTTCGGCAAGACCGGCGACCGCCACGACGTCATTCACACCCGGAGCTGCCGCTACGGAAAGGAAGACGGCGGCATCATCTGTAACGGCGATGTTCAAATTGACTTGATGAGCGCGGAGGATGCTAAGCGCGCAGCGCGTGATCCTGCGGCAGCGAGGGCTCTCGCAACTCGCGTGGAGACCCATGGTGTGAGGTTCGACCGCGCGAGTGGCATCGCGCAAACGGACCAGCAGGTGACCTTTGCATTTCCGAACGGAAATGGCGACGCCGTGGGCATGGATTACGAGTCCGAAGCAGGAACCCTGCGGCTCCGACGAAATGTCCGACTGACGCTGTTTCAGCCGCCAGGAACCGCTGCAAAGAAAACGCCCGGACAGCTGGAATCGGGGCACGGACAAGAAGTGCACGTGAAAGGAGCAAGCCTCGACTTCGGCCGGGACTCTCGGGTGATGCTCTTGCGCGGCCCAGCAGAAGCGGAGACGCCGGCGCAGCGATTGACGGCCGGACAGATTTCGCTGGCGCTGGATGAGGAGTTTCGAGCTGAGAGACTTATGGCGACGGCCGGCGCGGGCGGGAACCGGCCGGCGATGACCTCGAAGGGCACGTCCGAGGAAATGAAGTTGGAGGCCGATACGCTTACAGCTCTGTTTTCACCGGAAGGATGGCTAGCTAAGCTGGACGCCGCTGGCGCGGTTCACGGGCTCCATAGTGGCGGGGCGGAACGGGACGAAGCCAACGCGGATTCGGCGACGCTAGAACTGTGGCCCCGAGTGAGCCGGCCCAAAGAGTTGAACTTGAAAGGTGGCGTGCTTCTCAAAACCCAACAAGACAAGACCGGCGACGCTCGCTTGCTCCAGACCAGCGCGTTTCGCATGCAATTCAGCGGCGGAAGAGAACGCGAGAGCAGCAAGCCGCAGAAGGCGGAGACCCTCGCCGCGGGATCCATGGAATGGACCGATGCCGCCCCCCAGAGCGGCGGAGCCCCGGCGAGAACGAGGTTGCAAGCAGACAAGCTCGTGATGGACTTCGGTCCGCAAGGCAGGGCCAGACAACTCCAAGCCACGGGAAATGTGCAGACCGAGCGATGGGTGACGGGGCACCCCGTTCAGACGGCCACTGCCAGGAACGGTATGGCGCAAATGTCGGCAACCGGCGGGTGGTCGCAGATGAACTTGCAAGGAGACGTAAAACTCAAAGAAGGCGATCGCAGCGGGCAAGCGGAGTACGCAGTCTTTCAGCGCGCCTCTCAGACAGCCACGCTGACAGGACAAGCGATTGCTCGCGACGCTACCACCGAGACGCACGCGCCACGCATCGCCTTCATGCAGACCACCGGCGACATTCAGGCCGAAGGCGGCGTTCGTTCGACGGATTTGTCCCCAAGAGGTGGTACTGTTCAGCTTGCATCCGCGCCCGCCAACGTCAAAGCGGATACCCTAGAGGCAAATTCAAAGACGGGTCGCGCGCTGTATTCAGGACATGCGCGCCTATGGCAGGGCGACTCTGTTCTGGAGGCAAGTTCCATTGAACTGCTCCGCGACACCCGCGTCTTGAACGCGGTGGGAAACGTGCGCGCCGTGTTTCCACAAGCACCCGCGCAATCCGGCGAGCGCCCCGCCGAGCGCGCGACGGATCGCAACGCCGCACGGGCGCCGCGCCAGATCAACACTTCGCAGCCCACCGTGAAGAAGCCGCATTTCTGGCACACGACGTGTGGGACCCTTACCTATTGGGACCAGGAGGGCCGCGCGCACTTGGAACAGAACGTCGTGGTGCAATCCGCCGAGCAAAGGATGTTGGCTCCGGTGCTGGACCTTTTCTTCACCCGGGGTGGCCAAGCCAGTCTGAACGGATCCACTGGCGCAAATTCCAGCGGCGGCACGCAACAGATCAGCCGCGTGGTGGGGACTGGTGGCGTCGTCGTCGAAGAGGGTGGCCGCAAAGCCACCGCGGAGAGCGGCGAGTACACTGCCGCGAACGGAAAATTCGTGATGAGCGGCGGAACCCCCACGATCTACGACGGTTCGGCAGGAACAACCACCGGGCGTCAATTGACCTTCTTTTTAGCGGATGATACGATCATCGTCGACTCTGAAAATGGTTCGCGGACGTTGACGAAACACCGAGTCGAGAAATGACGTTGGGCGCCTCGCGGTCACCTGTAATTTGACCGCTTCGCGGTCACACATGATGAGGTATGCTGAAGCTCCAGGCCGTCGAGTTGAGCAAGTCGTACCGCGGTCGCAAGGTCGTGGACAACGTCGAACTGGAGATCGGCCAAGGTGAGGTCGTTGGGCTGTTAGGACCGAACGGCGCGGGAAAGACGACCACGTTCTACATCATCGTGGGTCTTGCCCGCCCTGATTCCGGCAGGGTTCTTCTGAACGGCGACGAAATTACCGATCTTCCGATGTACCTCCGGGCCCGCAGTGGCATCAGCTACCTTCCTCAGGAACCCTCGGTATTTCGCCAGCTGACCAGCGAAGAAAACCTGCTCGCGGTGCTCGAAACCCTGCCCCTGACACCCGAACAACAGCGTGACCGCCTCGAGGAGCTGCTGGTGCAAATGGGACTAGAGACAGTACGACAAAGCAAGGCGTACACTCTTTCTGGAGGCGAGCGCCGCCGCCTGGAAATCGCCAGGTCGCTCACGCTACAGCCCTCCTTCATCCTTCTGGATGAGCCGTTTTCGGGAATCGATCCGTTGACCGTGAAGGACCTCCAGGAGATCATTCGAGAGTTAAGCCGTTCGGGAATTGGCGTACTGATTACGGATCATAACGTGCGAGAAACACTCAGTGTTACCGACCGAGCGTACATCCTGAGAGATGGCAAAATCTTCAGGAAGGGCCGCCCGGATGAGTTGAGCAACGATCCCGAGGTCCGGCGCGTGTATCTGGGCGATCACTTCCGCCTAAACTAAGGATAGCGAAGGGAAAAAGACAGAAAATCTATGGCCTGGCAGGGACTCAAACTGAATCTGAAGGTGTCTCAGAAGCAGATTCTGACGCCCGGCTTGGTGCAGATGGTGAGCGTTCTCGCGCTGAACCGCTTAGAGCTGCGAGAGATGATCAACCAGGAGATGATCGCCAATCCCGTCCTCGAAGAGCTGAGCGAAGAACCCACGCAGTCCGACAACTACAGTGACGAGACCTTCCTGAAGGCAGAAACCGAAAAGGTTCCGGAGAAGCCTGAAGCCAACCCCTTTGACGAGTTCGATGTTGGCAGCTTCTTCAATCAATATTTGGACTCCGGCGGAGATGGTGGACAATCGCAGGAGCGCGAAGTTTCCGAGCGGCCTTCCTTCGAAAAGTTCTTGTCTTCGGCCACCGGGCTCACCGATCACTTGACGTGGCAGTTGAGTGTGACGATCTGCTCGGACACCGTGAAGGAAATCGTCGAGAGCATCATCGGCAACCTCGACGAGAACGGCTATTTGACGGCGTCGATGGAAGAACTTGCGCAACAGGGCAAGTATTCCCAGGACGATCTCGACGACGCCCTCGCCGTCGTGCAGGATTTCGACCCCATCGGAGTGGGCGCGCGGGATTTGCGCGAATGCCTGCTGCTGCAATTGAAAGCCTTCGATCCGCAAAACACTTTGGCGCAGCAAATCGTGTCCGAGCATTTGAAGCACGTGCAGTCCAATCAACTCAAAGACATTGCCCGCGCGCTGAACCGCCCTCTCGATGTCGTGAAGCATGCTCTGGAAGTGATCAAAAAGCTCGATCCGCGCCCCGGTCTGCGCTACAACAAGACCGAACCTCGCCTGGTCGAGCCGGATGTGTATTTCCGCAAGGTGGACGATCAATGGCAGGCCTTCTTGAACGAAGACGACATGCCGCAATTGCGCTTGAGCCCGACCTACCGCCGGCTCTTGGTGCGCGACGCTGCGGACCGCGACGTGCGCAACTACGTCAAGGAAAGATTTACAGCCGCCATTCAGTTGATGAAAAACATTGAGCAGAGAAAGCACACCATCTTGCGAGTGTGCCAGTCAATCATCGCGCGCCAGGGTGATTTCCTCACTCACGGCCCGGACGCCTTGAAGCCCATGATGATCAAAGAAGTCGCCGAGGAAGTCGGCGTGCACCCCTCAACCGTTAGCCGCGCCGTGGCCAGCAAATACGCGCACACTTCGCAAGGTGTGCTCGAGCTGCGCTCATTCTTCAGCGAGTCGGTGAACGGGCCGGAAGGCGGGGGCATGTCCCTGTTGACCCTGAAACGCCTGGTCAAGAAAATGATCGAAGAGGAAGATTCCACAAAGCCACTCACCGACGATCAGATCGCCAAGAAACTCGATGACGCGGGCATCCACGTTACGCGGCGCACCGTCGCGAAATACCGCGAAGACATGCGAATCCCCAGCACCCACCAGCGCAGGGTAAAGAGCTGAGCTGGCGCCGCCCGTGAAGCTGCACTCGACACGCCAGTCACGGCAACTCGTCATCCTCACCGGTCTTTCCGGTTCCGGAAAGAGCACAGTCCTCAAAGCCTTCGAAGACATGGGCTTCTACTGCGTTGATAACCTTCCCGTGGAACTGATACCGATTTTTGCAGAGCTGCACTCTGCGGGCGAAGGCGATTTCGCGCGCGCCGCCCTGCTGGTGGACGCGCGGGAAGGCGCGCAGCTCGAAAAGTTGCCGCCACTCCTGAAACACTTGCGGCGCAGCCATCCGATCGCGCTGGTCTTCATCGATGCGGGTGAGGATGCATTGTTGCGGCGCTACAGCGAGACCCGCCGGCCCCATCCCTTTGGAAAAGCTCTTTCGGTACGCGAGAGTTTGAGCCACGAGCGGGCCTTGATGGAGCCGATCCGCAAGCTCGCCGACGTGGTGATCGACACTTCGAAATTCAATGTGCACGAGCTGCGGCACTTCGTCACCCAGCGATTCAAAAATCCGGAGAAACGCCCCATTCTCGTATCGCTCGTGAGTTTCGGCTACAAGTATGGCGTGCCGACCGATTCCGATCTGGTGTTTGACGTGCGATTTCTGCCGAACCCACATTTTGTGCCGAGGCTCCGCCGCTACACCGGAAGGGACGCCAAGGTCCAGCGGTATATCCGCTCGTTTCCGCAGACCGGAGAATTCCTGCGGCGCATCGACGGGCTCTTGACCTATTTGATACCGCACTACATCGCCGAGGGAAAAAGCTATCTGACGATTGCGTTCGGTTGCACCGGCGGAAAGCACCGTTCGGTGATGCTGGCGGAGTCGGTGAAGAAGTCACTGGAAAAACATGGGTACTCCGCGAAGGTAGTTCACCGCGACATTGAAAAGTAGGGAAGAGCGGCCTGCAACGCGGCTCCGCGCACCTTCGGAAACTTGACACGCCGCGATGTGACGAATAGCGTACCAAGTAGAATCGGCAGGGGAGCCTGACCCGTGGCGTCGCTGTTTTCACCACCACTAAAGAGATTGTTGAGTTACGTCCGGCCGTATTTCTTCCGCCTTGCCGTCGGCGTTGTTCTAGTGGCCTTCGTAGCCCTTGCGGAAGGCCTGGTCGCTTTCATGGCTCGCGTTGCGTGGGACTACGTTCTGACTCCCACGGCGGCAAGTTCCCAGCTTCCTCTTTTTGCCCTGCCCGGCGGCGAAACGATTTTTTTGAATCAGTTCTTTCCCAGGCGAATTCACAACGTCTGGACCATCTTCAGCTTGACCCTCATCGTGCTTTTTGTGTCCAAAGGCCTCGCCGAATATGTGGGCGTTACGCAAATTCAGTACGCGGGGCATGCCGCCATAACCAATCTGCGCAATCAGGTCTACGCCAAGATAATCCGCCAACCGATCGGATTTTTTCAGCATCACCCCGCCGGCCGCATTCAGTCCGCGGTGGTCAATGACATTGAAAAGGCCCGCATTGCCCTTTCCGAGTATTTGGCAGATCTGTTTCAAAAAAGCTTCACCTTAATCGTTTTCCTCGCGGTGATGCTTTACATCGATTGGAAGATGTCCCTAGCCGTCGGTGTGGTGTTGCCGCTGGTCGTATTCCCGGTTGGAAAGTTCGGTAGGAAGATCCGCCACTCCGCGGAAACCAGCCAAAGCCGTCTTGGCGAGCTCAGCCAGATTCTGCAGGAGACGGTGACCGGCAATCGCGTGGTCAAAGCCTTCGGCATGGAGGACTTCGAGATCCGCAAGTTTCGCGATGCTTCCCGGCGCCTTCTGCGAGAAAGTATGCGGTGGGCCCGCGCCGCGGCTGCTACCGCGCCCCTCATGGATTTGCTCGGAGCGATCGTCATCCCGCTGCTTCTTCTCTATGCGCGCGGCCAAATTAAGGCGCACCTGATGACCCAAGGTATTTTCCTGGCCTTCCTCTACGCGATGTTCAACGCTTACATGCCCCTAAAGCGGATCGGCCAGGTCTATCAGCAATTCCAATTTGCGCAGGGCGCCAGCAAACAGGTGTTTACCTATCTTGACCAGCAAGAAGAGAAAAGCGAGCAGCCCGGCGCCGTCCCGCTGCCTTCCTTTGCCCGGGAGATCGAATTCGAGGACGTAAGCTTCGCCTATGGCTCGGAGGGCGCCGTTATTCTGCAAAATATCCAATTGCGCGCCCGTAGAGGAGAAGTCGTTGCGCTGGTCGGCTCGAGCGGTGCGGGGAAGACCACGCTGGTGAATCTGATTCCTCGTTTTTACGAACTAACTTCCGGACGCATACGGATCGACGGAGTGGACATCTGCAAAGTAACGATTAAGTCCCTGCGCGAACAGATCGCCATGGTTACTCAGGAGAATATTTTGTTTCATGACACGGTGTGGAACAATATTTGTTACGGTCTGACCCATGTTCCCAAAGAACGCGTGGAAGCAGCGGCGTGCGCGGCGCTGGCCGACGAGTTTATCGCGGGCCTGCCGCTGGGCTACGACACCGTGATTGGCGAGCGCGGAACTCGACTGAGCGGGGGGCAAAGACAGCGGATTGCCATCGCCCGCGCCATTCTAAAAGATTCGCCGATCCTCATTCTGGACGAGGCCACGTCGGAGCTCGACGCCGAATCCGAAATGTTCGTGCAGAAAGCGCTGAGCAACCTGATGGTTGGCCGCACCACCTTTGTCATCGCCCACCGCTTGGCGACCATCCGCCGGGCCGACACGATTCTCGTGCTGGAAGATGGACAAATCCGTGAAAGTGGAACGCACACCGAGCTCATGGCTCGCGGCGGAACGTATGCGCGTCTTCACGATTTGCAATTCGCCGACGATGACATGCTGACTGCGGCGCAAGCCTCGGCGCCGGATCTTGAAGCACCGGGTAACTCGCTATGACCTCTAAGACACCGCACGCCGCTTCGCCGCAGACCAAAAAGCCAGATTGTTTGTCGATGACCGGCTACGCGCAGGCCCGCGGCGAACGAAACGGCTGGGCCATTCGCGTTAGCGTAAAAAGCGTCAACCACAGATTCCTCGACGTGAGATTCCGGCTGCCGGAAGGTTTTGACGTCTACGAATTGCGCCTCCGCCAGATTGTGCGAGAGCAGCTGCATCGCGGCCACATCGACGTGAACGTAAACGTACAAGCCGGAACGGCTGTGCCGGTACAGGTAAATCGCGACTTGCTGCAGGCTTATTTGCACGCGGCGGAGGAGTTGCGGCAACAGATGGGCGCCTCAGCCGAGCTTGACGTTGTGTCGCTTCTTCGATTGCCCGGCGTGATTGGTGGCTTGGCGCCGCCCTTGCCGGAAACCGACGAAGAGCAGGACCAGCTGGGGCAGGCGCTCGACCTGTGCCTGCGGGAAGCCTTGGGCAAGCTAGACGAAATGCGGCACGCGGAAGGCCGGCACCTGGCGGAAGAGCTGCGCGCCCGCTTGGCGCGGATCGGGGAGCAAACCGAAAAAGTGCGAAAACTGGCAATAACGCTGACGCCCGCGTTTGCCCGGCGGCTGCAATCGCGGCTCAAGGAACTGCTCGACGGCACTGGGATCGAGCCGGCCCGGCTTGCGCAGGAAGCCGCCCTGCTTGCGGAGCGCAGCGATATCAGTGAAGAATTGGACCGCCTGCGGAGCCACCTGCAGCAATTCGCGAAGCTGCTGGACGGCGCGGGAGAGCTGGGCAAGAAACTGGATTTTCTTCTCCAGGAGATGCATCGTGAAGCCAACACCATGTTGTCGAAGACTCCCGGCGTGGAGAGCGAGGCTCTGGCTATCACCGGACTCTCATTGGAAATCAGAGCGGAGATCGAAAAGCTGCGCGAACAGGTACAGAACATCGAATGAGCACCGGGAACGAGAGCGCGCCGCTCGTATTGATCGTGTCGGGTCCGTCGGGATCGGGAAAATCGACGCTGGTGCAAAGAATTCTGGAGTTGCCAGGCACCCTGTCCTCGGTCTCATGTACTACCCGGCCCCGCCGCGCGACCGAGGCCAGTGGGAAATGCTATGCTTACCTCACAGAAGCGGAATTCGACGCTATGGTCGCGCGCGACGAGTTTCTGGAATACGCGCGGGTTTTCGGCAAGCATTCCTATGGCACGCCGAAGAAGTGGCTGGAGGAATCGCGCAAGAAGGGACTTGATCTCGTACTTGAAATCGACGTGCAGGGCGCGGCCCAGGTGAAACAGAAGCTTCCGGAATCGGTGGCGATTTTCATTTTACCGCCCTCCCGGGAAGAATTGGAACGCCGGCTGCGCGGCCGCGGGCAGGATTCGGACGAGGAAATCTCGCGACGGCTGGCCAAAGCTCGGGACGAGATTGCAGCTTTCGGCAAATACTACGATTATTGTGTGGTGAATGAAGATGTGGAACGCGCGGGACGCGAGGCGCAGGCGATTGTGACAGCGTTGCGCTGTACCAGCGCCCGGCGCCGCGCGAGAGTGGAAAAACTTCTGGCATCGTTTGGAGGGAAAGACTGAGATGACTGTGCAGACGAAAGCTCCGGAGAGCCAGTTTGCGTATGTGGTGCTGGCGGCGAGGCGCGCGCGGCAGATCATGGCGGGAGCGCCGCCGCTGGTCGAAAACCCGAGGACCCAGAAGGCCACGCGCATTGCGTGCGAAGAGCTCGAACACAGCTTGATCGAATACGACTTCACCGAACCCGCGTCCATCGATGAAGACAAAGACGGAAACAAGCGCCGCAAGTGAAGAGTCCTAGGGGAACCGAAGCTGTAGCGACACGTTGGTAGCCCCGGCTTCCGGCCGGCAGCTCCACAAACGGATCACACAGATGCGAATCACGCTTGGCGTAACCGGCGGAGTGGCGGCCTACAAGGCCGCGGAGTTGCTGCGCCGCCTGCAACAGGATGGTTTTAGCGTGCAGGTGGTTATGAGCCGCAGCGCGCGCGAGTTTGTCACCCCGCTCACGTTTGCGGCGCTGAGCGGTCAGAAGGTGATCACGGATCTGTTCGCCGAATCCGGTGGCGAAGCCAATCTGGAGAGCGCCATTGAGCACATTGCTGTGGCACAGCGGACCGACCTGCTGCTGGTAGCGCCTGCGACCGCGGATATTCTTGCGAAATTCGCCTGCGGAATTGCGGACGATTTTCTGACTACGCTGTACCTGGCCACCACGGCGCCCGTAGTGGTCGCCCCGGCCATGAACGTGAATATGTGGAACCATGCCGTCACACAGGAAAATATCGAGAGGCTGCGAGCGCGCGGTGTTAAAGTTGTCGATCCTGATGAAGGCTATCTGGCGTGTGGAATGACCGGCGCCGGCCGCCTAGCCGGACAGGAAGCCGTCGTTGCCGCCGTTCGCGAGACACTCCACGCACAGCGTGACCTTGAGGGCCAGACCGTGTTGGTAACCGCTGGACCCACGTGCGAAGACCTCGACCCCGTGCGGTATTTGACGAACCGGTCCTCCGGCAAAATGGGCTACGCCGTCGCCGAAGCAGCCGGGCGGCGCGGCGCACGCGTACTCCTCGTGAGCGGACCGACGTCGCTGGAGACGCCTGCGGGTGTCGAGCGCGTCAACGTGCGCAGCGCGCAGGAAATGCAGGGTGTTGTCTCAGAAAGATTTTCGGAATGTTCGATTGCGATCTTTGCCGCGGCGGTGGCCGACTACCGGCCAGCGGAGACGGCCCGGGAAAAACTAAAGCGCAACGGAGAGCTGCTGCCATTGATGCTTGAGCCGACGCCCGACATTCTGGCGAGTGTAGCCGGTCGCAGAGGCGAGACCATCGTGGTGGGTTTTGCGGCGGAGACCGACCATGTCGCGGAAAACGCGCGGAAGAAACTGGCCATCAAGAATGCCGACTTGATCGTGGCGAACGACGTGACTGTGAAAGGCGCTGGGTTTGATGTAGACACGAATGTCGTGACGCTTTTCTCACGGGATGGCCGCGATTTGGCGCTGCCGCGAATGAGCAAATTCGACGTGGCGCAGCAAATACTTGACGAAGTCATGCGCTTGCGCAGTCTGCGCTCTGTCCAGCGATCTCCGGTGTGATCGAAATCATGCTCGAGCGAATCCCCGCAGCTCTACAAGACAAGCTCTCCAAGCGGCTCAGCTATTACGAGGACATCGGAATTCGGCTATTTTACCGGGACCGCACTTCCAGCGCCGGTGCCACGGCGTTGGCGGAAGAGCCCGCTGCGACGCCGACTATCCAAGAGGAACCTATTTTGCCAAAGACCGCGCGTCCGCCCGTTCTTTCCAAGCTCGTATCGCCATCGCCTCTCGCGACCTCGAGAGTAGATGTCTTGCCACCCAAGCCCTCTCTGTTCGAGTCGCTAAACAAAGTTGCCAACGATACGTTGCTCAAGATTCGTGAAGACATCGGGGATTGTACCCGCTGTAAATTGCATCATGGGCGCAACAAAATCGTCTTCGGTGACGGAAATCCCAAGGCTGAACTCGTGTTTGTGGGCGAAGGCCCAGGCCGCGATGAAGACGCTCAGGGACTGCCGTTCGTCGGGCGCGCAGGGAAGCTGCTTACCCAGATGATCGAAGCCATGGGCTTGCAACGAAAAAATGTCTACATCTGCAACGTGGTAAAGTGTCGCCCGCCGGAAAACCGTACCCCGGAAAGAGATGAAGTCGGCACATGCTCGCCTTTTTTGCTGCGACAGCTCGACGTGATCGCGCCAAAGGTAATCGTCTGCCTCGGAAGCGTGGCCGCGCAAACGCTGCTGGAAACGAACCGGGGAATCTCTCATTTCCGCGGAGAGTGGCTGGAGTTTCGCGGTACAAAGTTGCTGGCCACGTATCATCCCGCCTATTTGTTGCGCAATCCGAATGCGAAGGGTGAAGTCTGGAAAGACCTTCAGAAAGTGATGGCTGTCCTCGGCCTGGAAGTAAAGAAAGGCAAGTCCTCCTAATCCGCCATGGGAATTCTGCTGGGCCTGCTAACGGCGCTCGCCTGGGGAGGCTCGGATTTCTTCGCGCGTTTTGCGACCCGCAGAATTGGCGCCCTGCGCACCACGCTGTACATGCAGCTTGCCGGATTACTGCTACTCACGATTTTCTTGCCGCATGTTGGCGGATGGGGTCACTTAACGGATGGTTCCGGGTGGCGTCCGTGGGCGTGGGGCACACTGGCCGGCGTCGTTAACGGGATATCGACTCTTGCGCTATACCGTTCCTTTGAAACCGGCAAAATGGCGGTGGTCGCGCCGCTGTCTGCGAGCTATCCGGCATTGACCGTGCTCTTGTCTTTGCTCACCGGAGAGCATTTGAAGTCAACGCGCGCCGCGGGGATCGCGCTCATTCTGGCGGGCGCTTTGCTCGTGGTGCGCGGCGAA
>Ga0209526_10000450_pt1 | contig 26682 bp, 14 predicted proteins | sample JacPinW_OM2H0_M1_FD_188566 | JGI IMG/M metagenome (GOLD analysis project Ga0209526, IMG submission 188566) | Forest soil microbial communities from Algoma, Ontario, Canada - Jack Pine, Ontario site 1_JW_OM2H0_M1 (SPAdes) (version 2) | ecosystem: Environmental > Terrestrial > Soil > Boreal... | reverse complement strand
TACCGCTGCCTGGTCCTGGAAGGCCGGCCCAAGATCGGGGGCGGGGTCAAGACAGCGGAATTGACGCTGAGGGGTTTTCAGGACGATTGCTGCTCGACCGCCCACGTTTTTATTCAGGACAACCCGCTGATCAAGAACGATGAGCTCAAGCTCCGCGAATACGGATTGGAATACATCGATCCCGACCCCATCTTTCACATTCCCTTTCCGGATGGTACTTATTTGACACAGTGGCGCGACCTGGATCGCACCTGTGCGGAATTCGCGAAATTTTCGAAAAAAGACGCCGCGGCCTATCGAAAAATGCTGGGGGAGTTCGACGCTATCCGACCGATCCTAGCAGGGGCATCCTTTTCACCAATTGGATTCGGGAAACCGTTGAACGACCAACTGGCGCAGGTACCGCACGGAAAATTGTGGCAACGGCGTCTGGCAATGTCTGCCTGGGACATTATTCAAAACACGTTCGAAGACCAACATTGCCGCACGTTCATGCTGTACATGTCACATCTGGCTGCCGAACCGCCGGACGCACCGGTGACGGGCCGGCTGGCCTACGGGGCGCCGCGGCAGCAGCACAGCGGAAGGCCTTTGCCAAAAGGTGGCTCCGGGGTGCTGAGTGAAGCGCTGGGGCGGTTCATCGAAGCGCACGGGGGCGAGATACTTGTAAACAAGTGGGTGAAGAGTCTGATCATCGAGAGCGGAAAATGCGTGGGAGTGGAATGCAGTGACGGCAGTTCGTATCGGGCGTCGAAGGCGGTGGTTTCCACCATTCATATCAAGCATCTGGTGGATATGGCTCCGCGCGAACTGTGGGGCGAAGATTTTATTTTTGGCGTGGATACCTGGCAAGCCGAAAATGCGATGTTTGTCACGCATTACGCCACCAGCGAACCGCCGATTTACAAAGTGGACGGCGGAACACTCTCGCCAGTGGAGTCGGGAATTCTGGCGTCTCCTTACCGCGCGCTGCGATTTGGATACGACGATGCGCGCGGCGCCGTGAATCTGGACGAACCGCCTCTGCAAGTGATCTGCTGCACGATTGCCGATCCAACGCGCACGCCGAAGGGCATGCACACGCTGAAGGTGCTTGGCTGGCAGCCTTATCAGCTGAAGGAAGGCCCGGAGCACTGGGACAAGATTAAGTACGACGTCTCCGATGCGAATCTTAAATATTTGCGCCGCTTCGCACCGAATTTGACGAATGACAAAATTCTCGCCCGCTTCGTGGAGAGTCCTCTCGATCTGGAACGCATGAATCCGCATTTTTGGCACGGCAGCGCGCACGCGGGCGCGCAAAATGCGGCGCAAACAGGGCCATTGCGGCCCATGGCAGGTTGGGCGCAGCACCGCATGCCCATTCCGGGGCTATATCAGACCGGCGCGACCACTCATCCTGGCGGATCGGTAACTGGCGGTCCAGGCCGCAATGCTGCAACGGTCATGCTGAAGGATTTTGGGACTTCCATTGAAGAGGTTGTGGCCAAGAAGGCTTGACGCTTTGCAAACTTCAAAATTCTATTTTCGACTTGAGGAGATTTCATGATGCGGAGCGAGAGGAGCAGGACCTCGAGGATTGTTTTGCAAGTTCTGGCTGTGCTTCTTTGTCTGACCGGAATGGCTTGGGGTCAGAAGGCTGTCAAGCTGATGGTGCCCGACAATCCCAGCCCGCATCCGGCCCCGGAACAGCCACTTCCCTACAGTCATAAACAGCATCTGGCGCTTGGCCTGCAATGCAAGGACTGCCACGCGAATCCTGATCCCGGTAAGCTGATGACTTTCCCGGAGACGTCGAAATGTATGCAGTGCCACGCCACCATTGCCAAGGACAAACCCGCGATCGAAAAGCTCGCGACATTTGCCGATTCCAAGGAACCCATTCCGTGGGTGCGCGTCTACAGGGTTTTACCGGGTATTGAATGGAACCATCGCGCTCACATCAGCGCGGGAGTAAAATGTGAGACTTGCCACGGACGGGTGGCGGAAATGACCGCCATGTCCGAAGTGACCAGCGTGACCACCATGTACAGCTGCTTGAACTGCCACGAACTGAATCACGCCAAATCCTCTTGCGACACTTGTCACAAGCACTGATTCAGGCGGATAGCTTTTTCGAAGGGAATGGTATGGCAACCGGCATTGCACTCGAAATCAACGGGACACGCTATTCTGTCAACTACCCTCCGGACACCCCGCTGCTGTATGTCCTGCGCGATGAACTCGGCCTGACCGGCACGAAGTACGGCTGCGGGGAAGGGGCGTGTGGCGCGTGCACGGTTCTGATCGGAGGAACAGCGCGGCGATCGTGCCAGATTCCGGTGAGTGCGGCCGCCTCCCGTCCAATTACCACGATTGAAGGTCTTGAAAAAAACGGGACCTTGCATCCGGTTCAGCAGGCTTTCCTTGATGCCGGGGCTTTTCAGTGTGCGTACTGCAGTTCTGGAATGATCATGAGCAGCGTATCCCTGCTGCAATCCAATCCAAACCCCAGCAAGGAACAAATCGTTCAGTCGCTGCAGGGGAATATCTGCCGCTGCGGCACGCATCCGCGAATCATCGCTGCGGTCCAGAAGGCCGCGGGCAAGAAGCAGGAGCATGCGAAATGAGCAAGGCTGGGGAACCGTTCTTCCTTGAGCTTGAGCCGGAACGCTACGAATTCCGCGCCCTTCCCATGCACCGGTTTGCTCTGGGACGGCGCGACTTCTTCAAGATCTTCGGTGCGGGAGTCGCGGTATTTGCGGTCGCCAAAGATGTTTCCGCAATGCAGGAGACCGCGCCGGGCCCGCACGGATTCCATAACGAAGAACTGCCAAAGGAAATCGGCGCGTGGCTACATATCGGAGAGGATGGAACGGTCACCGGATTTGCCGGAAAAGCGGAAATTGGCCAGAACGTTCGCACCACGCTGGCGCAGACGATTGCCGATGAATTGGGAGTGAGTTTCGATAGTGTCCGGATGGTCCTGGCAGACACGGCGCTCACGCCGTTCGACGCCGGCACCTTCGGCAGTAGAACCACCGCGACGATCACTCCGCAATTGCGGCGGGTGTCAGCGGCGGCGCGCGATCTGCTGTTAGAAAAAGCGTCGAAGCAATGGAACGTGCCGGCGCAAAAGCTAGTCGCCGGGAATGGAAAAATTACCGATCCGGCGTCCGGGCGATCCCTTCGCTACGCTGAGCTGGCGCGGGAAGACTTCGGTCGACACCAGCTCCCCGCGGAAGATCCCATCAAACCCGCCGCACAGTGGACCATCGCGGGGAAGCCCATCCCGAAAGTGGGTGCGCGGGAGTTTGTGACCGGGAGCCATCGCTATACCACGGATTTGAGGCCGGAAGGAATGTTGTATGGCAAAGTACTGCGGCCGCCTTCGTTCGGGGCGACGCTGATTTCTTACGATGATTCAGTTGCCAAGGCGTTGTCCGATGTGGTGCTCGTGCGCGACGGAGATTTTGTCGGCGCAGCGGCGCCCACGGTTGCGGCTGCGGAACACGCCCTGGCGTCCCTTCATGTGCAATGGAGGGAAGTGCCGCAGATTTCCGATCAAGAGATCTTCTCGTATTTGAAGAAAAATGCACAGCCTTCCGGCGAAGAGCGCTTTCGGCAAACAAAAGGTTCGGTCTTGGAAGGGCTGGCGGCTGCTGCTCAGAAGCTCGATGCGACCTATACGGTCGCCTACATTGCGCATGCGCCGCTGGAGCCTCGCGCGGCGGTCGCACAGTGGAGCGAAGGCAAGCTCACTGTGTGGATGGGGACGCAGCGCCCTTTTGCCGTCCGCGACGATCTGGCAGATATCTTTCACGTGGCTGAAAAAAATGTGCGCGTAATTGTACCGGACACCGGCTCTGCTTACGGCGGTAAGCACACGAGCGATGCTGGGTTGGAAGCGGCACGCCTTGCACGCGCAGCTGTGGGACGCCCGGTGAAACTCGTTTGGACGCGCGAGGAGGAGTTTACCTGGGCCTATTTTCGTCCTGCGGGTGTTATCGAGGTGACGAGCGGCATCACTGCGGATGGCAAACTCACCGCGTGGGAATGCCACAACTACCACTCCGGGATGTCAGCGATTGAACCGCCATACGAGGTGGCTAACCTGTTGACGCAGTATCACCAGGTTCCGTTGGTGCTGCGCAGCGGCTCCTATCGCGGCCTTGCGGCAACCGCCAATCATTTCGCACGAGAGACGCATATGGATTCGCTGGCACGCGTTGCCTCGATAGATCCACTTGAGTTTCGCATGAAGAATCTTACGGATGCGCGGATGCGTACAGTGCTTCGAGCGGGCGCGACCGCCTTTGGCTGGCCGCGGCAGAAAAGCGTGGAGGGGCAGGGGTTTGGTGTCGCTGCCGGATACGAAAAAGGCAGTTATGTAGCTACGTTCGCGGAAATTTTCGTGGACCGCAAAAACGGCATTGTGAGCGTGAAAAAACTGGTGGAAGCATTCGAGTGCGGCGCGATCGTCAATCCCGATGGATTGCGCAATCAGGTGGTCGGCGCGATGATTCAGGGTCTGGGCGGTGCGCTATTTGAGGCCATTCAATTTCAGAATGGCCGCATTGGCAATGCACACTTTGCGAACTATCGGGTGCCGCGCTTCCGCGATGTGCCCGAAATCGAAGCGATTCTGCTGGACCGCAAGGATCTTCCCTCTGCAGGAGCCGGGGAAACGCCGATCATGGCCATCGCGCCGGCGATTGGCAATGCGTTCTATGACGCCACGAAGGTACGGCTGACGAGCCTGCCGCTGCAGCCGGAGCGCCATTTGGATGGATAGACCTGTCCTGCCCGAATGGTCCTTTACCGAGCCTAATTGTTTTAGTCTAAAACCATTTAAGAGAGATGACGCGAGGCGGCGGATGACTTGTTGGCGGGATCGGGTGTGGAAAATTTCTTGTAGCGGATGAGAATACTCGCGAACCAGGTGAGTAACCCGACCTTGCAGCCTGCCACAACAAACAACCCTGACAAGTAGCCTGATAATGATACCTGGCTGGGAAAACCGAGACGCAGAAAGACAAAAAAACCTACGGCTGCACCGAAGAGGGCACCACCTGCCGTGAAGAGAATGAATTGGCGTGCCACTTTTTGCCAATTTAAAAAGCTTCGACGATTTTTTTGTCCAGCATGTTCCACCGCAGATCCTCAATGGCCTCGTACATACCAAGGACGGTCTAGTCGGGCTTTCACTAACAAAGACCGCGTATGCGAACAGTTTTTTGATATTGTTACAATTCATTCGTAGATAGCACCCGCCGACTCGCCTACCCTGTTCCCTCACAACTGCTGTAGCTGGAGGTGTTTTCCGGCGATGCTTACCTAGAACCGGTGAGATACGCCATAATCGGGTGACACCGCAATTCGGCTTGCGGTGGAGCGGTAGAGAGGATCGCGGGGTATTAGTGAATCCAAGTGTTCATTCGTCATGACTGTGAAGGCAAACCAAGGCGGGAGACTCCCGGCCAATCAGGAATCCCGCGAAGCACGAAACGTCAAGGATGGAGGAGATCTCCAGGCACGGTTGTTGGAGCTTTACGCAAGCGCGCGGCCAGCCCTGTTGAGCTACATTCGGCAGATGGTGCGGTCCGCGGCAGAAGCGGAAGACATTGTGCAATCGGCATTCTTGAAGACATTTGACCAGGGAGCGGAGCAGCGGATTGATAATCTGCGCGGCTGGATTTACCGGGTCGCACACAATCTGGCGATCGATGCCCTGCGCCGCAAGACCGTTCACGACCAGGCGGTATCCGAATGGGTTTACACAAAGACGGAGCAAAGCTCCATTTCGGCTGAGCAATCATCCATCAACCGACAAACCGTGGAACGTGCGCTTCAGGGCTTGAACGAACGTGAAAGGGATTGTCTCTTGCTGAGAGCAGAAGGTTTAAGTTACTCCGAAATCGGCGAGATCCTGGAGATCAGTGCGAAGTCTGTGAGTGTGTATCTGGCACGTGCTGTTAAGAAGGTGCGTAATAAACCATGACGGAGTTTCGAGAATCCATGTCAGCGGACGCTGGCCATCCGAGCGATGAGAAATTGCTCGCCTTGCTCGACTCCGAACTTTCACCAGGCGAACTTGAGCGGGTGCGAGACCATGTGAACGACTGCGGCAGATGCCGGGCGGAGCTTTCTGAGCTGAAGCAGGTTTTGGGTTCCATCCAGCAACTGCGCGACTCGCAGGTGGCAGAAGCCCAACTGTTACAAAGCAGTGATGCTGTGGAGAAGTTCCGCGCAAGGCTCGAACAGCATGTTCAGGAAAAACTTCCGCGTTCTGTCAATTTGCTTCCGGCGCGCGAAACGCGCCGGGCTTCGTGGAAGTTTGCCTCCCTTTTCCGCTACCGCATTCCGGTTCTTGCCAGCATCGTGGCGTTTGCTGTGGTTGTGGCAACAACCCTATCTCTGCTTGAGACCCCGGCATCGGCAGATGTTCTGCTGACTCGGACGGAGCAAAAAGAGGAGCTTCCAGCCTCTACAAACTCACCTGTCTCTCGGTCCGTTCTGCATATAGAGATCTTCGCCAGCAGCACGGTCAGGGAAGAAACGCTCCCTGAGTACGTCCTCCTGGCCGACAACCAGGCCCATGAAGCCCGGCTGGAAGCCGATTCCAGTGGGCGGTTTCCTGTCGAATGGACTGCCGCTGGAAACGATGTTTGGGGAAACCTTGCGGTAAGGGCCCTGTCCGGGCAGCATTATTTTGACCAAGCTCTTTTGCGCTACATGCAAGAGCAGAATTTCTTTCCGGACACATCCGCGACTCAATTCAGGAAGCTGGTCGCAAATCGAGGAAACGCGGAAACCCACGTCCGCAAGGGCGATGGATCGTATGGACTCGACTACGCATTTGCCGAACACCATTCCTCGGGCATTCGCAACGCCGTTCTCTGGGTGACCAAGAAATCCTATGATCCCTTTCAACTGAGCATTTTTACGGCACATGGAGGGGAGACTAAGGAATACCGCTTCACCAGAAAATCTCGCGTTTTCGAACAGCGCACGCCGGAAGTTGCCAAACTTTTGTCTGCGTCCCCCAACACCTTAGTCGCAGCAGCGAACTCCGGCACGCCGCATCCGACGGCCCTTCTACCTTTGAGATACGCGCAGATTCCCGCCAGCCCAAGTGAGGTTCGCGCCGCCGGGCTTTTGCACAAACTAAACGCGTGCCTCGGCGAAGAAGTGTACGTCTACCCGATGCCCGATGGCACGACTCTAGTGCAGGGGCTGGTCGAGAACACACATAGACGCCAGGTGCTCCTGAACGCACTGGCTCATGGTGATGGCTCGATTCATCCTGAAATTTACACACCGGAACAGTTGAACTCGGGCGTCCACCTATTCCCGTCACCTTACGGGGACGTGCCTGCCAGCGTAGTCGAGAACAATACAACCCCAGCGGAACAGGCTGCAGACTTGTCCGGGCGCCAGATAGCTTTCCACGATGAATTGATGGCCAGCCTTCGAAATGGCGGCAAAAGCCCCGAAGAGGCAGAAAAGGCGGTCGCTGCTTTTTCGACTGAGTTGTCCGCGCTTTCCGGAAAATTGTTGCTGAATTCGTGGGCCTTGGAGCGCTTGGACGAGGAGTTTCCAGCGTCGCGGACCACGCAGCTTGCCCGGACCGATTGGGAAGTCTTGAACTCGCTGCGGCAGGGGCACCGCCAACAGATCCGCGAACTGGTGCATCGCGAAGCGTCAATGCTTGCGCAAATTCCGCTAGCGAACTCGGTGGACCAGACCAGAGACTCAGCGGCGACACCCCCTCGAGAAATATTGGGACTGGCCCAGGAGCAGGAGAAGCTCGTGCGAGCCTTGTTCACCGCGTCACAGCAGAGCGCCCGAAAATCCGAGGACCTCTCCCGCCTGGTCCACATCCTGCGCTTGCTCGAAAATTGACTGGGCAGCACGGCTGCCATTGCCGCCATCTACCTTCGTTTTATCCCTCGTTGTGGCTAAGGGTTCGGGCTGGTATCGTACATTCTTCAGGTGACTTTGGTGATTCCAGGCTTGAACATTGGCGGAGTGAGTTTCAGGTACGCGGTGGAGTATCGCCACCTCTTGCTTGCTTTGCTTTTCGCGTGCCTGCTCTCTCCTTCGGTTTTCGCACAGAGAGGCGAAATCTCTGGTCAAGTCCTGGATCAGGCGGGTGGTCCGATCCCGGATGTAAAGCTGAGCCTGCTGAATCTGACTTTGGGGTTGTCTCGGGAGCTTTTGTCGACAGGGCAGGGTGCGTTTCACTTTCTGCTGCTCCAGCCGGGTGAGTATGTTCTTACAGCCCAGAGGGATGGATTCGGATCGGCCGAAGTTCGCGACCTGCGTCTTTACGCGGTGCAAAATCTCCGGCTACGGCTTATTCTTCGAGTCGGTCTGCAGCCCAGCGTAATCCTTGTAACGGATGCCTCGGATCCACTCTTCTCGATCTCCCCATCTCTCGGTGGCACAATCCCAGCCGATGTCATAGGTTCCACACCCGTAGCGGCGCGTGATGTCACGAGTCTGGCGCTTCTCTTGCCCGGTGTGTTGCCCTCGCCGCCGGACGCCTACGGTAAAACCCGTTACCGCATTTCGGGAGGTCGCGTGGACACCGTCACATTTCTCCTGGACGGAGGCTTGGACAACGATCTTCTCTACAATCAGGTTGCCTACTTGCCCAACCTTGACTCCATCGCTGAATTTCGAGTGCAAACCAGCAGCTATCCCGCCGAGTACGGTCGCAACTCGGGCGGAATTATTAGCATGGTCACCAAGTCCGGGAGCACCGAGTTGCATGGCAGCGCATTCGACTACTTCCGGAATGACCGTCTGAACGCCAACTCCTTTTTCGACAATCTGAACTCAATCCCTCGCGACCCCTTGCTGCTCAATCAGTTTGGATTCTCTCTCGGTGGACCCGCTCCTCTGCTAGGCCATGCCATCGGCCAGAACAAGCTCTTCTATTTTCTTTCCTATGAAGGCAGCCGCCAAAAGCAGCGGTTGTCGATCCACAATGTTTTCACTTACACCCCAGCTGAACTCAATGGCGATTTTTCGCAAGCAGGCCAACCGGATCCCAACACAGGCCTGCCGACACCCGATCCAGGGGTGGCCGCCTTTCTGATGGCCTACCCGTATTTCCAATCGGATCCCGCGAAGGCGGCCAATGCCATGATCGACCCTTCCAAGATCGACTTGGTATCCGGTAAGTACATAAAGGCAGGACTGATTCCGACCTCGCCGACAGGTTTCACGACCAGTCAGGGCAATTCTTCGGCGGATAGTGATGAATTCATTGGGAAATTCGACTACATTCCCTCGTCGAGAGACCATTTTTCTCTCACTGTTGGCATGAACCGGCAAGACCTGCTCAACCCGTTTGTGTATGCCAATGTCCCCGGTTTTTCGACAAATGACCAATTTCGCGCGGGGTTTTTCACTCTTTCCTACGCAAAAGCAATTGCCGCACAACTCCTCAACGATTTTCAGATCTCGGCGAACCGCAATGACCGGGAATTGGGAGAGCCTTCTCACCGGCAGCCGTCGGCGGCAGATCTGGGTGTGAATATCCATCCAGACCTAAGCACCGGTCCACCTCTGCTTTCGTTCAGTTCAGGCATGCAAGTCGGCTTTGCGGACAAGGGTCCTTCCCGCTACGTCAGCAACACCTACACTTTTGGCGACATGCTTTCTTGGGAAAAGGCCAGCCACCATCTAACCGCGGGCGCCGGACTCTCAATCTTTCAGAACAATACCAGGACCTCCTACCTAGTGAACGGCCAGTTCGTTTTCTACGGCACTGCAACCTTCAACGATCTTGCCGACTTCCTTCTGGGACTTCCTTCGGCATACCTTCAGGCTCCCAATGCTCCGTCGAATATCCGTAGCAAATTCATGTTTGCTTTCATGCAGGACGAATGGAAAATCGCTCCCAGCTTCTCGGTGAATGCCGGACTCCGTTACGAATACAGCACGCCAAAAACAGACACCCAGAATCGCCTCTATTCCATTATTCCCGGCCAGCGATCCAGCCAATTTCCCAATGCTCCCGTTGGCATGCTGTTCCCGGGCGATGTCGGCGCGCCGCGTGGTTCCAACTTTCCCGATCGCAACAATTGGGCGCCACGGGTTAGTTTTTCCTGGTCACCCCACAACAACCAAAGATGGCGCATCCGCGGAGGATTCGGAATTTTCTATGACATCCTGAAGGCTGAGGATAATCTTCAGTTCAACGGTCAGGAACCTTTTGCGTCAAGCGCTAACCTTTTCTTCAATTCTCCGGCCGACGTCAACGGTCCGCAAAATCTGCTTTCGCATCCCTTTGTCGCAGATGGGGTCGTAGACCCATTTCCGTCGCAGAATCCGCCGCACAATCTCGACTTCGCGGCCGCCGGCCTCCTTCCGGTCGGCGGGCTTCTGCGCAATGTCTTTGTTGTCGATCCCCAATTGCGTACTCCGTATACCTATCAATTTGGATTGAATGTTCAGACAAAGCTGGGGGCCGCGACGCTGCTGCAAATTGGCTACGTCGGGAACAGCTCTCACGGGCTTACAGCCCTGGTCGACGTCAATCCGACGGTGCTCGGAACCTCGGATCGCATACTGAATTTAACACCTGGCAATTCGACTTGTACGTCCGAATCCGGCACGTGTAGTTTTGCTTCCATTCGTGAATTCAAGAACTCCGCGAATGCCAGTTACAACAGCTTGGAAGTCCAGTTGCGAAAGTCCTTTTCTCAATCGCAACGGATTGGCGGAAGCTACTTCACATTGAGCTATACCTATTCGCATACGATCGATAATGCTTCTGGTTTTGCCAGCCGGAATCCAGCTGTTCCCGCTTACTCGCGATTCCGATTCCGCGCTTCGTCCGATAGCGATCTGCGTCACCGTCTGGTCTTCAGTGGAGGCTGGACGCTACCCCTGCGTTACTATTTGTCCGAACTTCCCGCTCGCCTTACGGATGGTTGGAACATTGCCGGTATGCTGAGCTGGCGCACTGGTTTCCCGCTCGATGTGTTCGCCGACCTTCCCGCTATTTATGACTTTACACGCCCGGGACCATCCGGGGCCGGAGACCCCAGTTTGGTGCGCGCTAACCTTATAGCGCCATATCAAGCCGTTGATCCAGGCAAGAATTCCAGGTATCGAGGTATTTCTGGTAATTTTTGGTTCAATCCCGGCAGTTTCTCCAACGCACAATGCCAGTCGAGTAGTTTTTTACCCAGTTCCAACAGTTGCGTCCCTGGACCCGGCATTTTCCCCAGTGACGTACAGGTTCTTGCGAATCCTGCCCTGCGGACCTACGGGACCTTGCCTCGCAATTTTTTCCGCGGACCCACACGCACTAATCTTGATTTGGCCATCAGCAAGCGCACTCCTTTGTACCGTGAAAGATTCTCGCTCGAAGCGCGGGTAGAGCTATTCAATGCTCTCAATCACACCCAGTTTTCGGACCCCAATACGAACATCAACGATTACTTCTTCGGCCAGATCACAGACACAGCCAATCCGAGAATTATCCAGTTAGGGCTCCGCTTGATCTTCTGAGCTGTGGGCCCCCTGGCGATGCCGAAGCCTTTCCCCACCATGCAACCTATGGCGAGGTGTTAGCAAAACCCCTCTATGGTTCGTCCCATCATCAAGAAGAAAAGACCACCTTCTTTGATTGGCGGCCAAGTCGCTCTTTGGCTGTAGGTCAGCTCCAGACTGGTCCGCTGGATGGGAAAGGAAGCATAGGCTCTTGTGCGGCATCGCAGGGTTCACTCATCGGGATGGCGCGGTTGACCCGCAGCGCATTCTCGGTGCAATCCAGTCGATTGTTCATCGTGGTCCAGATGAGCAGGATGTTTACGAGTCCCAAAGCATCTCACTAGGTGCGGTTCGGCTGAAGATTATTGATCTTCAAGACGGGCAGCAGCCCATGATGACCCAAGATCGCAACACGATCTTGGTTTTTAACGGGGAGATTTATAATCACCAGGAGCTGCGGAAAGAGCTCGAACAGGCCGGATACTGTTTCCACTCCCGCAGTGACACGGAGGTAGTCCTGCGAGCCTTTGAGGCTTGGGACACCGCCTGTTTTTCGAGGCTGCGCGGCATGTTTGCCATCGCGGTCTGGGTGGAAAGCGAAAAACGACTCGTACTTGCCCGTGACCGCATGGGTATCAAACCTCTCTATGTTCATCGCCGCGGCGAAGATATTTATTTTGGTTCCGAACTCAAAACGCTTTTCACCCATGCGGAAATAGAGCGAAACCTGGACCAGACCGCTCTCGAATATTATCTTTATTTGAACTACGTTCCCTGTCCCTATACCCTGATTCAGGGAATCGAAAAGCTCCGGCCCGGGCATCTCCTGGAATGGAAGAACGGCCGTGTCGCCACGCACGCCTACTGGCAGTGCGTCATGGCACCGCAGGAAGACCTGAGTCAGCCCGAAGCAGAAGCCGAACTGGACAGGCTCCTGACGGAATCAGTAAAAGAGCATCTCGTCGCCGACGTCCCCGTTGGTGTCTGGCTGAGCGGTGGGGTAGACTCTTCCACCATTCTTCACTACGCCAGCGGGGTGAACTCCTCCCGGTTAAAGACTTTCTCCATTTCGTTCGCAGGCCGCTCCTTCGACGAACGGCGGTACATCCGGGAGATGGTCCAGCGTTTTGACACTGAGCACTACGAGCTTGATCTGAATCCTTCTCTCGACCTGTCCGCCGCCATCGAGGAACTTTCCTACTATTCGGACGAGCCGTTCGCCGATGCCGGAGCATTGCCTGTCTGGTTCTTGTCCGCCATGACGCGCAGGCATGCTATCGTTGCGCTTAGCGGGGAAGGCGCGGACGAGCTTTTCGGCGGATATGTCACCTACCGCGCCGATAGACTCTCAGCGTTGTTGCGGCGCGCCCCACGTTTTTTGCTCCGCGGGCTAGCTTCCTGTGCGAATCTCTTGCCGGTGTCCGATGATAAAATCAGTTTCGAATACAAGCTGCGCCGATTCATGGAAGGTACTCTGTTGCCTCCGGATGAGGCACATGCCTATTGGAACGGGTCGTTTTCCACTGCGCAGCAGGCCCGCTTGCTGCACTACAAAAATGGGACGAAGGTCGCGCATCTCTATGGAATTGATTCCGTCAACAAATTAGACGCCGGGAGCCTGAATCGTTTTCTTGCGTTTGACCAGCAGTACTATCTTCCCGATGATATTTTGCAAAAGGTCGACCGTATGAGCATGGCGCATTCGATTGAAGTGCGCCCCCCATTTCTGGATCATCGCCTGGTGGAGTTTGCTGCGAAGCTGCCTGAGCATTTCAAGATTCGCGGAAATTCCCACAAGTATCTACTAAAGAGCCTCATGCGCAATAAACTTCCGGCATCGGTGCTCGAGCGGCCAAAGACTGGGTTGGATATTCCCACGCACGATTGGCTGCGCGGGCCGTTGCGGCCCCTGCTGATGGAGACGCTTCGTCCCGAAGCTGTGGAGGCGACGGGCATTTTCCGCCAGGACGCGGTGGACTTCTTCCTCAAGGAACACTTGGAGCGCCGCGCCAATCTCGGTTTTCACTTATGGGGATTGCTCATTCTCTTTTTATGGATGAAACAGTGGAATATTCAGGTCGTTCCCGCTGCGGAATCGAAACACACTACAGCGGCGGATTTGTTGGTGTCGACCTGATTTTAGGGCTCGCCGCTCATTGAGGCCCAAATCTCGGTTGAGTTTGATCTTCGCGCCTCGATTGTCGTGGCTTTGATGGATACCGACGACGAGCACAGTCCGCGGCAAGTTACCAGACATGAACCGCGCTGATGCGTGGAGGGCCAGAGCGACCTTCAATAACTTGCGTTTCGAGGACAATTTCAATGTTCTTGAGTTTCCAATCGCTCGGTACCTGCTTGAGCAGGTCTCCCATGCGATGCGCGTCCACCAAAAACTCACCGGCAGCAACCGTGCCACCCCTACCGATGCCCGCGGCTACAACCACGAACTGATCCGTGTTCGGATCGACCAACCGTGCCACTATGGCGTAATCCTTGTAGGTGCCGGTTTGTTGTTGTATGGAACGATCGAGCGTCCAGTCATGTTTTCCGGGATTGGCCCGGTCCTCGATCCAAAATTGCGTCATTGCAGCGTCGTTCGCAAAATGAAAACGCAAAGGGGAGGTCAATCGCAGTGTCCAGCCATTGTCGAACGCACCAATGAGGACCGATGGGCCGCGGCGAAGATCGGTCAAAGTAGTGCTGGCCTCGCCTTGCACGCGATACGTTTTTCCATTGGTGTGAAGCAAGCCAGCCACATTTACCAGAGGACTCACGTCATCAATAATGATGGTGACCATGGTGTCGTTAAGTGTGGTTTCACGCTGCGGGTCTGCGGCATCGCGCAGGCGAATACTCGAATATTGACTCTGATCGGCGAGACAGAAGAGCACCGCCTCGGGCGACTTGATGAATGGCTCCCAAAATTGTTTCAACGCCGACGGCCGAGAGGCATACCAAATCCCGGTTCCACCGGCGACAAGTGCGAGCAAAATCAGTCCAGCGGTGACCCATTTCGCCGAAACGAAGGCTCGTCTGGAGCGATACTCTGCGGAGACCGTTGAGCCAGCCTGAACCAGAGTCGCGTCAGCTGCAGTACGAGGCAGTTCCGTTAATCCTGCCGGCAAACCCGAAGGACGCCCGGGCCAGGAAAACTGCGGCGCGTAGGAACCAGCAGGCAGGAACAGCCGAATCTCCTGACTATGCTTGGGGTCTTGATAGTATTGCTCGATCCGCTTGCGAATCTCCGCCGCTGTGACACGCACAATGGGATCCGCATTGGTGTCGTAGTCGGCGGGACGCCCGAAAATTTCGACCCCCAGGATGCGTTCCTTCAGTTGGTCGGTCTGACCAGCCAAAACACGAGCCACAACCAATTTCAAGAAACTCGGATAACGCTTGCTGGAGTTAAACAAAGGAGTTGCAAGCAACTTTTCGAGTTGCTGCTGAACGGCGGCCTTTTCGAGTTCGCTGGAAGGCGTCCAGCTTTCCGCTGCCTGTTCTGCTAGCAAAGTTCCCCTACCGCCCCGACACAATTAACCCTGAGTCACTGAAACAGTGTTGCCGCACCACGCAACAGAGCACCGGTAAGACAAATTCTGTCCATTGGAAAATCTATTTGCTCAGATGCTACAGCGCTTTGCTGCCTACCGCAACGTAAAAGGCGAACGTTCGGGCCTCTTTACGGTCACCAAGCCTTGGTCCAAGTCATTGAACATAAGCACGTTAGTACACACTTTCCGGTTTTTTCCTTCTTTACCTCTGGTCCTTTACCAGCAAACCATTGCCAGCGTGTATGGGACTTTTCTATATGTGGGACCAGCGTTTTGGATTGTGCCCTCCTGCCACCCTGTCGTCCACCGCAACTTTCGTGGCGCCAAACGGCGTTGGGAGCGAACCCAGTCCACGGGTAGTCCGGGGTGGAATCCTGGTCACAGCCAGGATGTCCGGAAAGGATTTTCATATGACAAGCAGAGCACGATTTTGGAAATTGCAATTTTTGCTGGGCGCACTGGCCCTGCTATTTGTGGGTGGCCAGCAGCTCTACGGTCAGTCCCAGATCACGGCCTCATTGAGCGGCACCGTTCTTGACGCGGCGGGTCAGTCAGTGAACGGCGCGAAGGTCATTCTTACGAGTCCCGAAAAGGGCATTTCCCGAACGTATACGACCGTAGACAACGGCTTGTACAGCTTTACACTGCTTCCCCCTGGGGACTACGCCTTGGAAGTGGACGCGTCAGGGTTCAAGCGTTACAAGCAGGATGGCCTCACGCTGGCGGCGGGCCAGACAGCGGACTTAAACTTCAATCTAATTGTTGGCGCGATCAGCGAACATATCGAAGTCACTTCCCAGGCCCCGCTGTTGAACGCGGAGAACGCCAACATCGCTTCGGATATTTCCGCCAGGCAGGTGGCTGAGCTTCCTTTGAACTTGCGAAACGTTATCGGCTTGGCGGTGCTGAACTCCTCGGTAAGCAACGCTGCAGAATTGCAGATTGTGGGCGCGCCGGGTATTTCCGGAAGCGCGGACCAAGACGTTTCGTTTCTCAATTTTGGAGGCACTTTCTTTAACACTGCGGAATATCTGCTGGATGGCACCTGGGATACTCGCCTTGATTGGGGCGGTGTGATCTATGTTCCGTCGGTCGACGCCGTAGAAGAGTTCAAGGTTCAGACCAACGCTTTCACCTCACAGTACGGATTCAGTAGCGGCAACGTGGTAAACGTCGTAACCAAATCCGGTTCCAATCAATTCCACGGGGACGCTTTTGAGTTTTATCGCAACAGCAGTGTGGATGCGAGATATTATTTCAACGGCGGAGCGCAGCCCGACTTCCATCGTAACCAGTTTGGTGGCACCTTCGGCGGCCCCATACGAAAAAACAAGACTTACTTCTTTGCGTACTACGAGGGGCTGAGGTCGGCAACGCCGGCAACTTTCGTGGGCACGGTGCCTACGGACGCGGAAAGGACCGGAGATTTCTCCGCATTGCTGGGCGGACCAACGGGACAGACCGACGCGCTTGGCAGACCGATTATGAGCGGGGCAATTTACAATCCGTTCAGCACTCGGCCAATCACTGCAGGGCAGCTTGATCCGACAACCGGTTTGGTGGCACAAAGCTCGGGATATGTCCGCGACCCGTTCTCGGGCAATATTATTCCGGCAGGACTTCTCGACACCATCGCGAAGAGCGTTGCCTCCGGAGGCTATTGGCCTAAACCCACGAGTGGCGGTCTAATAAGCAACTTTACGTCGGCCGCCGCTGCTGCCGCGCACTCGAACGAATACTCCATCCGAATCGACCACAATTTCTCCGAAAATGATCGCGTCACTGGACGTTGGTCGCAGAAATTCGAGTCGAAAATCAACTCGCCCACTTACTACGGAGCGTCGGATGCAGGAGGCCCAGGCGTAACTGCTCCCAACAATCGCTACAGCGCCAACGTCGGCTACAATCACGTTTTCAGTCCAACGCTTGATATGAGCTTGAATTTTGGCGTAAATCGGCACGTGGAACAGTCAACCACGCAAAGCTTCGGATTTAAGTCTTCGACGCTGGGATTGCCTGCTTTCATCGATTCCATTGCGCCGTCGTTTCCGGAGATTCAACCGCAAAGTTATTCTCCACTCGGGGCCCAAGCCGGCCTTGACAATTACATCGTGCCCCAGACGATCTATACCATTTCGTCCGACTTCACAAAGATAAAGGGAAAGCACACCCTGGCTTTTGGTTTTTCGGATTTCTGGGCCTTCCTTGATGGCGGGCACTACGCCAATACTGTCCTCCAATTCCAGACTACCTCCACGGCAGGGCCGAACCCGCAACTGTCGACGCCCGGGACGGGGAACGGATTCGCATCGTTTCTCCTCGGCGTTGGAAGTGGCAACGATTCTACGGGTTTCAACCAGTTCCCGGCCATGAGGAAACATCTCCTCGGCTGGTATTTGCAAGACGGCTGGCGAGTAAATCCCCGGCTCACCCTAAACCTTGGTCTGCGCTACGAAATCCAAACCGCCCCAACGGAAAGGATCAACGCGCAGCAATACTTTGACTTCACCGCGGTGAACCCCATCAGTTCCGCGGTTGGATTTAACGTTCCGGGTCAGCTGGTGTTCAACTCGAGTAAGAACAGGTCCCTATACAATACCTCGTACAAGAACTTCGCACCGCGTGTTAGCGCTGCCTATCAGCTGCGCGAAAAAATAGTCCTTCGCGGTGGCTATGGTGTCTTTTATGTGCCGAGTTACTACAACCAGGGACCCAACATAGGCTATTCGCAAGGCACGCCGTGGGTGACGACGCTAAATGGTGGCCTGAATCCATCTTCAACTCTCAGCGGAAATGCGACGCTGGGTTTGCCCAGCGCGTTTCCAAATGGTCAGGTGCCGGTAACCGGCAATTCGCTGGGAGGACTGACCGACGTTGGCTTCGGGCTCAACCCCATTGTTAACCCGATTCGCCATTCTCCCTACGTCCAGCAATGGATGCTTGGTGTGCAATACAGTTTCACAAACAATGACCTCCTAGACATCAGTTACGTTGGAAATCATGGTGTACATGTCCTTGCCCAGTACCTGGAGTGGAACGAATTTCCGGTGTCAGACTTGGCGAGGGGCAATCAGCTAAACGCACAGGTGCCAAATCCGTTCTTTGGCGCAATCACCTCCAGCGGATGCGGTCTCAACAATCGCACGGTTCAGCAAGGGCAATTGCTCCTGCCATTCCCTGAATACTGCAGTGTGACCGAGGCCCAACCGGCAGCCGCTGGCTCGACCTACAATGCCCTGCAAGCTACCTACACCCACCGTTGGCACTCCGGTTTGCAGCTCAACGTCTCCTACACTTACTCGAAGTTCTTGGACAATGCGCAGGGTTCTTCCGGCTGGGCATTTCCAGGCAGTGGAAGTTCGGTCCGGAATTCCTACAACCTGGCTGCTGAGCGTTCCGTCGACGCGAGCGACCTTACCCATAGTCTGGTCGTCAATTACACCTACGAACTTCCATTTGGAAAAGGCAAGCAGTTCGGAGGGGATTGGAATAAACCCATGAACGCCGTCTTAGGTGGCTGGCAGTGGAGTGGAATCCTCACGACGCATTCAGGACTGCCTATTTCCATAAACCCAGCGGACAACAATACGGGCGGTTTCGGTTTCAACCAACGACCCAATATCGTACCCGGAGTGAGCCCGGTTCCCGCAAACCAGTCGATCCACAATTGGATCAATCCCGCAGCATTTTCGCAACCGCAACCCTTTACATTTGGAAACTCGCCGAGATTTTTGTCGACTCTCCGTGCGCCCAGTTACTTTAACTGGGATATGGGAATCCAGAAATATTGGAACTTCAGCGAGTCCAGGCGGTTGCAATTCCGCATTGAGATGTTCAACGCCTTAAACCATCCGAATTTCTTCGTACCGGACAGCAATCTGGGCGACGCCAACTTCGGAACCATAACCGGCGCCTATCCTGCGCGAAGCGTGCAGTTCGCTGGGAAGTTCTACTTCTAGACGGTGCAATTCGGACAAGTTCCCCCCTTTCACCCCGGGGGAGCGCCGCCTGGCAGGTTGGGAAAACAGGTTCCGACTTTAGGAACGATTCGCAACCTGCCAGGCAATGTGTCCAAGCTCTGGCGAAAATGGATCATGTACGAACCGGAAAGTCTTCCGTCTGCGTCATCGATGAAAGTTGGGTTATCCCTGCGGAAAAAGAGAAGCGCCTTTCCCTCACCCCAGCGAAATAACGGAACAAGAGAGCACCGTACGAACTGCCGCAGTACACCAGGACAGAAGAATGAAAATCCCGATCAAGGCTAGGCTGTGCCACGCTGGGTTGTCCTTTCTTGTTGTAAGTTTCAGCTTTCTGGCAAGCGCCAAGGGCTTCCCTTCCGGCACGGAAAATCGCAAGGCCGAAGAAACGTCGTCCACTCCAGGAAGTTCCGATTCCAGCACGTTGTTGCCAAACGGCATCGAGGTGCGCCATGTGGAAGCGGTTCTGCAAGTTGTCGCGCTGCGCGAAGATGTGCTGCGCGTGCGCCTTGCCGCAAAGGGAGATTTGCCAGAAGATGCATCCTGGGCCGTGCCTGCTGAGATCCGGCATCAAGTTGTCGAGGTAACTCCCGAAATTACTCCCGATGCCGTTGGATTTCACACCAAAACTTTGCGCGTTCGAGTCGAGCGTGCCACATTGCGCCTAACCACGACGGATTTAGAGGGCCATGTGCTGCAAGAAGACCAGCCGGGCTGGCTCGCGGAATTCCACACTGATTCATTTCGTATCTTCAAAAGAATGCCCGCGGACGAGCACTACTTTGGCCTGGGAGACAAAGTGGGGACCTTGGATCGTCGCGGACAATCCTTCCACCTATGGAATACGGATGCGTTTCTTTTCCAGGGATCGACCGATCCGATCTACAAAAGTATTCCGTTTTTCATGACCATGCGCGCAGGCCGGGCCACCGGAATTTTCCTCGACAACACCTGGCCCAGCAATTTTGATTTCGGCAAAATGCAGGACGGAATCTATTCGTTTGGTGCCGAGGGTGGCCCGATCGACTACTACATTTTCTATGGGCCGGACCCAAAGCAGGTCGTTCGCACGTATGCCTGGCTTACGGGTTTGCCGCCGCTTCCTCCCTTGTGGTCCCTTGGTTTTCAGCAATCCCGTTTCAGTTATGAGACTGAGACTCGCTTGCGCGAAATTGCCGCGCGGTTGCGATCAGACAAAATTCCCGCGGATGCTCTGTATCTGGACATTGATTTCCAAAAGGAGCATCGCCCGTTCACCATAGACACCGACAAATTCCCGCATTTTGTGCAAATGCTCTCCGATCTCAAGCGCGAGAATTTCCATGTCGTCGTGATCACGGACTTGCACATTGCGAAAGTTCCTGACGCCAGCTACGCTCCATACAATTCCGGAATTGCCGGCGATCATTTTGTGAAGAACCCGGACGGCTCTACCTACGTCGGAACGGTCTGGCCCGGGCCTTCGGTGTTTCCAGAATTCACTCGCCCGAAAACTCGCGAATGGTGGGGGACCCTGTACAAGGATTTCCTTTCCGAAGGGGTTGCCGGATTTTGGAACGACATGAACGAGCCCTCCGTTTTCCTCACCCCGAATATGACGATGCCAGGCAACACGCAGCATCGCATCGAAGAACCTGGGTTCCATCCTAGAACTGCAAACCATCTGGAAATTCACAACATTTATGGCTTCGAAAATTCTCGTGCCACCTATGAGGGTTTGCTTAAACTCAATCCGGATTTACGCCCCTTTGTTTTGACCCGGGCCACTTACGCCGGAGGCCAGCGTTACGCCGCTACTTGGACGGGCGACAACACCAGTTCATGGGACCACTTGCGCCTGACCACTCCGATGCTGTTGAATCTGGGCTTGAGCGGTTTTGGCTTCTGCGGCGCCGATGTGGGCGGCTTCGTTGGAACGCCTGGGCCAGAATTGCTTACCCGCTGGACCGAACTTGCCACATTTCAACCAATAGACCGGAATCACACCAACAAAGGCTCTGGTGATAAAGAAGTCTGGGTGCATGGGCCGGAGCAAGAAGCCATTCGGCGTCGTTATATCGAAGAGCGCTACCGCCTCTTGCCGTATCTTTACACCATCGTCGAGGAACTCTCGCGCACCGGCCTGCCGGTCGTCCGCCCGCTCTTCCTCGAATTTCCTGACGCGACGAAGGATAAGCACCCATTCGATCTCGACGCTGGCAACGAATTCCTGCTTGGCCCCGATTTGCTCGTGGCGCCTCCTCCCTTTCCGGAGCAACCGGACAGCTATCCGCTGAGGTTGCCGCCGGGCATTTGGTACGACTACTGGACGGGAGCAAAAATTCAAGCTGCCATAAATGGCGATGACCCAAACAAGGGAAGCCTACAGATTCAACCGAAGCTCGAAACACTTCCCGTCTACGTGAGAGAAGGAACCATTCTTCCGATGCAACCTCTGGTACAAAGCACAGAGGAGCCGCCACAAGGAGATCTAATCCTGCGTGTTTATCCTGGAAAGGATTGCCGCGGCTTTCTGTACTTGGACGATGGTAAAACCCTGGCCTACAAACGAGGGGAAAGCCTGCGTATCGAATTTTCATGTGAACTGACGCCCGGCGGAGTTCACCTGCACATTGGAGAACATCAGGGGGCATTTCACCCCTGGTGGAACAAAATCCATGTCGAGCTCTATGGTTGGGACTCCGCCGCCGCGGCTGTCACTGTGGAAAATAGGAAAGACGCGCCGACCGACTCGATTGATGCCGACCGGCACATCCTCTCGCTGGAAGTCCTCGACGATCCTCGCGGCAGCGACTTGGAAATTCGTAAAGTGAATTGAGAGGTATGCTGGTAGTGCAATTTGCTCGAGTTAAGGGGAGAGCCAACGATTGACGAATCGCTCTGGCGCCATGGGAAGGATTTCCGATTGTCAGTGGTACGAATGAGCAACGCGGGCCTACTGTCACTGCTCTGTGCGCTGGCTCTGCTAGCGCAAGAGGCAAACCACAAATCCGACCCCGTATTCCAGGTGAGTACATTGAGAGGCGTCGACTTCACCCTTCGCAACTCTCCGACTTCGCGAAAATATCTCATTGAGACGATGCCGGGAGGCGTCGCCCTCCTCGATTACAATAACGACGGGCTGCTCGACATTTTTTTGGTGAATGCCGGCCACATGCGCGATCCCATGACCAATCCTTTCAGTTTCGATCGCCACGAACCCGCCTACTGGAACCGGCTGTATCGTCAGAATAAGGACGGCAGCTTCACCGACGTCACCGAGCAGGCGGGTCTTGCAAATGCCGGCGATACGAATTACGGCATGGGAGTAGCGGTCGGGGATTACGACAACGACGGCTATCCAGATATCTACGTGACCAACTTCGGGAAAAATATTCTGTACCACAATAATGGCAACGGCACCTTTACGGATGTCACCGCGAAGGCGGGCGTTGCGGCTGGTGGTTGGTCGGTCTCCGCAGGATTCTTCGACTACGATAACGATGGTCAGCTCGATCTATTTGTAACCCGCTATCTCGATTGGACCATCGAGAAAAGCAAGACGTGCGGCAACGAAAAGCCAACGTATTGCCCACCGGGCCAATTTCCCGCGGTCGCCAACATCCTGTACCACAGCCGGGGAGACGGCACTTTCGAGGACGTGAGCGTGCCCTCTGGCATCGCCGCAAAAAAAGGCCACGGTTTGGGAGTTGCCTTCGCTGACTACGATGGCGACGGTTACACGGATATTTTTGTTGCCAACGATGTCACCGAGCAGTTTCTTTTTCACAACAATGGCAACGGCACGTTCACCGAAACTGGCCTCGATTCCGGTGCGGCGCTTACCAACGACGGCAAAATGCTCTCCGGCATGGGTGTCGCGTTCCAGGATTACGATAACGACGGTCTGCCCGACTTGCTCGTCACCGAATTACCTCATCAGCCGTATGTCGTCTACCACAACGAAGGTCACGGAGCGTTCACCGCGCAGGAATTGGAAACAGGCTTTGGCGCGCTTTCCGGCAAATCCTCCGGTTGGGGGATCGGTCTGGAAGATTTCGACAACGACGGCTGGAAAGACGCTTTTGTCGTTCAAGGACATGTCTTCGATAACGTGGAAACCTACGACAGCTCACTTAGCTATCGGGAGCTGCCCTTGCTGGCGTTGAATCACAACGGACATTTCGAAAAAGCCGACGTCGGCTCAAATGTGCCCGTCGCCGGACGTGGCGCCGCCTTCGGCGATTTGAACAATGACGGTTGGATGGATGTGGTTGCTACAGCCCTCGGCGAGCGTCCGCAAATTTATTTGAACCGCGGCGGCAAATCGCATTGGCTGGTAGTCACACTACGCGGAACAAAAAGTAATCGTGACGGCTACGGCGCACGTGTCCAGATCAATGATCAGGTCCGCTTCGCGACGGCCTCGGGGAGCTACCTATCCTCGAATGACAAACGCTTGCACTTTGGCCTTGGCTCCGCAGAGCGCGCAAGCGTCGAGATCCGCTGGCCCTCCGGCATTCACCAGGTTCTGCGGGCCGTCAAAGCCGATCAGTTCATCGTCCTTGAGGAATCGCAACAGCCATGATTCTCTCCTTGCTCTGGGCCTGTTTGCTTATGCAGACGCCGTCTCCGGAACCTCCTGTGCCGTCCGAAGCTCTCGCGCAGTTGCAAGCCGGCATGGATGCGGAAAAGCAGCGCGATCTCGACGGCGCGATCGCAGACTTTCGCAAGGCAACAGAACTCGCACCTTCCTCCAGCATCGCCTTCTTGAGGCTTGGTAACGCGTACATGAACAGGCGCAACTACGCGGAAGCTATTCCTCCCCTAAAACGCGCTGTGGAGTTGAGCCCACCCTCCGCCCCCGCTCATCAATTGCTCGGCTTTGCCCTTCTGGCGCGAGGTTACGCGAGCGAAGCGATTCCTCATCTGGATTTTGTCCACGAATACGGGGCTCTGGGAATTGCGCAATTGCAGAATGGCGAGCCCGTCGAGGCAATCTCCAATCTACAAACCGCTCTGGCAAAAAATCCCGGCGACCCGGATCTTCTCTATTACCTCAGCCGCGCAGGAACCGCTCTCTCTTCTCAATCCCTGGATAAATTGCTCTCTGTGTTCCCCAATACAGCGCGAGGCCATCAGGCCTTAGCTCAGAATTATTACGCCATGAAAATGTTTGCAGAAGCCGAAAAGGAATACGCACAGGCCCTGGCTCTGCGCCCCGATTTGCCGGGCCTGCGGCTTGAACTCGGGCAAGTCCATGCATCCGAGTCTGAATGGGATAAAGCGGAAGAACAATTTCGTACAGAAACCAAATTGCAACCGGGAAATGCGGAGGCTGCGTATCGTTTGGGAGATGCTCTGTTGCAGCAAGGCAAAATGAAAGAAGCGGCCGACGAACTCAAGCGTTCCGATTCGTTGCACCCGGATATGCCGGAAACTCTATACGCTCTCGGCCGAGCGACAGGCGTCAGTGATCCGATCGTAGCCGAAGGCGCGTTGGCGCGCGCGATCGAATTGGAGAAGGATTCTCCTCTGGCCGGGCAGGCCTATCTGCTGCTAGCCGGAATTCATCGCAAACAAGGCAAGACGGAGCTAGCCGAGAAAGAAAGGCAACAGTTTCGTCGAATCCAGGCTCTCAGTGATCTTCGTTCGCCGGCAAAACCGTAGCTTACCGAGTGACGCCGGTACAAGGGGTTAGGACACTGAGTTGGCGACCTTGGCGTCGAAGTTTTTCATGAAATCGAGAATCATGTGAACGACAGCCTCATCGCCAATCGCGGTATTAATCATGGCGTGGTAGACGGCGCGGTCAGGCCATTCGACGCGGAAATACTTCTGGATGAAATCGACGCGCTCTCGATCAACTGTATCCACCAGCTGTTCTGCTTCCTTTTCACTCTTGCCGCGAGTCAAAAGGCGCTGCACTTTATTTTCTCTCGGAGCGTAAAGAAACACACGCAGCGTGTCTGGGCGGTTCCTGAGAAAATGCTGCGACCCCCTTCCGACAATGACAGAGTTTCCGGTTTTCGCCGCCTGCTGAACGACACGTTCTGTAATCCTCAAAATGCTTTCGCTATCGACCACGTTGAGCTTGTGCGCGTTGAGGCTCCCTTCATAACTCCCGCGCAAAAAAGATTTGAAGAGCCGGTAGTAGAGTGGATCGGTGCGTTCCTCTCGAACCTCGACGACGGCTTTGGGACAATTGGCAAGTCTCGCTATCTCTTCCGTCAGCAACTGATCCCAAAGCTTCCAGCCAAGCTGCGTCGCAAGCAGTTGAGCGATTTCGCCGCCGCCGCTTCCGTACTCGCGCTCAATTGTGACGATTTTGATCATCTAGTTCCCTGACGCCCGCCTTGCCATTGAATATCATTCCACTTAGCTTAACCCACCGCCACTTCCCCGCCACCACCGGGATCATTCTTCTTCAAAACAAACGTGAGACAGAACATGATCGCTGCCCCCACGGCAAGGACCATGAAGGTATCGATATAGGCCAGGCTCGCCGCCTGCGCTTGCAGGCCTTGGTAAATCCTGGCAAGAGCCTGCATGTACGCCTCATGTGCACCCAAACCTGAGTTAGCCAGGTGTTGGGTCAGGCCATTAGCCGAATTCATAAAATTGGGATTGTCGGGTCTGGCGTACTCGACCAGCCTTGCCTGATGGAATTGCGATCGCCGCGCAATCAACGTGGTGACCAAGGACGTTCCCACGCTGCTTCCGATGTTGCGCATGAAATTGACGATCCCGGCGACGGCGTTGTTCTTCTCCGGCGAAATTCCGATGTAAGCCACGAGCGTAATAGGCACGAACAGGAACCCCAAACCAATAACCTGGGCGATGCGCAGCCACACCGCGGCAGTGAAGCTAATCTGCAAGTCAATCCGCTTTGTGGAATAGAACATGGCGATAGACAAGCATAACCAGCCGAAGGCGATCAAATAGCGAGCCTGAAGCTTGGTGGTCAGTTGGCCCATGATGGGCATTTCAATCAGCAAAACAAGACCTCCAGCCGAAAGCGCAAGCCCCGCCAGCTGGGAGGTGTATCCCACAAGCGTCTGCAGGAACTGAGGCATCAGGACCAAGCTGCTAAACAATAAGATTCCCAGGGTGAACATCATCAGGTTCGCACTGGCGAAGTTAAAACTCCTGAACATCCGGACGTCGATGATCGGCACCTTTTGAAACCACTCCCAGATAACCAGCGAGATCAGGCATACGGTCGCGACAATAACTAAGGTCGTAATGAAACGTGAGCCGAACCAATCATCTTCCTGGCCCTTGTCGAGCAGCACCTGCAAGGCCCCGATACCGAGAGTCAGCAGAGCAATACCAACGTAGTCCAACTTAACACCAGCTGACTTGAGCCGGCTTATATAGGGCGGATCTTCTACAAAGCGCCGCACCAGAAACCATGTGCCCAGGCCGACCGGGAGATTGATGAAAAAAATCCACCGCCAGGAATAGTTAAAAGTGATCCACCCGCCCAGAGTAGGTCCGATCGTGGGTGCCATGATTGCCGTGATGCCATACAGCGCAAACGCTAAGCCTCGCTGTTGCGGCGGAAACGTGTCTGCCAGAATGGCTTGAGCCATTGGCTGCAGCCCGCCCCCGCCCGCGCCTTGCAGCACCCGGAAGAGAAGGAGAAGACCGAGACTGGGCGCCAACCCGCAGAGCAAAGA
>Ga0209526_10000449_pt1 | contig 26694 bp, 29 predicted proteins | sample JacPinW_OM2H0_M1_FD_188566 | JGI IMG/M metagenome (GOLD analysis project Ga0209526, IMG submission 188566) | Forest soil microbial communities from Algoma, Ontario, Canada - Jack Pine, Ontario site 1_JW_OM2H0_M1 (SPAdes) (version 2) | ecosystem: Environmental > Terrestrial > Soil > Boreal... | reverse complement strand
GTTAGTCGAAAACGGTGTCATCCGCGCCGACGAGGCCGAATCTCATCCCCAGAGGCATATCCTTACTGCCGCGCTGGGAGCGGGCAATGCGATCACGCCCGATTCTCCAGAACAGCCGCTTTCGCTCGAGTCAGGGAATGTGCTGGTGCTTTGCACCGATGGTTTGTGGGGTCTGCTGAACGACCAGGAGATTCAAAACGCGGTCATAGGAAAGCATGCCGATGAGACCTGCCACGTTCTGGTCGAGACGGCAAAAAAACGCGGCGGGCCGGACAACATCACAGTGCAGGTCCTGCGGTTGAGCTAAACATCCAACCGGTACGCCGGCTGAACTCGGAAAACTGATTCCGGATGGGCGGTGAATCCGGCCTCGAAAGGAAAAGAAGGAAGACCTTATCGGCACGAGTAAACTCGTTCCCTCCCCAAAGCGCTCCGAAAATTCGATGCGAGTCTTTCTTTCCGTGTCTTGCTAGACGATGGTTATCTCCAGCTTGGTCTCGAGCGTAGGAGCTGCGAATCGGAGAAGCTGCGGCTCGCATCCTAAATAAACCCTAGTAACACTATAGGGTTTTATGGCATTATGATCGGACCATGAAAATCTCCCAGAAAGGGCTCTATGCGCTGCAGGCCATGATGATGCTGGCGCGCCACTACAACCAGGGAGCCATCCGCATCCGCGACATTGCTTATGAAGAAGTTCTTCCCGAAAAGTTCCTGGAACTCATTCTGCTCGAGTTGAAAAACGCCCGCATCGTGGAAAGCGTGCGCGGCGCTAAAGGTGGATACCAGTTGCGCCGTCCACCTTCTGAGATTCGTCTCAGTGAGATCATCCGCCTGATTGATGGCCCCTTGGCGCCTTTTGGGGATGCTGAGCAGCTGCGTAGCCTCATTGATCGCGACATCGAGCATCGCGCTTTGTACCAGGTATTTCTCGAAGTGCGCAACGCGGCAGCCAAAATATTGGAGCACACGACGCTGGCCGACATCGCCGGCCAGGATTTCGCGAAATCCGGAAAACGCCAGCGCAACAAGAAGCATGAAGGAGCGAGCATTTTACCCATGGTAGTTCATGGCAACGTCCGCAAGGGCAAAGATGAGTAGGTACGGGGCAAGGGGCGAATGGCTCCAGTCAGGTAGGCGCACCCGGTTGTTGGTCTTCAAACAATAAAGAATTACTGGCATGATCGGCCCTTTAGTACCTCGCAAGACCCTGCGAACTAACTTGCTCCCGAAATTTGAGGTCCGGAGCTCCAGGCCGCAACCTCGGCACAGGTATGCGCCACCTATCCTGGCTGTGGCGCTTGACAGTGCATTTCGAGACGCGATATACGAGCATTCTCGAAGCAGAGTAGACACGGGCTCACGGCGGGCCTGTTCATGCACAGCCTCCTGCCGATCTCGATTCCTGCCACAGCCTTCCACAGGCTGTTGCTGTCTCCACAACTAGCTGGCTCTCGCTTATCCGGTCCTTTCAGTCGCCGCCAGCCGTTGTGGTGCTGGATGCGACGACCCAAGACATCCGGTTTTCATGAAGCAACTGGATAAGCAAAAGCTGCTAGCGGTCAATCCAACAGATTTCCGCAAAGGGGAGCGTGAATGAAGGCCTGAAATTTGTGTACCGCTGTTTTTGTCCTTTTGTGCTGCCCGGTTGTGCGCGGCACCGGCGGTCACGGTTGTAGCCCCGGCCGACCTTCAATTTGCGTTTCAGGACGGGGCCTGGCTCTCATTAACGGGCGGAAAGTTTGCCTACGCGTGGAACCGGACCCAGGTAACTGGCGATCCCGATATCAATCCCGAGGGCTTCAATCAGAAGCTTTCCTGGAACCTCAAAGCGCCAGTGGCGAAGAATTTCACTGTCCAGTTGATGCAGTTGCTGTTTCAGGAAGCCTCGGGCGCAACTGACTCCTACGCCCTTGGCGGACACGTATCAGGCAAGCTACAGCTTGGCCCGCTCACCAGCACGCTGTCCTTTATGGCGATCAAGTGGAATAATCCGGACGCGATCCTGCAGGCGAGCGCCTTCGCGGTGCAGGCCACGACCACTACAGGCGGCCTGCCGGTTCTGGGAGAGGGGGCATGACCAACGCCACTTACAATGATCCCGGCGGCAGGCCTCGCTTCTTTCTCAATTTCTCTAGGCCGACTTGATCCTGAATAACCAGATCAAGACTGGACAGGACCGTCTGCCGATCAACTTGGTGCTGGAGTACGAAAACAACCTGGATGCGAAAGATCGTCCCCTGGACCCAAGCGGCACCGTTTTGCCCAGCCTGGGCAAGCAGTCGCACACGTATCTGGCTGACGTCAGCCTGGGTCAGACCAAGAACAAGAACGACTTCCAGCTCGGCTATGCCTGGCTGCGAGAAGAGCAGGACGCCGCCATTGCCTCCTTCGCTGAAAGCGACCAGCGAGCGCCCACCAATATTTTGCAGAACTGATGGTATGCGCTGTGGAAGGTGCGAGCCAACACATTGGCCAGCTATACCTTGTGGTATGGTCGCAGTCTGAACTGGCAATCTACAACACACGGTGCTGGCGACCGGGACCACCGCTGGTCAGCAGGAGCCATACCTCAAGCGCATGCAGTTTGACCTGATTTGCTCTTTCTGACGCAAGGTGGGCGAGAGTTGGCGCCCACTATTTTATCGCGTTCTGCCGCCTCTCAAGCCGGGTTCCACAGTAGGCTCTGCTAAAATCCAACCGGTATAGCGGAGAAATCTAACGGTAAAGGAGGCGTCATTGGCCGTTCTAGTGGTGGGTGGAGCAGGGTATATCGGCAGTCATGCCGCGCATGAACTCAGGCGCCGGGGCTACGATGTCATCATTTACGATAATCTGGTTGCAGGTCACGCGGTGCTTGCCCAAGGCTTCGAGTTAATCGAAGCAGATATCTCAAATGGCACCAAACTAGCGCAGGCTCTGCGCCGCGTCGATGCGGTCATGCACTTCGCTGCCCATGCCTATGTGGGCGAGTCGGTCGTCAATCCCAGAAAATATTTCCAGAATAATGTATTGGGCGGGCTTTCCTTGCTGCACGCGGTACTCGACTCCGGCGTTCGCAAGTTTATCTTCTCCTCCAGCTGTGCGGTTTATGGCACGCCAAATAAAGTCCCGATCACCGAGGACCAGCCCCGCTCCCCACTGAATCCCTACGGCGTCACCAAGTTGATTTTTGAACAAGCACTGGAGTCATACAGACCTGCCTACGCTTTGGGTCATGTAAGTCTTCGTTACTTCAACGCCGCGGGGGCGGATGAAAAGGGAATGATCGGGGAGATGCACAGGCCTGAAACTCACCTCATTCCCTCAGCTTTTGAGGCCATCCGTGGTGAGCGACCGGCGCTAGAAATCTTCGGCGACAAATACGCGACGCCTGACGGCACATGTGTGCGTGATTACATTCACGTGAATGATCTGGCGGAGGCTCACGTGCTGGGATTGGAGTATCTCACTGGCGGAAGTTCAGTGGCTCTCAATCTGGGAACGGGTCGCGGTCATTCCGTCCGCGAGGTTCTGTCGACGATCAAGCGCGTGACTGGTCACGAGGTACCCAGCCGTGTGGCGCCGCCCCGGCCGGGAGACCCTCCGGAGCTGGTGGCCGATCCGACGCGTGCGGAAAAGCTGCTGAACTGGAAGGCAAAGCGGTCCTTTGAAGAAATTGTTACAAGCGCATGGAAGTGGGCGGAACGCATGCAACCTGAGCCGAAGTGACCTTCAGAACTACCCGGCAGGAATTCATCGAACAAAAGGCACAGCGCTACCGACCCAGCGTCCGGGAGGCAGAAGGACACTACGATAGCGCTGCCTGTAATTGGCCCAAATTGGGAAAAGTTTAGGCTGGGGCGTGGACCAATCCCAGTGCATTGTCTGATACCTGGAACCCAGCGGCTCAGGACGCGGCGCAATTTTCCTTCGTAACCGAAGCCTGGCGAAGAAGGCATGGTTCAAACTTTCATTTGGGCCTGAGAAATTAGTCTGTTAGCGGCATTCGTTAAGCAGTTTCCAAGCCTTGTAAGTGTCGCTCCTCGGTTAAATAGCTGATCACCATCATGCGCAGCACGCTCTGGCCTTTGACCAATGTTTCTGAGATCCAGCGGCTCCCGTCGCGGTTGACTTCTTCCACCATCGTATCGTGGGCGGCAAATACCCTTTACGCCCGTGCACGCGAAGAGTCAACCAAAGCTTGAGGGAGTTCATACGCCGCGTCCATTGCGTGCTGATGCGAGAATTATCCGCCAACCGGGCACCTGCGGCTTTCGGCATGTAGGGCGCGGCAACGGAGAACGCGCGCACCAAAATATCGGGATGACTGATCAGGATCAGGTCGGCAGCAAAAGGCATAGCCAGCCGCTTGTGCGGATCGATGGTGAGCGAATCGGCCTGCTCGATGCCTCGAACCAGGTCGCGATGCTGATCGGAGAAGATCGCCACCGCGCCGTAAGCGCCGTCGACATGCCACCAAAGATGGTGGCGCTTGCAGACCTCCGATATCGCAAACAGATCGTCCACAGTTCCAGAGTTTGTGGTTCCCGCGGTAGCCACCACGCAGAACGGCTTTCTGCCCGCCGTCCGGTCTTCCGTAATCGCCTGTTTCAGTTTTTGCGGGTCGAGTTGCGCAGCTTCGTTCACTGCGATACGCCGCAACGCCTTGCGGCCGATTCCCAGCAGACCAGCAGACTTGTCGAGCGAATGGTGCGACTCGGCCGAAGCATAGAACACCGCGTGGGCGCCGATTGAAGCCACGCCTTCTTCCACCGAGTTGGGAAAGCTGGACGCCAGCGCCAGAGCCAAGCCGCTGAAATTAGCTTCATTGCCGCCGCTGGTGAATGTTCCATTGAATTCACCAGGCCAGCCCAGTCCAGCGGACAGTTTCCAGTTCAATCTGCGAGGCCAGTTGCGAACGTGCCAAAGTCGCCAGTTGCGGATTGAGCGCCGCCACCAGGGCCTCGGCCAGCACTCCGATGTAAGGGGGCGTGGGGTTCATCAGCCCGAAATAGTTGGCGCTGGGGACGTGAAAGCCCTTATCCATCATCTCGCGGCATACTTCGTCCAACACTCTGCCAGCATCTTCGGCGAACCCCGGAAGCGGACGGTCAAGCCGTCCGTAGCCCCGTTGCTCGACAGGAACCTGCACTGCGCGATCGGGCAGAGAAGAGAAGAAGGCGTTGATCTGGTCGATCAGGCGATAGCCGAGGCGGCGACAAGTTTCGGAATCGAAGTCGAAACGCATTAAGGATTCGATTTTGGAGTGGAGAGACGGACGAAAGAATTTTTACCACAGGGGCACAGGATCACGGAAAAAACAATTTGTTGTTCGCAGCGACTCCGGACGGCTGCGTGAAACTATTTTGTCCCCTCCGCGTTCTCTGTGCCCTCTGTGGTTAATGTTTTTTCCGGTCTTAGTAGCGGAAACAAGATGACGTCCCGAATAGTATGCGAGTCGGTCAGTAGCATGGCGAGGCGGTCCACTCCTACTCCAACGCCTCCTGCCGGCGGCATGCCATAGGACAGCGCCCGAATGTAATCCTCATCCATCTGGTGGGCTTCATCATCGCCGCGCTCGCGTTCTTTCAATTGCTGCTCGAAACGGCGGCGCTGGTCTTCGGGATCATTCAACTCGCTGAAGCCGTTGGCAATTTCCATCTTTCCCGCAAAGATTTCCCAACGCTCGGTCCAGTCCGGCTCGTCCGGCTTTTGCTTCGACAGCGGCGAGACCGCAGTAGGGAACTCGTAAATGATCGTCGGCTGTATCAAGCGCTCTTGCGCCACTCCATCAAATAGATTGGCAATGGTTTTTCCCGCGGGTTCCCCGGGATCGTAGGCGATGTGGGTGTGCACGGAGTTGAAACGTCGCACCAGCGTCTCTACCGACTCGCGGGATCCGAAGTCTGACATTTGTGGCTTGGCGCCCGCCGGCTCCGGCCAATAATGAATGATGGCTTCGCGCATAGTAAGCCTTTGCCAGTTGGACCCGGTCCAGTCAATCTCGTCCTCGCCCCACTTGGTTTTGGTCCCGCCGGTTACGTCCTTGGCAGCCTGCTCAATCAGTTGCTGCGTCAGATCCATTACACCGCGATAGTCGGTATACGCCTGATAGAACTCGAGCATGGTGAACTCAGGATTCCAGCGCCAGCCCAGCCCCTCGTTCCGGAAGTTGCGGTTGATTTCGTACACGCGGTCCAGCCCACCCACCGTGAGCCGCTTCAGGTATAGCTCCGGCGCGATGCGCAGAAAGAGATTCATGTCGAGCGTGTTGTGATGTGTAACGAAAGGCCGTGCCACCGCGCCCCCAGCGAGTGGCTGCATCATCGGAGTTTCAACTTCCATGAATCCCTGCGCGTCCATGAATCGTCGCAACGACTGCACCAGCATGCTCCGCTTGAGAAAGACGTCGCGAACTTCCGGATTCATGACCAGATCGACATAACGCTGCCGGTAGCGCAGCTCAACGTCGGTGAGACCGTGCCACTTCTCCGGCAGCGGCAGCAAGTCTTTGGACAGAAATGTGATCTCGTCCACGTGCACACTCAGTTCCCCGGTGCGAGTGCGAAATAGATAGCCACTGACGCCGATGTGATCGCCGAGGTCGAGTAGTTTGTAGAGTTCGAAGCCCTTTTCCCCTACTGCATCTTTCTTGACGTAGATTTGCAGCCGCTGGCCGCCCTGCTGCAAATGAGCAAATCCGGCCTTTCCCATCAGCCGAATGGCCATGAGGCGCCCGGCAACACGCACGTCGATGCGCGCACTCGCCAATTGCTCAGCGGCTTTTTCCGAGTACTGTGCAAGAATTTGGGGAATCGTATGAGTACAGTCATATTTGCGTGGATAGGCCTGCTGACCGAGAGCTTCGATCTTTTTCAACTTCTCACGCCGCAGTTCGTAGATTTTCTCGTCGAATGCCAAAGGATTCCTTTGTGCTGAGGACTAACTGATGAGCGCACTAAGCCCGCAAAAGGTGAACTGCGATTATAAACAAGCTTGGCAGAGGGATATGTTTCAGAGCGTCAGATTTTCACAAGCTCGAGGTAGATGGCCATTCCAACTACCGCATCTACACCCATGATATGCAGCCGCTCGACTTCGTCTTCCGTCTTGATGCCGCCGGCCACGATGAGTTGCTTGTTCGTACTGCTACGCAGTTCAGAAACCACGTCGAGTGGCATACCCAGCAGCAGTCCTTCCGTATCAATGTGGGTGTACAAAAAACCGCCACACCAGGGTTCGAGAGCATGAATCATCTGCAGGGGGGAAATTTTAGTAAGCTGCCGCCATCCCCGGATCGCGACTTTCCCGCCCTTCGAGTCTGTGGCGAACACGAGCTTCTCCGCGCCAACCTGGCCAGCGAGCTGTTCAGCGAATGCGGTGTTGATGCTGCCATCTTTTATCAGGGCGGAGCCTATTACCACGCGTAGGGCTCCTTCTTCCAACATTTCTCGCGCCCTTTCCGCTGTGCGAAACCCGCCGCCCACCTGGCAGCGCAGGCGCTGCACCAGGGAGCGCACCAGGAGCCGGTTGTCTCCCTGCCCAAGGGCCGCATCCAGGTCAACAATCTGGACCAGCGGATACTTGGAAAAGCGCTCCAACCACGGCTCGAAATCGTCGAATTCCAGCGCTTTCTTTTCTCCTTGTACGAGCTGGACGATCTTGCTTCCCATCAAATCAATGGAAGGAATCAGCACGGCCACCTCACAGCCATTCCAGCGTCTTGCAATTCTTGCTTGAGAGCGCCAATTGGCGTCACGCCAAGATGGAATATGGACGCCGCTAGGGCAGCATCCGCGTGCCCGTCGTGAAATACGTCAACGAAATGTTCTGCCGTTCCTGCTCCCCCGGACGCGATCACGGGGATGTTGACCGCATTCACAACTGTCCGCGTCAGTTCGCACTCGAAACCGCCGCGAGTTCCGTCCCGGTCGATCGACGTGAGCAATATTTCGCCCGCTCCGCGTTGCTCGGCCTCACGGGCCCAGGCCACGGCCTTGCGTCCCGTAGACTGTCGGCCTCCAGTCGCTTTAACTCCGAAGGAGATACCCTTACCGTTGCTGATACGGAGAGCATCAATAGCGACAATTACCGCCTGGGAACCGTAGCGCTGAGCAATCCGAGTGATCAAAGCGGGATCAGCCAGGGCCGCGGAATTGACCGTAATCTTGTCAGCCCCGGCGTCGAATACAGCCGCCGCATCGTCCAGAGATCGAATGCCCCCGCCCACGGTGAAGGGAATGAATAACTCGCGAGCCGTCCGGCGGACCACGTTGAGCAGAGTCGAACGACGCTCGTAAGTCGCGGAAATGTCTAGCAACACAATTTCATCGGCTCCGGCTCGGGCGTGAGTCATAGCTAGTTCCGCGGGGTCGCCCGCATCACGCAAGTCGGAGAATTGCACACCTTTCACTACGCGTCCGGCGTCCACGTCGAGGCAGGCGATAATACGTTTGGTCAGCATTTCCAGAAAAAGTCTAAAGTTCACAAAAATTGCGTAGAAGCTGAAGTCCCGCCGTGCCTGATTTTTCAGGGTGAAACTGCACACCAAAGAGGTTCCCGCGTTCCACGGCGGCGGAAAAAGTGCCGCCATACACACAGTTGCCAACAGTAGCTTCGACAACCGGAACCCGGTAGGAGTGAGTGAAATACACGAAAGCGCCGTCGGGAATTCCACGCAACAAACGCGAAGCGCCGCGAACTTGCAACTGGTTCCATCCCACATGCGGCGACTTCACTTGGACAGGAAACTTCTCGCACTCACCGGCAAAGAGGCCCAGCCCGCGCAGTTTGGGGGCCTCCTGGCTCGATTCAAACATCCACTGCATTCCCAGGCAAATACCGAGCAAAGGAATTTGCCGATCGATAGCATTGACGATCGCTTCCTGCAGTGAGCCGGAGAGAGCTGTGGTGGCCTCAAAATGTCCTACTCCGGGGAGAACGACTTTGCTCGCCGCAGCGATCACTCCTGGATCCGCTGTTATCGCCGACTCATAACCAAGATAGTCGAGCGCCTTTCGCACCGAGGCAAGATTGCCCGCCTGGTAATCCACGATGGCAATCACAGAAGTCCTTTCGTGCTGGGCAGCAAACGGGTCATTCGACGGTCACGCCAGCAAGCGGCGCGCAAGGCCCGGGAGAAAGCCTTGAACAGAGATTCAATCTTGTGATGATTGGAGCGTCCATAGAGCACACGTGCATGAACGTTGGCACGCGCTCCTCGAGCAAAGCCGTCAAAAAAATCATGGACGAGTTCGGTCTGCAGATCGCCAACCAGCCGCTGTCGTACCTTGGTGTCCACCACCGCAGACGCGCGCCCCCCAAAATCAACCGCCACCAAGCCCAGGGTTTCATCCATGGGCATGACGAAATATCCGGCCCGCAGAATCCCTCGCTTCGAGCCCAGCGCTTTGAAAAATGCCTCTCCCAGGACAATGCCGACGTCTTCTACGGTGTGGTGTTGATCGACATCGAGGTCACCTTTGGCTCGTAGTTCCAGGTCGAAGCCACCGTGGCGAGCGAATAATTCCAGCATGTGGTCAAAGAAGCGGATGCCGGTAGACACTTTGTACTTCCCGCGGCCGTCAATATGAAGGATAGCCCTAATCACGGTCTCGTTGGTCTTTCGCTCGATGCTGGCTCGTCTCATGCCGACATCCTTTCCGACCATCCAATCTCCTTCAAAACCTCGCGCACAGCGGCCAGAAGACGATCGGTGTGCGCCTGCCAACCTGCGGTAATGCGAACGCAGCCTTCGCATCCCCAATCGGAAGATCGTTCGCGAACCAGAATGCCGCGTGCTTTCATGACCCTGACAAAATCCGCATGGCTCGACCCAATGCGCACCAACACGAAGTTTGCCTGGCTAGGCCAGAAGGGAATTTCCAGAGCACGGAATTCTTCTTGCAGGCGGTCTCGGCTCGACCGAACCTCGGCCACGTATTGGCGAACATAATCCTGATCGGCAAGTGCGGCTGGCAAGCACGCCAGCGCGATTCCGTTTACGTTATAGGGCGAACAGGCGCGCCGGAGATTTTGTATCTGGGCGGCCGCACCCGCCAGCACGCCGGCTCTGAAGCCAGCCATCCCGTATGCCTTGGAGAATGTTCGCGCGATGAAGAGGTTTTGTACTTGGCCGACATGTTCCACAAGCGACTCTCCGTGAAACTCGAAGTACGCCTCATCGACCAGAACCGCAGCTTGGGGGGCGCTACGGGCGATCAACAACAAGTCTTCTGCAGATACAGCCGCGCCGGTAGGATTATTCGGATTAGCGATGGCAATCAGGCGCGCCTTTGGGGCGGTTGCGTGGGCCAACACTTTGGTTGTCGGAAAACGAAAATCTTTGTCTGCAGGAATTGGAATGACCTGCGCTCCGGTCGCGGCCGCACAGATTTCGTACATCGCAAAGGTGGGAATCACAATCAGCGCCCCGTCATTCGGCTCCAAGTAGGCCTCGCAGATCAGGTGAATAGCCTCGTCCACGCCGTTGGTCAGCAACACCTGCTCCGGCTGCAATCCAAGAAATGAAGCGACCTCGCGTTCTACAGGTTCGCGCTCGGGATAGCATGCCAGCTGTTCGGGTTGTAATTGTCGCAAACGTTCTATCACTCGAGGTGAACATCCGCCTGTGTTCTCGTTGAAGTCCAGGCGAAGTCCGGAACGACCCCCCAGCGGCGGCTGGTACCGCTTCAAATTGCGCACTGCCTGACGCGCCTCAAGCATGGCCGCACCTCACCTCTATCGACTGGCCATGAGCCCGAAGCTCTTCAGCATCGGCCAAAGCAACAATTGAGGGCGCGATCTTTTGCAAACCCTCGCGTGAAAGTTCTTGCACGGTGATGATTTTGAGAAAGTCGAGGGCACTAAGTCCGCCCCGGAAGCGGGCAGCGCCTCCGGTAGGCAGTACATGATTGGGCCCGGACCCGTAGTCTCCGGCGGCCTGCGCCGAGTAACTACCCAGAAAAATAGAACCAGCATTCACAATGTTTGGCAGGTTCTCGCGGGTAGTTGTCAGGTGCTCTGGCGCGATGAGGTTGGTCCACTCAATCGCCTGTTGTAAAGAGGCAGCCAGCAGGACAGCGCCGTGCTTTCTTAACGCCCGCCGGGCGATCGGGTTTTCGCGGGCAAGCGAAGCCACAGAACGGGACACTGATCGGGCCAGCTTTCGCGATTGCGTGACAAGCAGCACCAGCGCATCCGGGTCGTGCTCCGCTTGTGCGACCAGATCGGAAGCGACAAAGGATGGCTCGCCATCGTCGCAAAGAATGAGCCCCTCGGTGGGTCCCGCCAGAAAGTCGATGGCGCAGTCAAAGGCGACGATTTTTTTTGCCGCGGTTACGTAGAGATTTCCAGGCCCGACAATCTTGTCTACCCGAGGAATCGTTTCCGTGCCGTAAGCCAGGGCCGCGATCGCCTGGGCGCCGCCAACGCGGTAAAACTCACGAATTCCCAACAGCGCGGCGGCGGCCAACGTCGCTCGTGCGGGACGAGGAGAAACCACACGGATGTCCTTCACTCCAGCGACTTGCGCGGGAATCACCGTCATCAGCACGGTAGAGGGCAGGGGATACCGGCCGCCCGGAACATAACACCCAACCGATCCGAGCGGACGCACCAACTGTCCCAGGGTCCGGCCCTGCTTTACTCGTTCCCACTCCTCAGGTTTTTGCCACTCACAGAAGCTTCGGATGTTGGCCGCGGTCTGGTTTAAAGCCGTGCGCAGTTCCCTCGACGCAGTCGTCAGAGCGGCCTGAATCTCATCTTCGGGAACGCGCAACGGTTCGCCAGGGCGCAAGCCGTCCCAACGTTCCGCGTATCGTCGAAGGGCGCGGTCGCCATCCTGTCGCACAGGGCGCACGATGCGGCGCACTTGTGGCTCCAGCATGTTTAGTTTTTGCCCCCGCCGCTCGAGTTTCCGTACGTATCGGACTGCGGCTGGGCCTTCGAGAATCCGCATTACATCACCACCTTGTTCAACGGATACTCCACGATGCCTTCCGCCTGCGCGGCTTTGAGCCGGGGAATAATTTCCCAGGCGGCTGACTCTTCAATGATCGTGTTCACCGCGACCCAGGCTTCGTCGCTCAGGGTGGCAATGGTTGGATTCTGCAGGGCCGGCAATACGGCCAGCACTGCGGCTAGATCGTGCTTGCGAACGTTCAGCATCAGTCCGACTCGGCCCTGCGCCTCCATCGCGCCACGCAGCATTACCGCCAGGTTCTCGATCTTGCGCCGCTTATCGCCGTCCCTCCATGTATCATGGTTGGCGATGATCTGTGTATTCGACTCCAGGATCGTGTCAATGATGCGCAGGTGATTGGCCCGTAGCGAACTCCCTGTTTCGGTGACTTCCACGATGGCGTCGGCCAGCATGGGAGGTTTCACCTCGGTCGCTCCCCAGGAGAACTCCACTCGGACAACGACGCCTTTTTTGGTGAAATAGTTGCGTGTGACATGGACGAGTTCCGTGGCAACAATGCAGGCGGCAAGGTCTCCCGCATGCTGGTAAGTCGAAGCTTCCGGCACAGCCAGAACCCAGCGAACTTTACCTCGACTCTGTTTGGCATAGATGAGGTCCGCTACAGTCACAACCTCCAAGCCGCTTTCCAGCACCCAGTCGAGGCCGGTCAGACCTGCATCGAGCACGCCGTGTTCGACGTACCGGGCCATCTCTTGAGCGCGAATCAACATGCACTCGACATCGGGGTCGGCAGTAGTCGCAGAATACGAGCGGCCATTGGTGTAGATGTTCAGCCCCGCGCGCGCGAACAGCTGCAGCGTAGCTTCTTGCAAACTACCCTTGGGGATACCAATGCGCAATTTCATGGCAGCGATCCTTCCGTTCGAGCGGGTTGCTTGCGGAAGGGCAGACTCTTTGTAAAACAAGAGCGCGTGCCTTGATGACAGACCAGGCCTTGTCCCTGCACCCGCACTTGCAACAGAAGTGTGTCGCGATCGCAGTCGGTCGCAGCCGACACCAGCTCCAGCCGGTTGCCCGAAGTCTCGCCCTTGGTCCAGAGCTGGTTGCGGGTACGGCTGAAAAAAGTGACGTACCCGGCTCGGAGCGTCTGTTCAAGTGCTTCCCGATTCATAAAGCCCAGCATCAGCACCTCGCCACTGGCCGCGTCCTGCACGATGGCGGGCAGCAGCCCTTGCATCTTGTTGAAATCGATTTCTCCGTTCATGCGTGCTCCAGAAATCTCCAGCCAAAAACAAAAAGCCCGCTGTCGCGAATCGCGTCAGCGGGCTGAATCTCTTTGAGTTCTAACCTATCTCAGAAAATACACCCCCGCCAACACGTTGGGCACATGATGGTGATGGTGGAGATGGCTAAACCAACTCATTGCTGAGAACATACCCGATGGGTCGGGCCTTTGTCAAAAGCTTTGACAGCGGTCATCTTCGCACACGACCATGTGCCGCTGCACGCTTGACTACCACAACTCCCGGGGGGACAGGCACCATCGCTCAGGGCAGGCTTTCGACTGTCCAGCGCAGAGACGCCTTCTTAGCTTATATTTAAGAGAATCCAAACCCACTACATTTGATAGACTCTCCCCGTGATTACTGGGATTGTCGGTGCTCATATGCTCCTCTACAGCGACAACCCGGAAACCGACCGCGCATTCTTTCGCGATGTTCTAGGCTTTCGTAGCGTGGACGCCGGTGAAGGTTGGCTGATCTTTGCCTTGCCCCCCGCGGAAGCCGGTATCCATCCCTCGATGGGCGACAACCGGCAGCTTCACGGAGGACGCCATCTCCTCGGTGCCGTCCTCTACTTAATGTGCGACGACCTCCAGTCGCTCATCAAATCTCTGCAGGCGAAGAATGTCAACTGCTCACCGGTCGAAGAGGAGCCATGGGGAATAAAGACCAGCTTCCAACTCCCCAGCGGTGGTGAGATCGGCCTATACCAGCCCACGCACCCGACAGCCTTTGACCTTGAATAGTGTTACCTTTGGCCAGGCTGAATGATTAACAGGTGTCATCCCGAAACTGGGCGACGGCCCATTGCAAAGATCTTGCGCGCATCTTTGTGGTCGCGCCGTTCCAGGGTACAGGGCCACACGCGAGATGCTTTCGCCTTTGCTCAGGTGGCTCTTTGCGACCTGAAGTGCGCTCCGGCATGAGATACGCGTGCGGGAGCGTCTGAGTTCGTCCACAAGCCTGACTCAATACCCAAATTCGGGTGGTGGGCTACTTTCATTTCTATTTTGCTAAGCTGTTGAGCCAATCTGCCAGACGCACCACAACTACGCCGATCCCCACTCCAAGAATGAGCAATGCGGCAACGAGGCCGTAACGACGGCGGCGGCGGGTCATTTGACTGATTCCTGGGCCGCTTCGTTATGCTGCTCTTTCCGCCTTCCACTCATAAGACTAGAGGGCAACGAGGTCTGCTACGTCCCAGGGCCGATCTGTGACGCCAGCTGCCATTGCTGGACTCGTGCGAAGTGTAGGATGCGTCTTCATGTAGTTGTAGGCGAAATGGCCGTCGTAGCCGAACGAGTCCGCGGTTTGCGGAAGAAACCTGCTTAGCATTGGGGTCGCCACGGACCACAATTGCAAACGCTTCGACAGCGATTGGCATCGGCGGTGACATTAGAGATTCTTGAGGCGATAGGCTGTAGACGCTGTGACATGCCTTGAAGCCAGCCAGTCACGGCGTTAGTATTACTGGCTCGGAGCTTTCAGCTATCAACCGTACGGGGGTTAGATGCCGCAAAATTATGTTCCCATATTTATCTTTATCGCGTTTGTCGGAATCCTGATTCCGGTCACCCTTCTGGCAGCCAAGCTGGTGCGGCCGGACAATCCCAGCAAAACGAAATTGATGCCCTACGAGTGCGGCATCGATCCGGTGGATAGCTCCCGGGGACGCTACACCGTCCGCTATTACATTGTTGCCATCCTGTTCGTGGTCTTTGATGTGGAGACCATCTTCCTGTTTCCCTGGGCGGTGCAGTTTAAGGCGCTGGGTGTATTCGGACTCGTCGAGATGCTGATTTTCCTGCTCATCCTCATCGTGGGTTACATCTGGATCTGGAAAAAAGGCGCGCTGGAGTGGGTCTAAAACCAGCGCTTGGTACTGGCATTCGGCCGGCGGAATCCAGATGGATAGGCGCCAGCGAAGTCAGAAAGAGCGGAACCATGGCCAAGGCGACATCTAACGGAGAAACCTTCATCGCCAGCCGTTGGACCAAGGACAATCTGTTTTTTCCGGTACACATCATTGTCACTCCGCAGCACGTGAGCCGGGTGAAGTCTCGACTGTTCGGCAGCAGCGAAGAGAGCATCGCCCTTGGGAAAGTCGCGTCGGTGCAGATCTCGACCGGAATCATCTGGTCTGAGATTCGTATTGATTCCTCGGGCGGGACGGACCCGATCACGAGCCACGGCCATCGCAAGGCGGACGCTCTCCGAATTCGTGAATTGATCGAAAATTACCAGGCCGAGCAAAGAAAGTGACGCCTCGCTTCTCGCCCGTAGGGGTCAGTGAAGGGAGCCAGGGCGGAAGAGGATAAGCCGCTTTCTAAGTACCGATACGTACCTGCTGTCGTGAGGTTCGACTTTCCGGTAGGCGAGACAATCCAGAGAACCGCGCTCTTGTCGTCAAAGTCCTTTCAGCAAGAGTCGGAGCAGGAAGCTTCTCGATTGAACCAGATCAATCAAGGCAATATAAGGTGTGTCTACACCGTGTACGTTACAAGGTTTGTCAGGTCGAAACGCACGGCCTAGTCTTCATCCGGAAGTCGCACACGCACCCCTTCTCGCCTCCGTGATTGACACTTTGTTTGCAAGCTGTTAGAAGTTAACATTCTTCTAGACGCCCACGGCGCCGGAGGTGTGTACCTTCCTTAAGCTATGCCCGCGGACACCAAATCCCCTCCACCGCCGCCGAGTGGTGAGCCGACGCCGGGTGAACCCACTCCCGGCAGCGTTCAGTCGTCCCCGGAAAAACCAGCACCTTCGGTCGCGCCTGAGAAAGCCGCGGAACACGCAGCGCCTCCCAAACCAACCGGTCCTGCGCCCATTCCCTGGCAGTCCCCGATGATTTCCAGGCTCAAAGTCCGACATGGATCGGGCATTCGCGAGGCCAATACCTACCTCGGCCAGAAATATATAGTCGCCGATTCGTCGCTCATTCCCGAGTTGCTGCAGGTTCTCCGCGATCAGGAGCAGTTCGACTATTGCGTGGATATTACGGCAGTGCACTATCTGGATCGCGAAAGGCAGTTTGAGCTGATCTGGATTCTCTATTCCTTTCCCCATAACGAGCGTATTCGCGTGAAGGCGAGGTTCGCCGACGGAGAATCCGTGCCCAGTGTGGTTCCCATCTGGCCGGCCGCCAACTGGTTGGAGCGTGAGGTTTACGACATGTTTGGCATCCGCTTCGGGGGACATCCCGACCTGAAGCGCATTCTCCTACCGGACGGCTGGAAGGGTCATCCGCTGCGCAAAGATTATGGCATCATTCAGCAGGATCAGGAGTGGGTGCAGATCAACCTAGGGATCGAGAGCGGGCAATGACCGACCGGACCTCCCACCTGGAGCTGGAACAGCACGAGAAAACTTTTCTCGATTCCAACGAGCTCATCATCAACATGGGCCCGCAGCACCCCGCCACTCACGGGGTGTTACGCGTGATTCTCAAGCTGGATGGCGAAAAAGTACTGGGCACAGAGTGCGTAATTGGTTATCTCCATCGCGGGGTGGAGAAGATTGCCGAGCACCGCACCTACACCATGTTCAATCCCTATGTGGACCGCATGGATTATGTGGCTGCGGTGTCGAACGGTTTAGGATACTGCGAAGCGGTGGAAAAACTACTAAGTGCGGAAGCGCCGCCTCGGGCTAAGTACATTCGGGTGATTCTCACCGAACTAAACCGGCTGGCCAGTCACATGCTGTGGCTGGGCACGCACGCGCTCGATATCGGCGCCATTACGCCGCTTTTCTATACCTTTCGTGACCGCGAAGAAATTCTCAAGATCTTCGAGAAGTACTGTGGCGCCCGCCTGACCACACATGCGTTTCGCATCGGCGGCTGCGTGTATGAAACCTACGAGGGCTTCGAGCGTGAGGTAAAGAAGTTCCTCGATTTCGTCGCTCCCAAGATTGACGAGTACGAAGAACTCCTTACTACCAACCGTATCTGGGTCGAGCGCACCAAGGGTGTTGGCAAGATTTCCGCGAAAGAATGCATTGCCTTGGGTGTGACCGGGCCGGTGCTGCGGGCCAGCGGCGTGAAATGGGATCTCCGCAAGGCGCAGCCCTACGCCGCTTATGCCGACTTTGATTTCGAAATTCCAATCGGGCAGAACGGGGACACCTACGACCGATATATCGTGCGCATGCAGGAGATGCGCCAGTCGCTGCGGATCATCGAGCAGGCAGTCGGCAAGATTCCCGACGGTCCCATCATGGCCAAGGTTCCCAAGGTGATGAAGCCGCCTGTGGGTGAGATCTATCACTCGATCGAGGCGCCCAAAGGTGAGCTGGGCTATTTCATCGTGAGCGACGGGTCAACGCAACCTTACCGGGTGCGAGTGCGGCCGCCGTCATTTGTAAACCTGCAAGCGCTGGACATGATGGTGCGCGGGCAGCTCGTGGCGGACGTGATCGCTGTAATCGGAACACTGGACATCGTGCTGGGCGAGGTAGATTGCTGATGCTCGACTACATCACCTCGTATCTCAAGAGCGACACCACCCCGGGCCAGGCAGGCAATCTGCTCTGGGCGTTCATCTACATCGTGCTGATCTTCCTGGGCCTTTCGGTCGCGGTGATCGCGATGAATTGGCTGGAGCGGAAGATTTTGGCTCACATGCAGGTCCGCCTGGGCCCGATGAGAGTGGGGCCCCATGGCCTGCTGCAGCCCATTGCCGACGCACTCAAGCTATTGATCAAGGAGGACATCATGCCAGCCGAAGCCGACCCGTTCGTCTTCTGGATGGCGCCTCTGATCGTTGTCATAACTGCTTTCACTGTCTTTATTGTGGTGCCCTTCGGGCCGGCGCATGCCGTCACCGACATGAATATCGGCGTCCTGTTCATGCTGGGCGTCTCGTCCTTGAGCGTTCTTGGCGTGGTGATGGCGGGCTGGGCTTCGAACTCGCACTATCCCTTAATGGGGGCGCTGCGCTCCAGTGCGCAAATGGTTTCCTACGAGATTGCGATGGGCCTGGCAGTGATCTCGGCGGTCTTGATGACCAGCCTCAATCGCGAAGGGGTTGGCACGTTGAGCATGATCGGAATCGTTCAGGCGCAGCAGGCCCAACACGTATGGTTCATCTTCAAGTTTTTCCCGCTAGGGCTGATCGCATTCTTTATCTTTGCCGTGGCGATGGTGGCCGAGACCAATCGCGCGCCGTTCGATTTGCCCGAAGCCGAATCCGAGTTGACCGCCGGCTTTCACACTGAATACAGCGGCTTCCGCTGGTCGCTGTTCTTCTTGGCGGAATACTCGGCCATGATCGCGGTCTCATCGATCGCTGTGACATTGTGGCTGGGCGGATGGATGCGGCCGTTTCCAAACGCATTGAGCGGAGAAACCTGGGACCGGGTGTTCTCGCTGATCCCCGGGCTGAGCTTCCTCTTTCTTGCCGCCATGACCTTCTATAGCACAGCCCGCATGCCGAAGCATTCATACTTTCGCGTGCAGACCATCGGTCTGGCCGGATTCGGCGTAGTGCTGGCACTCATTGGCCTGGTCTTGTTCCTACCTCCAGTGCGCGACCGCATTCAGGACATTTTCTGGTTCAGCGCTAAGGTGGCAACCTCGATGTACATGTACATCTGGTATCGCGGAACGTTTCCGCGCTACCGCTTCGATCAGCTCATGACAGTGGGATGGAAAGTGCTGCTGCCAATGGGGATTGGCGTGCTGATCCTGACCGCGATTGCAGGGGTGCTGCTCTGAACACACGAACCAGATAAGGAGGTTTGGGCCTAGCTGGCCTGAGAAGGCATCATGGCTCCAGTAGCCACAACATTTTTCTTTTACTTCTTGTCCGCACTCACTGTGCTGAGCGGCGTGGCGGTGATCATGCGCAAGAATCCTGTTCATTCGGCACTCGCATTGATCCTCGCGTTGCTGGGGCAGGCAGGACTTTACCTGATGCTTTACGCGCCCTTTGTCGCCGGCGTGCAGATCATTCTTTACGCGGGCGGCATCATGGTGCTGTTTCTGTTCGTCATCATGTTGGTGAATATCGAAAAATCACAGAAAGAAGAACAGTTCAACAAACAATGGCTGGTTGGCCTGGGGGCGGCCCTGGCGCTCGGTTTGCTGTTTGTACTGGTGTACGTGAAGGGCAGGGCGTTGTTTCCGGATCGGGCAATTTTGTTGCCAGAGCAATCCAATACCCAGCAGGTTGCGATCTTGCTTTACGGCAACTATATGTTCGCCTTCGAAATTGCCTCGTTATTGTTGCTGGTGGCGATCATCGGGGCGGTGGTCATGGCAAAGAAGAGAATCTGAAAACCATCTGTTAGCCATTACCTTTTAGCTCTTAGCCAAGCCGAATCGCACTAGTCTTGCCGAGAGTTAGAAGCTAAAAGCTGAGCGCTAAGGCAGAGAAAATGGTTCCAATCACTACGCTGCACTATCTCGTGGTCGCTGCCGCTCTCTTCGTTCTCGGCGTCATCGGCGTGCTGACTCGCCGCAATGTGGTCATCGTGCTCATGTCCATCGAACTGATTCTGAATGCGGTGAACCTGAATCTGGTGGCCTTTTCGCGTATATGGGGTCTGCACGGACAGATCTTTGCGATATTCGTAATCACCGATGCGGCGGCTGAGGCGGCAGTCGGACTGGGAATTCTGATTGCCTTCTTCCGCAACAAAGAAACCGTGAACGTGGACGAAGTGGACTTGCTGAAATGGTAGAAAAACAGTACTTGGTGGTCCTCACTCGGCATTCAGCCATGACGGAGTTTCACAGAATGGCAAACCCACAGCTGGCTGAAATGCTGATGGTCGGGTGCAGGTGGCTCGAAGCTAAGGATTGATGACTAGCGACTGACAACTAGACAATGTTTTTCCTAGAGCACATTTGGCTGATCCCGCTCCTGCCCGCCTCCGGCGCGGTGGTCATGTTCTTTTTCGGCCGCAAGCTGCAGAAGGCGACGGTCAGTGCCGTCTGTGTGGGCGCGGTCGGGCTGGCGTTTGTCTTTTCCTGCGGCGCGGTTTGGCAGTACGCGGGACACGCCCACGAAAATCCCGGCAAGCCGTACGAGAAAATCGTCTACACCTGGCTGGGAACCGGCACTGGACATCTGAATTATGTTCAGCGCGACGGCACCGCTGTTCCATTCCAGGTCGATGCCGGCCTCCTGCTCGATCCTCTCTCGAGCATCTGGCTGCTTTTTGTGACCGGCGTCGGCATGCTGATTCACATTTACTCCACCGGATACATGGCGCACGAGGGCGGGTATTACCGCTTCTTCGGATATCTGAATTTGTTCATGTTCTCCATGCTGACGCTGGTCCTGGGGAATAACTATGCGCTTATGTTTGTGGGCTGGGAAGGCGTGGGGTTGTGTTCATATCTGTTGATCGGGTTCTATTTTGAGCGTAAGTCGGCCACCACTGCGGCCAACAAGGCGTTCATCGTCAACCGCATTGGCGACGCTGGTTTCCTGCTGGGGATGTTCACCATCGCCTGGTACTTTGGCTCGGTGCGGTTTACCGAGGTTACGCAGTTGGCGCGCAGCGGACATTTCGCCATGGGCGATCCCATCGTCACCGCAGCCACCCTCCTCTTATTTGTGGGCGCTTGTGGGAAGTCGGCACAAGTTCCACTCTACGTCTGGCTCCCTGACGCCATGGAGGGTCCGACGCCCGTTTCCGCCTTGATCCACGCCGCCACCATGGTGACGGCCGGCGTATACATGGTGGCGCGGTCGAACGCATTATTTGTGCTGGCGCCAACTTCGATGAAGACGGTGGCACTCATCGGTGCGCTGACCGCCATCTTTGCCGCCTCCATCGGTCTGGTACAGAACGACATCAAGCGCGTACTGGCTTACTCGACCGTGTCTCAGTTGGGCTACATGTTTCTTGCCCTGGGCGTAGGCGCCTTTGCCGCCGGCGTGTTCCACGTGTTCACACACGCCTTCTTCAAAGCCCTGTTGTTCCTTGGTTCGGGATCGGTCATTCACGCTATGAGCGGCGAACAGGACATGCGCAACATGGGCGATCTGCACAAGCAAATCCCGATTACTCACTGGACCATGTTTGTTGCGACATTTGCCATTGCGGGCATTCCTCCGTTCGCCGGATTTTTCTCTAAAGACGAAATCTTGTGGCAGGCCTGGTCATCAGAGGGCGGCGCTTATCGTTTGTTGTGGCTGGTCGGTTACGTCACCGCCCTGATGACGGCTTTTTACATATTCCGCTTGATGTTCCTTACTTTCCACGGGCGGCGGAGGATGAGCCCCGAGGTGGAACACCACATTCACGAATCTCCCAAATCGATGACTGCCCCCCTAGTAATTCTTGCTATCTGCGCGATCTCTGCCGGATGGCTGGGTTGGCCTCACAGCCTGGGCGGTTCGAATCGCTTCGAGAAATTCCTGGAGCCAGTGTTCGCCACAAACGAGCCGGTATTCCAGAGCGAAGGGGAAGCGGCGCAACGACAGAAGGAACAAAAACATACCAATCCCTGGGAATACGGGCTCATGGGGTTTTCCATTGCCGCGGCGGTGGCTGGATTTGGAATGGCGTGGCAGGCCTATCGCTATGCCGACAAGGGTTATACAGAGCCCCTCGCCGCGAAAGCCGCGCCGGTCTACTCCATCCTACTCCACAAATATTACGTGGACGAAGGCTACGATTACATCCTCACTGGCCGCCAGAAAGTGGGGAAGGTGCGTCTTGGCGTGATGGGATTGGGCGACGCTTCGTCCTGGTTTGATTCCCATGTGATCGACGGCACGGTCAACGCTGCCGGCTGGATGACGCGGCTCAGTGGAACGCTTTCCAGCTGGTGGGACAAGTGGATCATTGACGGAGTTCTAGTTAACGGGCCAGCGATTTTGTCGCGAATGGCTTCTTACCCCACACGCTTACTGCAGTGGGGCTTGGTGCAGTGGTATGCGCTGGTGATGGTGATCGGACTGGTGGGATTCGTTTTCTACTATGCGGTCAAGTAGTCAGGGCACTTGTTAACGACCAACGACTAACGACCAACGACTGCTCTTATGCAAAGTCACATTCTCTCGATCATCCTTTTCACGCCGCTGGCCGGGGCTATTCTGCTTGTCTTTGTCCCCAAAGAGCAGAAAGATGCCATCCGCTGGATCGCGAACGTTTTCGCTCTCGCCGGTCTGCTCGTCTCCATACCGCTAGTGCCCTGGTTCTGGGCACAGCGCTTCGAGCCCGGCTTCAAGTTCATGGAAGGCACACTCAACAACTGGATTCCCTCGATTGGCGCTGGCTACGTGTTGGGCATTGACGGAATTTCGTTCCTGCTCATCATGCTGACCACGCTCTTGGGCTGGATTTCGATCCTTTCCTCGTGGACTGCGATCGAAACTCGAGTGAAGGAATATTACATCTGGTTCCTGGTGCTGCAGACCGGCATGCTGGGCGTCTTCATGGCGCTGGATTTCTTCCTGTTCTTTGTCTTCTGGGAAGCCATGCTGGTTCCGATGTACCTGCTGATCGGGATCTGGGGCGGGCCGCGGAAGCTTTACGCCGCCATCAAATTCTTCCTCTATACATTGCTGGGCTCGGTGCTCATGCTGCTTTCTGTTCTGTTTCTTTACTTCTATAACTTCCATCAGACTGGCCAATATACCTTCAGCATCCAGGCTTTGTACAAGACGGCGCCGGGAATCTTCCATGATCCGGCCTATGGCGCGAGCTACGCGATTCTGCTATTCCTGGCGTTTTTCCTGGCTTTCGCCATCAAAGTGCCGATGTTTCCGTTTCATACCTGGCTGCCTGATGCTCACGTGGAGGCCCCGACTGCAGGCTCGGTCATTCTAGCCGGCGTTCTGCTGAAAATGGGGACGTATGGTTTCGTCCGCTTTGCCTTGCCCTTCTTCCCCGATGTAGTCATGCATCCCAAAGTGCGGGGCTGGATGATTTTTCTATCCATCGTCGGCATCATCTACGGCGCGCTGGTTTCGCTGATGCAGAAAGACATGAAAAAACTGGTGGCGTATTCCTCGGTTAGCCATCTCGGTTTCTGCACTCTGGGCATCTTCGCGCTGAATCCAGTGGGATTGAGTGGATCGATGCTGCAACAGATCAACCATGGCATCTCCACCGGCGCGCTGTTCTTGATCGTGGGCATTCTTTACGAGCGGCGACACACGCGTGAAATTTCCGAGTACGGCGGCATCTCCAATGTCATGCCGGTCTATGCCACCATCACTATGATCATGTTTCTGTCTTCAATGGGGCTTCCACTGCTGAACGGATTCGTCGGCGAGTTCACCATTTTGCAGGGCACGTTTTTGGAGAACTGGAAGTGGGCAGCATGGGCAATACCGGGCGTGATCCTGGCGGCTGCTTATCTGCTGTGGCTCTATCAGCGAGTATTTTTCGGACCGGTCACCAATCCCAAGAATGAAAAGCTGCACGACCTGACGCCGCGCGAAGTGCTGACCTTCGCACCCCTGGTCATAGTGGCGTTCTGGATCGGGATCTATCCAAAACCATTCTTCCAGATACTGGAGCAGCCGGTGAACCAGATCGTTTTCGTGGTGCGGGGAAAAGACTATCCCGGCGTGCAAGCGGTGAATGCTTCCGATCAGGCTACCCCGGCTGCCGCGGCAAACCAACTTGCGGCAAACCAGCTTGCGAAGAACCAGCTGGCGACGAACCAGCTGGCGTCGGATCAGCCCAAGGGGAAGAAGTAAGTGTTCGGTAATGTGGCGCAAAATTTCGGCCGGGTCGACTATCTGATGTCGCTCCCCATCATTTTGCTGACGCTGTTCGCGTTGGGCATCTTGCTGGTGGACTTGATGTTGCCCACCGAATGGAAGTGGAGCAACGCCCTGACTGCTTTCGTCGGCATACTGTTTTCTGCGGCTGGCGTGGGGAAGATTCAACTGGCTCTCAACGCCGCCCGACTTCCAGGCGAGTCGGCATTCTTAAACTCCATGGTGGTAGATCGCTTCACCATCTACTTCTGGTACCTGTTCCTTGCGAGCGCGGCGATTGCCATCCTGATGTCAGTACGCTATCTCGAGATTGAACACGAACACCATGGCGAGTTCTATGCATTGATCCTGTTTTCGGTGGTGGGCATGATGTGCATGGCCGCCGGCTTCGATGTTGTCCTCATTTTCATTGGGCTGGAGCTGATGGCTATCTCTACTTACGTGCTGGTCGGATTTTTACGCACCGACCGCAGGTCGAATGAAGCTGCCCTAAAATATTTTCTCTTAGGCGCATTTTCTTCCGGCATATTTGCCTATGGCTTGTCATTGTTTTACGGGCTAACCGGAAGTACCAGCTTGCTGGGGATCAGAAGTGGACTGGTTCGGTTGGCCGCGGCTCACCAGAATCATATTGACCCGATTGCGGTGATCGCCTTGCTGACCACGGCAACTGGTCTGTTCTTCAAAATTGCCGCTATCCCCTTCCATCAGTGGCTGCCCGACGCTTATGAAGGGGCTCCAACCAGCGTCACCGGATTCATGTCGGTAGCGGTGAAGGCGGCAGCCTGGGCGATGCTGCTGCGAATCTTTCTCTGGGGCCTCTATCCGCTCCGAACTGTCTACGTACCTCTGCTGATCTTTGTTTCGGTCCTGACCATGACCGGAGCCAACCTGGCCGCGCTCACCCAGAGCAATCTGAAGCGATTGCTCGCCTATTCCTCGATCGCCCACGTTGGCTACATGCTTCTGGGCTTCGTCGCCCTGGCTTCGGTGACCTATCCCGCGCCGGCGTTCTTTGACGGATTGAAAGGCATTCTTCTGTACCTGCTGGTGTACACCTTCATGAATTTAGGAGCTTTCGCCGTTATCGCGTCGCTACGGCAGCGCGATGTGGTTGGCGACGAGATGGACGACATCGCCGGCCTTTATTTCCGTGCGCCCACCGAAGCCGTGCTGATGCTTATTTTCCTGCTCTCGTTGGCGGGTATCCCACCCCTGGCTGGCTTCTATGGAAAGTATTTTATCTTCCTCAGCTTGATTGAGAGCGGCCATTATGTGCTGGCGTCGCTCGCCGTCTTCTACGCGGTGTTCGGGCTTTATTACTACATGCGTATCGCGAACCAGATGTTTATGCGCGAAGCTTTGGATAAGACTCCGCTTCCGATCAGTGCCGGCATGCGACTTGCGTTGGGTGTGACGGCTTTCGCTACCGTCTACATCGGAATCTTCCCTGAGCAATTCATTCGCATAGTGAACTGGTCTTTGGGCCTTGTCCAGACCACGCCGATCGCCGGTCTGATAGGGTAGGCAGGACGGTATCAGGAGAGTACCCGACGCTCGCTCCCATGTCTCCGCCTGAAGACAATTCCGAAAAGAAAAACGGCTGGATTCAGTTGGCCAAGTACAGCCAGTTGGCTTTCGTGTTCCCCGCCGCAACCGTTGCCGGATGGTTGATCGGAGTGGTATTGGATCGCTGGCTGCACACCACCTGGCTGTATCTCGCCGGCCTGATCCTGGGCATCATTGCTGGGTTCGTCGCGTTCATCAGAGCAGCGCTTTCCTCGGATTCGAAATGATTGGTTGCCAATGACTGGCTGCGAGCCTTTGAGGACCGACGCCAACAGCGAGGTCTTCTACTCCGGTGCGCTCGATCGTATCTCCCGCCTCATGGTCGTGCTGGCGCTTGGGTTCAGTCTCGGTGCCTGGTGGCGCTACGGCTGGCGCGTCTCGCTCGGATTTGTCTGCGGCTCCGCTGTTGCGTACCTAAATTTTCACTGGCTGAAGCGGGTGGTGACTGCGCTCGCGGATCGCGTCACCGATTCCGGCCGTGCACAATCGAGTAAAGGAGTGGTGTTCCGCTTCCTGCTGCGTTACGTTTTGATGGGTCTCGGAGCCTATGTTATATTCACTGTTTCGCCCGCGAGTCTTCACGGGCTTTTTGCTGGCCTGTTCCTGCCCGTAGCTGCCATCGCGTGCGAAGCCGCCTATGAGGCATACATCGCTCTGGCGCGCGGTATCTGATCCTCCCGAGTGGATCTTGGGGTGTGGCGGTCTAAGCGGGGAGCCAGAAGCTAGTCGCTGAAAAGCCTGGATTATGCCTGAACAACTCTGGTTTACGGAAATCCTGAATTACCTGTTTGCCGGCCCGGTCACGGCGTTACTGCGTGCCGTCCACATTGATCCACAATACCCTCAGGCGCCCATCACGAACGCCGTGGCGATGCAGTTCCTGGTAGTTTTATTTCTGGTTGTGTTGTTCGCGCTGGTGCGCGCCCGCCTGTCCGTAGACCAACCTGGCGCCCTGCAACACATTTTTGAAGGCATCCATGGCTTTGTCCAGGGACAAGGCCATGAAATTATCGGACATCGCAGTGAACGGTTTACGCCCTTTCTGATGACCTTGGCTTTTTTTATTCTGATTTGTAATCTGATCGGGTTGGTTCCAGGCTTTGAGTCGCCTACCGCGTTTCCTGTGGTTCCGCTCGGATGTGCCGTCTGCGCCTTTGTGTACTACCAGAGTCAAGGTTTCAGACACCACGGAATAGCGTACCTGAAGCATTTCATGGGACCGATGTGGTGGCTGGCGATCATC
>Ga0209526_10000448_pt1 | contig 26700 bp, 26 predicted proteins | sample JacPinW_OM2H0_M1_FD_188566 | JGI IMG/M metagenome (GOLD analysis project Ga0209526, IMG submission 188566) | Forest soil microbial communities from Algoma, Ontario, Canada - Jack Pine, Ontario site 1_JW_OM2H0_M1 (SPAdes) (version 2) | ecosystem: Environmental > Terrestrial > Soil > Boreal... | reverse complement strand
AGGCAATCGGGAGGCAAGCAAGGAAAAGAAACCGGCGCTGCGAGCCGGCTCCGGAGGGGATCAGAGCTTTCATACTAAGCCGCAAGTCTTAACCTTTTGGCCGACGATTGTATAGTCAGCGAAAACATAACCAAACGAATCTTGATCGGAATCCGCGCGTTGTGCTTTAATTCAACGTATTCAACCAAACCCGTGAACGTCTGGTACCTGAGCTTCCACGGCGGGACGGATCACAATTCCCGCAACAACATCCACGTCTATTCCGAAACGGGCGAAGAACTGCGAAAAGCACTCAATCGGAACAGCCTGCCAGACCATGTCGAATTGCGCGAGTTGCGCGGGTTCGGCTTTGGGCCAGACCACCATCTCTACGTCGTTAACGCTTACCGGGAGGCCAGCCAGATCCTTCGGTTTACTGGGAAGGCTAACTCAGAAGGGCAACACGATTTCTTGAACGTCTTCGTGGCGCACCACCACGAGCGAAATCCACAGCTGGTGCATCCGTTTAACTTTGCCTTCTGCACCGCAGGTAATCTTCACGTTTCCAATCAGGATACCAATTGTGTATCCCGGTATCATGGCCCCCACGCCACACACCCCGGTTTGCCGATGCCGTCACCAGACGCCATCCGGGAAATTGACCAACCTGCTCCCGGCGTCTTCGTTCCCTCAGTAAAGCAATGGAAGGATGGGGTGGGAGTCGTCCGAGACGTCCTTATCGGCCCGGATGCGAACTTGTACGTGGCGGACCGGGAAACAGACATGGTGACAATCTACGACCCGGATACTGGTCAACGCACCGGCGTCATTCAATCCGAACAGCTTTCCAAACCGATTCATTTAACGTTGGATCCGACGACCCGTTTTCTGCTGATCGGCAATAGTGGCAATGATTCGGTTGCGCGTTATGAATTTGCGACCAAGACCTGCTCAAGGCTGATCCCGTCCGGCGCTTGCAATCTGGATGGTCCCGCTGGCATGGGGTTCGGAAAAGACGGTGCTTTTTACGTGGCAAGCAGGTTGTCGAAGGAAGTTCTTCGCTTTCGTTTTGACCACGGCCAAGCTATTGGCCGAGCATTCATCAGGGCTCTCGAAGACAATCCGGAATTTTTATTGTCTGTGACCGTTTAAACGGGGCATCGCTTCACTCGATTGCTAGCGATAAAGTCTATTATCATTACTCAAGGCCCTCTGGGCTGTCGCGAAAACCGCAATCGTGCAAATCGGGCTGTCGCGCCATGCGTCGATCCGTTCCAGGTGTATACGCAATAATGCGTATATACAAATTTTCGACCGGCCTTAGAATGTTGGTCAGTTGTACCCGTAGTTTTTCGATCCTAACGCCGTGCTGGACAACACTCAACTCTCCCAACGGAAGGCCGCTTTCTTCGCCCAGGACATTTATATGATCCATGTCACGGGCTTCCCGCACGAGAGGCTCGTGCTCCAGACGCCAGTGAAGTCCTCCGGAAATGCCCGGTTCGAGTTGTGGAGGACGGACCCCAGGGATGGTCGGCACATCCCACCTCCAAGCGGTGCGGGTGTACTGTTCGGAACCTCTACGTTCTCAATAATGAATAGCGGGAACCGGACACTATACGCACCGAAGGCCTCCTGGAAATTCAACGTCGAAACGGCCGACGATGACAGTGCTTTTGTGGGCATGCGTCGCCTCAACCTCAAGGCAATGTACAATGACCCGTCTCAGATGCGTGAGGCACTCGTTTGGGGTCTGTTCAACCGGATCGGTGTGCCCGCGCCTCGGCACACCTTCGCGAATTTGGCCTTCGACGCCGAGTATAGAGGTCTCTTCTCCCTGATCGAAGAAGTCGACAAGAGATTTCTCAAAGACCACTTTGGCGAGAACCACCGGGGCAACCTCTACAAGGCATACTGCGGAGACAAGGGATGCGCTACGCTTGAACATCGGAGCAAGGATGGCGACGACAGCGGCCGGCAATACTTCACCGCTGGGAACAAAAATCTAACCTATCGCCTCAAGACGAATGAGGACGATCGCCAAGCCAACACCTACGACGATCTCGCCGCCTTCGTCAGGACGATCAACGGCGTGGAGCTGTCCGGGAGTAACCAGAAGTTCGACACCGATGCCTTCCGGGAGTCGGTGGACCGCGTCCTGAACGCCCGCGCATTTCTCAGATGGGCGGCAGCCAACGTGCTTCTTGGAAGTTGGGACAACTATTTCGCGACGCCATCGAATTACTACCTGTACAACTCGGGGCGACAGGGGGGCGAACACGACTTCATGACCTCCCCGTACTTCACTTTCATTCCGTGGGACTACGACAACTGCTTCGGAATCGACTACTTCGACACGCGCTGGCAGGATACGGACCTACTCGACTGGCCGAGCAACACGACGCGCTACTGGAACAATCGAGGTCGTTCGTCAATCCCGTTGGTTCAAAATCTGCTAAACAATCACGATTACCGCCAGTACTACCTGGATTCCGTCGAACACCTGCTCGACACCGAGTTCAGTCCCGATGCCGTCGCGGCCCGGATCTCGCCCGATTCAGAAACCGGCCTCTGGGCACGAGTGCGCCAGGCGGCCTACCTCGAGTCCGACACGCCGCATGGAGCGCCGTTCACGGGCCGGCAGTTCACAAACGACGAGGTCTATTTAGCCGGATGCAAGCAGAATGAGATCCGGCACGACAAGGCCAAGATCGACGGCATCCTCAACTATGTCCGGATGAGGTATGACAGCGCCCGGAAGCAGCTGCAGGAGCTCAGGAAGACGATCCCCCGTGGTGAAGGTGCAGCTGCGTTCCCTGCAACGATGGAACCGTTACCCGGAAGGGTCTGAGCGTGGAGCAGCTTATTCTGCTCCACGAAGCGAAGATCTACGACCTACTGGGCGGGCAAGCGGATCCTCGCCTCGAGGCGAGCGGGGTGCTTGCCAAAGACGGTATTTTCTACGTCATCTTCGACAACCTCGCCGACATCGCGCGCCTCGGTAACCAACTCTCGGGCGAAGACAGCGGCAATCGTCTCATCCGGCAGGAGCATGGCCACCGCCGCGGCTTCGAGGACATCGCCTACGATCGTTTGTCGGATCGCTTCTACGTGTTGATCGAGTCCCTGCTCCGTGGTGGTGGGCGCTTCATGGCGAAGGTCCAAGAGTACGACGAAAGCTTTCGCTACCAGTCGGATGCCTGGCTCGACTTCCCGTTGCAGCGGCCGAATAAAGGTCTCGAGGGCCTAACCTGCGTCCACAGAGACGGGGAGACCCACCTGCTCGGGCTGTGCGAGGGCAACAAGTGCAAAGCAGGAACCGCCGGTCGGACGCCCGGAGGAGGACGGATCCAGGTCTTCCGCCGCGGTCAGAATCACTGGGACCGGGTGGGAAGGATTCGGTTGCCGACAACATTGTCCTTCGAGGACTATAGTAGTATCGCGGCGGACGGCGACCGGATCGCCGTCGTGTCCCAAGTCGCCTCGGCGCTGTGGGTTGGAAGGTTAGCGCCTTCGGGCTGGGACGTCGCCGATGAGGGTGTAACCTGCACCTTTCCCCGCAACGCCCAAGATCAGGTAGTGTACTGCACCATCGAGGGCGTTTCGTGGATCACACCCTACCGGATCGCAGTGGTTTCCGACAAGGCCAAGTCGACACAGAGTAAGCGGTGCAGAGACAAGGACCAATCGATTCACATCTTCGAGATCCCGTGCATGACGCCAGCGTGAGCTCCGCTTCTACCATTCCCATCCGTGCGCTGTTCCAGCAGCGAATCCCAGGCGACGAGGCACTGCTCCAGCTCGCCAAGCTGCGCTTCGCCCAAGCTGGCCTGGCTGCCGAGGTGTACGCTGAATCACCCGACCACCTCGAACGCATCCTCGGATTCGCGCCGTCCCAGGAATACCTGCCGATGGTTCACCTCAGCCGCGAGGTCAACCTGCTCCGCGAGCAAGACCGCATCATTGTCGAGGCGTTTGCGGCTCGATTCGCAGGACGGGTGGCGGGGTTCGTCGTGCACGACAAGGCCGAGATGAGGGAACAGACCAACACATTGGTGGACGTTTTACAGGAACTCGGCGGCCGACTCGAGCGGGAGAAGAACTTCCCGTTCCTCTTCCTGGAGTACGCCGCTGGCCTGGAACCCGCATGGTTCGTCGAGGTGATGGAGCGCCTCCGGCCCGTCACGCGGGTCAGCTGCTGCATCGACGTCGGCCATGTCGGCATCAAGCAGGCCTGTACGAGCTTCGCCCACCAACATCCCGGCCTCGAACTCTGGACCTTGAGCGCCGAGGATGACCGTCTGCCGGCGCTGGCGACGGACGTGCAGCGTGCGATCGAGACCGCGCTTCCGACCGTGCTCGAGATGACGCGCTCGCTCGGGAAGATTGGCAAGCTCCTGCACTTCCACCTGCACGATGGGCATCCGCTCATCCGCGGTCTCTCCGACCACTTCAGCTTTCTGATCCGTGTCCCGATTCCCTTTAGCTACGCGGGTCGCCGATCATTAAGCACCCTGTACGGGCCCTCCGGCCTGAAGGACATCGTGTCGAACGCCCTCCAGGCATGCCGCTCGGGTGGCGTGTCGTTCACGCTGGAAATCCATCAGGCGGAGGGACGACTCCCCCTGGCCGACGCGGCGGGACTCTTCGGGCACTGGCAGAACATCGCGAACGGAGAGCGCATGAACTACTGGCTCTCCGTGCTGGCCGAGAACGCCCTGCTTTTGGACGAGCTCAGGCGTAGGTTCTGAGGACCTCGTGTACGCCCTCGACCGCCATGCCTCCCTCGCCGACCGCGGCAGCGCAGCGTTTCACCGAGCCGGAGCGCACGTCGCCCGCGGCGAAGATGCCCGGCCAGCTCGTCTCCAGCGGCCCGGGAGAACGGCCCATACCTTTCCACGACGGCTCGGCGGCGACCGCGTGTCCGGTTTTGATGAAGCCCTTTTCATCGCGCTCGATCTCGGGCGGCAGCCAAGCGGTGCACGGCTTTGCGCCGATCATGGAAAAGACTGCCGGCGTCTGCACGGTGCGCCGTTCGTGCGTCTTCGTGTTCTCCAACTCGACCGCTTCGAGAACCTTCCCGCCTATCAGTTTCCGGATCTCAGTGTCCGCTAGAATTTCGATGTTTTCCTTCGCCTCGACGCGGCGCGAAAGATAGCTCGACATGCTCTTCGCTAGACCTTCGCTGCGGATCACCAGCAGCACTTTCTCCGCGCCTTCGGAAAGAAACATTGCGGCCTGTCCGGCCGAATTCCCGCCGCCGGCGACGATGACGGTCGAGCCGTGGCAGAGCTGCCCTTCCCGCGCCGTGGCAGCGTAGTAAACGCCGGAGCCCTCGAAGTTCTCGCGCCCCTCGGCTTCCAGAAGATGATAATTCGCGCCCGTCGCGATGATGACGCACTTCGCGCGCAGGATCGCATTGCAGCCCTCGACTTGGAGGCTCGCGCGGTGCTCGCCATCGGTAAATGCGAGCGAGAGCGCCTGCGCGGGCGTGGAAAATTTCGCACCGAAACGATAGGCCTGAAGTTGCGCGTTGTAAGTCAGTTCGCCACCGCTGATGCCGGTGGGAAAGCCGAAAAAGTTCTCAATTAGCGAAGACGACCCGGCTTGTCCGCCCGGCGCGTAGCTTTCCAAAACCACAGTTTTGAGCCCTTCGGACGCGGCATAAACCGCGGCGGCGAGACCGGCCGGACCTGCGCCGACGATGGCGAGATCGCACGTGATTTCGCTCTCGTCCTCGCCGGTCAGCCGCCTGAGCAGCCCGGCGACGTGCGCGACTTCGCGCAACGACGGGCGTCGCAGCGGCATGCCGTTCGCTGTGATCAGCGCAGGCAGGTCGCGACTTGCCAGGTGCAAGCGCTCACACAGGGCGCGCCCGTATTCGCTTTGAAAAGCAATCAGCCGGTGCGGGATGTGATTTTTGTCGAGAAAATCGTCGAGCTGGTGGCCGTCGCGCGAGTCATCCGTCGCGACGATGCGCAGCCCAGCAAATTCGCGGTCGCGCTGCAGCCGCTCCCGGCGCATGATGAACGCGCGCACGATCGGCTGGCTCACACCGGGTAGCTCAGCCAGCGCCTGGCGAAGCCGATCCGCCGGCACTTCCAGAACCTCGGTTTCATCCGCTTTGCCTCGCCCGCTGGCCAGCGCCGCTGTGCCCATGAGCATCGCCACTTCGCCGACGAAATCGCGCGGGCCGGAGGTCGCGAGGATTTGCTCCTGCCCGTCGCGCAACTCGAAGACTTCGAGTTCGCCGCGCAGGGTCACCAACAGCCCGAGATCGCGTTGGCCCGCCTTGAATACCAACTCGCCGCGCCGCACGATGCGTCGGGTGCCGAGCGGCTCCAGCATGGCAAGCTGTCGGTCGTCGAGTTTCGGGAAGGCGATGTTCTCTGTATCACGGTAAAATTGCTCGTCTTTGTCGAGTTGGGTCATAAGCAGATTCATTAGAGGGCAATGCTCCGTCGTCGCTCCATACTTTTCCGGCGAAACATCTTGGCCAATGGCGGAGCATGTCCCTCTAGAGTTATACGATTTCGACGCGTAAATTACAGCGATACCTTTTTCCGGGGCCCCCGGCCTAGCTCAATCCGTTCGAGCGACTCGGTGAACCGGAAGGCATTGCACCAGTTGTCTCATTGCTCCCCCGGCCGGAAGGTGGTTGGATCAACGGCCAGGTGATCGAACCAATGGGGGGATGGTCTGACGGCTCTCTCCGGCACTTCTCAAAAAACGGCAAGTATGAAAACGATTTAGTTCAGCCGCGGTTTGGAAATGGCCGCGCCGCGCAGCTTCCATTCGCCAGGGGTAGTGCCTTCCCATTCGCGGAAGGCACGGTAGAAAGAATTCGGATCTTGGTAGCCGAGCAAGCAGGCGGTCTCGCCGAGCTCAAGGGACGGTTCCGTAAGGTAAAGCTTCGCGAGCTCGCGCCGAGCGTCCCTCACGAGTTGGCGGAAGCTGGTGCCTTCCTCCGTGATCCGGCGCTGCAACGTCCGAATGCTTAAGCCCAGATCGTTTGCGACCTCTCCAATCTCGGGAGGATGCGCGCCGAGGAGCCGTAACAGGACCCATTTTACCTGGTCCGAGATCGTTTGCCCGGCTTTACGCTCCGCCAACTCGCGGTCGAGCTGAGGACTGAGCATCGCCAGAAGTTCGGCGTTGTAAGTGACGAAGGGCCGATCAAGATCAGCGGCCCGGAAAAGGATCGCGTTCCGGCGCGCTTTGAACCTCACGCGGCAGCCATAGTAGCTTTCGTAAATCTCGCTATGGGCGGGATTCCGCTTCAGTTCGACGCGCAAGGGATGCAGCGGCTGTTGGGTACCGCGACGGCCAAGCTCGAGCACCGAGGCGAACGCCGCATCGAGCAACTGAGTCGGAGCAAACTCGCGGCTCCAGAGCCAACCGAACTCCACACGGCACTCCTCCTTTCCTTCGATCACGCGCATTTCTTCCGCGCAGCAGAGGACTTTATAGCGGGCCAAGCGCTGCACGGCGTCCCGAAAGGTCCGGGCATGCTGCGCGGCGATGTTCATCGGATGATGCTGCTCCCGCCGGACAAGGCCTGGCAGCCTCAAACCAACTCCAGGATCGTCGCTCAACTCACCGACACTTCGCCAGATGGCGAAGAACTGCTCGGTTGTGACCATGCCCTTGCCCGAGCTCCAGAGCGTGAGCGGCAGACCGCTCTTGCGCAGGACCATGGCCGGATCGACGCCTGCGGCTTGCAGGCCGATTTGAAAAGCGCTCGAGATTTTGAACGTATTCACGGGCGATAATCGCAGACATTTACCGGCTCCGCCGCAATTCCATAACCGTCTGCGCCACGCTCGCACCAGTTTGTTGTCCGTCGAAATCGGTGGATCGGCTCAGATCGGCCCATCGCTCCAGCTCGTCAGCGTTATTCCGGTAAGCGTCACGCAAGATTGTCAACGCGTCGCTGCCCAGCACGAGACGAAGCGGCGGCTCGGCGACTTCCGTGATTTGGATAATCACCGCCGCGCCCTTGCGAGGGTCGCCCGCTTGGTGGCCATCGTGTGCCTGAATGATGTCCCGAAAGGCGTGCACGGTTTGAGCATAAGCCTCAATCGGTTTGGCAAAAGCCATTGACGCACCGGCCCAGTCTGTCCGAAAACCGCCCGGTTCGACAATGGTGAGCTTAATACCGAGTGGCTGGATCTCCTGGGCGAGCCCTTCGCTAAAACCTTCGATGGCGAACTTGGCCGCGTGATAACCGGATAAACCGGGAACTGCGATCCGGCCACCCGCCGAGGTGATCTGGATAAGATGACCAGCACCCTGCCGGCGCAAGATGGGAAGGACTGCGCGTGTCACGTACACAACACCCCAGAAATTAGTATCAATCTGACCTTTGAATTCGCCAGCAGACATCTCCTCGAATGCACCAATGAGGCCATACCCGGCGTTGTTCACCACGACATCGATGCGGCCAAAAGCGTTGATAGCGGCGGCAACAGCGGACTCCGCGTCCTCTGGTGATGTCACATCGAGCTTAACGGTCCGAATACGGTCGCCGTGTGTTTTAACGAGATCGGCCAATTGTTCGGGACGACGGGCGGTGGCGACAACCTGATGACCCGCGTCGAGGACGACTTCGGTAAGCGCTCGACCGAGCCCGCGCGAACTGCCAGTGATAAACCAGACTTTAGACATATGTGGATTAAGTGACGGTGACTCGTGGCGATGCGTGTGTGCTCCTACCACGATTTCGTCCACCGTAGCCCCTTCGCTTTCAGTTGTAACTAGCGCGACACGCCATATTACTTGCAGAATACGCCAAACCGCAACACCGCCAGGATGGAAACTTCCCGGCAAGTTTTGGGTCTCCCGGCTCGCAATGCCGACGACCGAGCTTAGGCAATCCGCTCATCCTGAAGGATACAAGCTAATCGATATCCCAAACAAATCTGGACGCGCTGGCGTTGCTTTCGTTAATCTAGGGCATGGCGGCTACCGCTTCGTCGATCGGTGCAACGAGACGTTAGCCGAAAAGTAATGGTGCGTTTGGCCTGCACAGATCAGCTTTTGCTCGGATCCTGAGACAGCAAACCCAGAACGCGCGAGCGCTAAGCCAACGAGGACGGCATTTCGTGGACGCCGAAGAATCAAAATCTGCACCGCCCCATCAACCTGCAGCGCCGGAAGCGCTGCCGAAGCCGACGGCCAAGCTCGCGCATAAACGCCGCCGGTGGGTCGTCACGCTCGGGGCGCTCGTGGCGGTGGGACTGCTCTTCCTGGCAATCCCTCGAATACTCCATGCGTTGAATACGGTCTCGACCGATGACGCCTATGTGAATGGCTACGTGACTTTCGTCGCCGCCCGCGTGACCGGTCAGGTGGCTCGCGTCTTCGTCGACGACAACAATCGCGTGAAAAAGGGCGACGTGCTGGTGGAACTTGATCCGGAGCCATATCGCGTGGAGGTCGCGATCAAACAGGCGGCCGTCGATTCCGCCCAAGCGAACCTCATTGTGGCCCAGGCCACCGTGCGAGGGTCGGTGGCGCAAGTGAGGAGCCAGCGCTTCAAGCTCGTCCGTGCCATCGAAGACGTGGATAATCAAGTGGCGCTGGTGCGAGCGAGAGCTGCTACCTGGGAACAAAGCAAAGCGACCCTGGTACTGGCCCAGGCGGAGTTTGACCGAACGGAACGCCTGCTCGCGACCAAGGTGGTGAGCGCCGAGGAATATGACCAAAGACGCGAGGCTCTCGATGTGGCGAAAGCCCAAGTCAACCAGGCGCTGGAAAATGTCTTGCAGGCGCGGGTCGCGCTCGGCCTGCCTGGCAAGCCACCCGAGGGAACCAGCCTCACCGACGTACCCGCAGATCTCGACCAGACCTTCTCCTCCGTCCGCCAGGCGCTGGCCGATCTGATCCAGAGCGCCGCGCAGCTTGGCCTTGTCTCCTCTTCGTACAATCTCACGCCGAAGCAGACGCTGGATGAATTCTACCGGCGGGACCCCGGCGGCGATATCGATCGCATCTACGCCAATGTCATCAAGAATGCGCCCGGTCTGAAACAAGCGGAAGCGAGTTTGCTGCGGGCGCAGCGCGATCTCGATCAGGCTAACCTTGATTTGCGCTACTGCACAGTGGCCGCGGAAATCGAGGGCGTAGTCACCCGCCGTAACGTCAACCCCGGTAACAACGTGCAAGTGGGTCAGAGTCTCATGGCGATCCGCTCGCTGCGCGACATCTGGGTGGACGCAAATTTCAAGGAAACGCAGCTCCGCAATTTGCGAATCGGCCAACACGTAGATCTGGAGGTGGATATGTATGGAGGTAAGCGGAAGTTCGGTGGACGCATCTCTGGCTTCACCATGGGCACGGGTTCCACTCTGGCGCTATTGCCAGCGCAGAATGCGACGGGCAACTTCGTGAAAGTGGTGCAGCGGCTGCCGGTCCGAATCGATGTGATGAACTACGATCCGAACAAGCTGCCGCTGTTTATTGGCCTCTCCGTCACACCGTCAGTGGATTTAAAAACCGCGCCTACTGGTCCGAACGCCGGGAAGTTTCTCCAGGAACCCGCCGAGCCTGGTGGGGCCACTACCCCCTAGCCAGCCACGCGATGAGCGCCGGAACGCCAGCGATATCCGCTCCCGTCGCGACGGTCAGCCCACGAGTCTTCAATCCGTGGCTCATCGCCCTCGCCGTGGTAGTGCCGACCTTCATGGAAGTGCTCGATACCACCATTGCGAATGTGGCTCTGCGCTACATCGCCGGCGGCCTTTCCTCGGCCGTCACCGATAGCGAGTGGGTTATTACCAGCTATCTCGCTGCTAACGCTATCATCCTGCCGATGTCAGGCTGGCTCGCTGCGCATGTTGGACGACGCAGATACTTCCTGCTGTCGATCGCGATTTTCACCATCAGTTCGGTCCTTTGTGGTATGGCGACGAGTCTAAATCAGCTGATTCTGTTCCGCGTGCTGCAAGGTCTCGCCGGTGGTGGCCTCCAGCCTTCCAGTCAGGGTATCCTACTCGATTCCTTCCCCACCGAGAAGCAGGGCGCCGCGCAGACCCTCTTTGGCGTCGCTGCCCTGATTGCTCCAGTCCTTGGACCAACGCTCGGCGGCTGGATCACCGATCAATATTCCTGGCGCTGGATCTTTTACATAAATCTCCCGGTGGGCGCGCTGGCATTCTTCCTCTGCTGGCTCATGGTGCAGGACCCAGAGTATCTTCGCAACCAACGAACGGAGTTGAAAAAGCGGCCGCAGAATTTCGACTCCATTGGGCTCGGGCTCCTCGTGATTACCCTGGTTTGCTGGGAGGTCCTTTTGAGCAAAGGACAGGAGTGGGATTGGCTCAACGACGCCTTTGGACGCGTGCAGGTATTAGCCACTTTATTTGTTCTCGGCGCCGGTAGTTTATTCTTTTGGGAAACGCGTCACGCGAACCCAATCGTGAACTTCCGGCCACTGCGTGACCGTAACCTGGCCATTTCCTGCGTTATCATCTTTTGCTCGTTCGGAGTGCTTTACGGATCGAGCACGCTTCTTCCCGCGATGCTGGAATCACTCTTCGGCTACGACGCTTTTCACGCCGGGCTCGTTTTGTCGCCCGCCGGAATTTTTACGATCTTGGCAATCATCGTCGTTGGCGTCTTGCTGGGCCGCGGCCTGGACGCGCGCTGGTTGATCGGCGCGGGCTTGCTCATCCTCGCCGCCGGCAATTTCTGGATGTCGCAGCTGAATCTGGACATTGCTCCCTGGCAGGTCGTCTGGCCGCGCGTCGTGATGGTGGCAGGCTTGGGGCTCGTCTTCGCGCCAGTCAATGTGGCCGCGTATCTCTATATCCCGCGCTCCCTGCGCGGTGCCGCCGTAGGTCTCCTGGCGCTCCTACGCAATGAAGGGGGCAGCGTTGGAACTTCGCTCGGTCAGACGATTACCGAGCGGCGCGAAATATTTCACGCTATGCGGCTCAACGAGAATCTCGATCCACTGAACCCCGCCGTAAACTCCTACATCGCGCAGGCGCAGCCCGGCTTCCTCCAGCAGACCGGAGATCCGGCAGCGGCACAGCAAATGGCCTGGCAGTCCTTGGAGAATCTGCGCGAGCAGCAGGCGTCGGCCCTTTCCTATTTCGACTGCTTCCTGGTCTTTGCCGCGGTCGCGGTCGTGCTCGCCTTTCTAGTGCTCCTAATGAAGCGCTCCGTTGCCGAAAAAGGAGCTCATCTTGCTGCGGAATAGGTGCACCTTTATTTCGCGCTTCGAACCCGGAAAGAATAGTCTTTGATGCGTTGAATAGTCTCTGCAACTTCCGCCGAAGCGAGGGATTCTTACTTGGCTTTGCTCTTTGATCCGACCTGATGCTTCTTCTTCACCAAGTTCCCATCCTTAGATGCAAACCCCACGCTTGATTTACCCAAGCCAAGCTGACTTTTCACCGTCGCTTTGGCCGCGCCGAGAAGAGCATCCGAGGAGCCTCTATCGGAAATAGTCCTCGACAAACCGATCGCACCGGCCATCGTCGCCAGCGCACACGACGCGAGTTGTCTCACCTGTTTATGACCGAGCGTCGCCAGCATCTTCGCAAGGGCAGCTTCTAGTCGTGCCGTTCCCTCGGCAAAACGTTCGCGACACGTCTGGGAGATGTGCGGCACGTAACTCGCAAGCGTCGGTAGGGCGCAACTTTCCTCAAGGACATCTCGATGTCGGGGAACAAGGTACCCATCGATAAAGCGAACCAAAGCTTCGTCGGGTGGATGGCCTTCGGTAACTCTGAGCATCCAGGCATAGCGCTCGTTAAAGATCTCCATGATCGCTTCCGCCATCAGTTCGTCGATGGACCTGAAATAAGCATAGAAGCCACCGTGGGTGAGCCCAAGTTTTGACATAATTGCGGCGACGCCAATCGCCTCCGGCCCTCCCAGGCGAAGGACTCTCGCAGCCTCGAAAACGATGTTCTGCCGAATTCGCGCCTTATGATGAGGATTGCGTGGCATTTCGGTTCTTATACAATGATACCAATCATACAATGAATCGAAAAGTGTATCAAGTACTTTCGCCCATTCAATCAAGTGTTGGCAGGTGTTGCGAAGAATCGGGGTGAGAATGCACAACTGTTTTTTGACTCAATATCAAACAATAATATTATCGTCGTAAGAATATATTTATGAAACTGGGTTTTATCTCTATTAACAACCCTGGCCGTCCCGATCGTTTGGGCCAAACTGTGTCTAGCGCGCTAACGGCTCGTCACCCCTAGACAAGCAGCCATTTTGCAGAGACTAAAGAACTGGCGCCTGATAGGAGGAGGCGTGTACCATGAGACCATCAAATCGGCAAAGGTCCACGGTTTGGCGGGCGAGGGTTTTCTGGTGCAGCAATTGAAAGGCTGCCAGACAAAACGTTGATTGAGGATGCCCTAGTATGTGGCTGGCCTTCGATCTCGGCACCAGCGGCGTCAGGGCCGCAGTACTCGATAACGACGGGAAGATCGTCCGCAGCGCGGTAAAGCCATACCCTACTCATCTCGCCAATGGCGGCGTCGTAGAGCAGGAAGTGAGCGATTGGTGGCGCGCGCTGGTCACGGCTGCTCGCGTCGTCGACGGGGAAGTGACCAAGATCGTGCTCACTGGCCAGATGCAAGACCTGATCCTGCTGAATGAGCGGGGCGAACCATTGCGCCCGGCTATCCTCTATAGCGACATGCGCGCCCAGGCTGAAGCCGCCGCAATCATCGAGCGCGTTGGCAAAGAGCGCCTGATCGCTCTCACCGGCAACGAACAAAGCGCCGATAGTCTGTGGGCGAAGGCACTCTGGCTCAAACGCAACCAGCTTGATCTGCTCTCCACAGCGAAAATCCTGCTGTTCAGCCCAGCCGATTACGCCGCCTACAAAATAACTGGGAACGCTGTTACCGATACTACCACCGCCTCGACCACCGGTCTGATGATGTTGCGTGGGCGCCGCTGGCTCGACCGCGCCACACTGGAGGAGTTCGGCAGCGGCGAGATCGGGCCGCGCTTATGGCTATCTCGGCACGAGCGGCTGGATCGCCTCCAGCGCTGCGCAGCCTGGCTCGTCGGAGCAGGGCGTTTTCACACTGGCGCATACCCGCCCGACCAATACATCCACGTTGCGCCGCTACTGACCGCCGGGGGTAACCTTGAGTGGGTGCGCGATCTGTTCGGCGAAGTAGAATGCGGCGGACTGATCGACTGATCGGCGCGGCGCTGGAGCGACCGATAGCCGATATTCTTTATCTGCCCTATCTGGGCGGCGAACGTGCTCCCTTCAGTGACCCGTATGCGCGGGCGGCCTTCATTGGTATGAATCGCAACGCCGAGCGAGCCGATATGTGTCGTGCGGCGCTGGAAGGGGTCGCTTATGCTTATGCGCACGCGCTTGACGCGCTGCTGCCCGAACGCCCGCAAACGTTTGTCTTAACCGGCGGCGGCACGCGCTCCATGGCATGGTGTCAGCTTTTCGCCGATGTACTCGGTCAGCCCGTTTCCATCGCCGAGGATGCCGAGAACGTCGGCGTTCGTGGGGCGCTGCTGGCAGCCCGCTTCGCCTCGGGTTGGCCGAAGAGCTATGCACCGGCGGGTTACTTCCCAATCCGTGCCATCCTCACGCCAAACCCCGATTTGGCGCCCCGCTACGCGCAAAAATACGCTGTTTTCCGCGCTGCCTATCCCGCCCTCAAGCCGATCTTCGCTGCATTAGCCGGCAAATCTCACACATCCAAACGCTTATTTGCGGGCTAGTGTCACTTTCCGAATTAAATGGCATAACTTTTTCGGAATTATTTGCAATATCTCGCCTGCGAGAGTCCTTCGCATGGGAGGGGCGGAGGCGATTGGATAACCACTCGCTAAAGTTAGCGCATTGAGGTTGGCGCAGTATCAAACCCACCGCATGATGATCATCATATTATGCGCACTCAGACGACAATTAAGACAATAAATACGGCCGGTGAGACAAAAGAGGGTGGTCTTCAAAATACTGGCGTCTATTACCTCTCGCTCAGCAAGTGACAGGAAGGTGCCTCCTGCACCACTCTGAGCAAACCGCTTTCTGACTCGACATATTATCTATGAGAATCGCCTTTCTTGGAAGTTGCGCACAAGGCCACCTCAACCCGATGACGGCGCTCGCCCGTGAGCTGGAGGCTCGTGATCATGAGGTTGTATTCATCTCTTTGCCAGATGCTGAACCTTTTGTTCAAGCAGCCCAATTAACGTTTGTTCCCTGTTGCGAAAAGCAATTTCCGGCTGGTTCGGTCAATGAAGTCATAGGCCAGCTGAGCAAGCTTCAGCAAGATGAGGCTCTGCGATTTGCTAATCAGGCTGCGGTGGCCATCACTGAAGCAAAGTTGAATTCATTACCAGTGACGCTCGCTGCGGCCGGCGTGGATGCCATTGTGCTCGACACTTGGCAGTACTACGTCGAACTCGTGCCAATGAAGCTCGGTATGCCCTATGTGCATGTCTCTAATGCGCTGCACTTCGATTTGACTGGGCATACACCACTCTGTTTCTATGACTGGCCAAACGAGGCTACGCCTGCAGCCCAAGCGAGAAACCGAAAGGGCGTAGCCAATTTTGCCGAGTTCCTTGCCCAGGCTAGCGCAGGCATCAGAACCTACGCGGAACGCGCCGGACTCAAAGTCGATTGGGGAAACCCGTATGCTACCATTTCGAAGCTCGCTTGGCTCACCCAGACACCGAAGGAGTTCGACTTTCCAACTTCTCATTTTCCGCCGCAGTTCCATCATACCGGACCTTTTCACGATGGTACCGGCCGGATAGATGCAGATTTTCCCTGGGAACAACTAACTGGAGAGCCGGTTATCTATGGCTCAATGGGAACCGTGCAGAATGGCTTGGCGAATGTCTTTCGCACGATTGCGGCGGCAGTTGCACCACACCAAGGTGTGCAACTGGTGCTTTCGGTCGGTAATCACATTGCTCCAAAGGAGATTGGACCGGTACCCAGCAATACCATCATCGTCAGTCGTGCACCGCAATTGGAACTGCTGAAGCGTACCTCGGTCTGTATCACGCACGCCGGATTGAATACGGTGCTCGAGGCTCTTACCCAAGGCGTTCCTCAAGTCGCGATCCCGGTGACCAATGATCAACCTGGTGTTGCCGCGAGAATAGCCGACAAGAAAACCGGGCTGTTCGTGCCCTTAAAAGAGCTGACCGCGCCCGGTCTCTCGCTGCTCGTCGATGAGGTGCTTAACGACTCTACCTATCGCGACAATGCCCGTTATTTCCAGAAGGTTATTGCCGAAACGAACGGATTATCCGCCGCCGCCGATCAACTGGAACGGGCGTTCGGACTGACCAAGAAGACGACTAAGTCTTCGGCCAGTGAATTGCCGATACCGGAACACAGCAAAAGTCAGTCATGAAGGATTTCGTTCGAACGACCTTTAAAACATCCGCTTGTCGAAGATTATCTTAGTCGATCAATCGCCATTTCTCAGGCGAAAGTGGGCAAAGGAATTGGACTATTGGCTCATCAAAGAGTTATGGGCTTTTCGTGAAAATCGGATCGCCGTCCGATTTGCGTATGAATGGCACGACGAGGTCGGCGACTCCGCCGTGAAGGAGCAAGTTTTTTACTCCCACTGATCTTCATGCTTAGCGGTCGCCCAGGAAGTGCAGGACCGCGTAGTTGAAAAGTTCAGGATCCTGGAGGAAGGCGAAATGGCTTGCGTTGGGTAGGATCAGCAGTCCGGCGCGCGGGATTGTTGAAGCAATGTATTCCGTGTGCTCGCGCTTGATCGCTTCGTCGTGGTCGCCGTCCACTACCAAAACGGATGCGGTGATGGCCTTGAGTTGCGCATCTGTCCAGTTCGGCTGGCTCGCCCACATCTTGCTGATTTGCGCGACAAAGGCATCGTATTGCTTCGGTGTCGCCGAGTACGCCTCATACTCATGGCCGGCGCGCTCAATAAAGGCGGCGAAGGTCGGGTTCTTCTCCACGCCGTCCTTGACGCCCGAAGTAACCGTGTTGGCGGCAAAGGCAAAGATCTCGCCAACCCGGTCAGGGTGGCGCATCGCGAGGTCGAGGCCGAGGATGGCCCCGTCGCTCCACCCGACGATGGCGGCTTTTGACACCTTCAGTACGTCCATCAGCGCAACCACGTCTTCCGCCATCAGATCATAGCCGTATGGCCGAGAATCGCGGGTGCTGCGGCCATGGCCGCGACTGTCCATCACGATCACGGTATGGTACGGCGCCAACGCCTTTATCTGGTTGCCCCAGTACTCCGCGTTTGCCAGGCCGCCATGCAGCAGGATCACCGGCGAGCCCTGGCCGTAGACCGCATAGTGGATACTGATCCCGTTGGCGTTGGCTTGACCGCTACGCTCGGAATGGATTGGCGCAGGCGTGGGTGGCAGCACCTCCCAGCGCTCGGCGGCACTGGCGCGCAATGCAGGCAGAGTGAGAATCAGCAACAGATGATGCATGAACTTCCTCCTCAGCGCGAATTCCCTGTTTTCTGCAATTCGCGATTTCGCGCGGCGGATCGCAGTTCGCCTAAAAGCATTTAATACGTCTCGTCCTCCCCCCGTGTGCGGGTGGCATGGAACCCCTATGCCGGGCGCAAGACATGGGTCACTTAAGCAATACGGTCCGCCCGTGTCTGCACCGGATAAAGATCCTGCACGGATTCCTAGGTCAAAATACCGGCGTTTAGGCTGCGGGCGGTGAATAATCTTCGACGGTTGCTGCGTTAAATTCATTTCGTTCATCGAATATCTCTTCGAACCTCGCTTTCAGAAACGGGAAACGATCTCGATTCACGCGAGATCCCAGTTATTCGTGGGTGAGTGTGCGCTAACTAGCACGAAACCTTTGGTGAAAGGCGATTTTGTCCCAATTGCCGCGATCGTAGTCTGAACCGCCATCGATAGAAGGGTTGAGGCGGACGTTGCGGTAATAGTTTGGCACTTCTGAAAGAGAACCAAATGAAAAGCTCCGCTGACTTTTGCGCACTAGCCGGGATCTTCTGGTAACTCGGGCAGGCGGGACAACTTCTCCGGATTGGTCACAATGTAAATTGCCTGGATCCGCCCGTCATTGAGGTGAAGAGTGAGCACCGAATATGGCTTGCCATTGAGATAACCGACCAAGCCGCGTTCTCCATTAATCTGCGCAGCGCGTATTACTAGATCCTTCGGGACGGTCGTTCTAAGACCGCCCATTATGCCGCGGGCGACCCTTTCTGCACCGTGGATCCGCTTCGGCACCGCAATGCCTTTTCCGCCGCCGTCCGAGTAAAGTACGACATCGCGAGAGAGCAGGGCGATCAGGCCATCCATCTCTCCATTGCGGGTTGCCCGAAGAAACCGCTCGAGCAAGTCATTGCGCTCCTCGGCAGATGCTTTGAACCGCCGGCCCACGTCGCCGACGTGCTGGCGCGCCCGGCGCAGAATCTGCCTGCAGTTCGCTTCGCTTTGACCGAGAGTCTCCGCTATCTCGGTGTGCTTGTAGTTGAAGACTTCGTGCAGAAGAAAGACTGCACGCTCAACCGGTGTTAGACGCTCCAAGAGTACAAGAAACGCCATGGAAAGCGATTCGTCGATCTTCAGGGCCGTGAGGGGATCGCTCCGCGGATCGGTTACCAAGGGTTCAGGCAACCATTCGCCGAAGTACTCCTCGCGTTGGACACGGGCGGACTGCAGATGATTCACGCAGAGACGGCTAATGATGGTGACTAGAAATGCCCTGGGAGATCGAATATCATCGTCTGAAGATTGCTGCCAGCGGATAAAGGTCTCCTGCAGCATGTCCTCGGCATCGGCCACCGTTCCGAGCATACGGTAGGCGATCGAGAAGAGCAGGCCGCGATTCTGGTCAAAGGTCGCTAACCGGATCACGTCGCGCGCCCCGTTGGTCTCAATTCGTCCGTGATGACGAGGATCATTGTTGTTCTGCATATCTTTCCGCTCCAATCCGAGGGGTGAATCGTCCATCAATTGGCAGCTTCCTGTCTACGGCACCAAATGTTACCTCATCCCTCATCTGCAGAACGTTAATCAGCTGCAAACTCATTACGAGAAAGAGGAGGCACGCCGCTCCTGATGCCCGACGAATGTAACAAAGTATTTTCATTGCTCTCAATCTTGTTGAAATACAAATAAGAAACAATTAGTGCGCCTAAGAACATCAACGATTTTCATATTCGCTAACGAGGAGAAGACCGGTGAACCGGCTGATTTGTGACAAGGACTAGCCTACAATCCGTGCTCGACTCTGGCTCAGTAGATGATTTTTGCGGGCTAGAACCCCCTCCGTTTTTCTCCTTTAGCCCCTGCTCAAATGTTCTTCTTTCGGGCATTAACAATCGCCAAGCTTGAGTTTGCATGTCGTCGCGATACATTCGGACTCCGCTGGCGCGTTCGTCTAGTCGGTTAGGACACGGCCCTCTCAAGGCCGGTGCACGGGTTCGAGTCCCGTACGCGCTGCCCACGTAACTCTCTGATTATTAGGGTCAAACGACACGAGAGAACGTGAAGAAGCCTGAAAATCATGGATTCGTGTCTATTTTAGTCTATTGTTCCTGGCAGTGAAAATCAAACTTTTCGAAGTCAAAAAATGCTCCTCTGGTATGAGCAGTGCTTACCGGATCGAAGGAAGTCCGACCGGTTCCAAGCGTGAAAGATTTTATTTTGCCACCAAAGCGGCAGCGGAAAAGGAAGCGGCGGAGCGCAACCGGCAAATCAGCGCATATGGTACGCAAGTATCACTGGGCGATGTCGAACGGACACAAGCAGCCCAATGCTGGGATCTGTTACAGCCGTTCGGTGCTTCGTTGATCGACGCTTGCCGGTTTTATGTCGCACACTTGGAAAAGCAAAACGGCTCGGCGACGGTTGCAGAATTTTGTCACGCGGTACGCAAGGAATTCGACCGTAGGCTTGATCACACTGAAATTGGCGAACGCCACCATGAAACGATGGTCCACACGTTGAAGCAGGTGGAGCGGGTATTTGGTGATCAAAAAGTCAAAACCATTACCGGCGAACAAATCAAAAGCTGGCTGTCCACCTTGCCGCTGGCTACCAAATCCAAGAATCGGCATTTTGGTTATGCCAAGACTGCTTTTGCCACCGGTAAGGAATTGGGGTTGGTCAACGTCAACCCCCTGGAAAATGTCACGTCATTCCACGTCAATAAAAAGCTCGTTGCTCCTCCACGTCCGTTGGCTCCCGCCGAAGCAGTAAAACTGATCAACTCAGCCAGCGAAGACGTCAAACCTTGGATTCTGATCGGCTTGTTTTCTGGTGTCCGTAGCGAGGAGCGCAACCAACTTCGTTGGGAAAGTGTGAGTGATACCAGCATCGACTTGTCCGCCAAAGTCAGCAAAACCGGTAAGCGTAGGATTGTACCTGTTGAGCCGAACCTATTGGGATGGTTGAAGTCGTATCGGAAAGAATCCGGCTTGATTGCTCTCACCGGTAAAGAGGGGCAGTACAGCCGTAAACGGATGCAGGAAGCATTCACCAAAGCAATCCATAGCTCTGGTATCGATTGGCAAGCGAACAGTCTACGGGACTCGTATGCAAGCTATCACTTCGAGAAATACGGCAGCGCTGCCAGCACAGCAAAAAATTGCGGCCACTCCGAAAGGATGATGGGCGAGCGATATGCTCAAGTGGTTACGGCAGAAAACGCAAAAAAATTCTGGTCAATCCTGCCTGGACCAAAAGGAGAAGCTAAAATTTCGGTTTGAACTTGTTCTTTTGCTGCCATAAGTCCAGTTCGGCGCGAGTAAACGTGAAGGTGCGATAATCGACTCTCACGTGGCCGATTGCACGGAGTTTGCACAATTCGCGAAGCTTGCGCGGAGTAATTGCGAGATGGCGGCTGGCTTGGTCTAAATCGTAGCTGCCTTCCGGCAACGGAGCCGTCGTCGGTGCCACTCGTAAAAATTCTTTAGCCATCGCAACGGACCTGTCCAAATCTCGCCTCACTTGAAAGACGCTATCGATTACGAGTTGCATAACGGCTTTGTCAGAGTTTTCTTGTTGCAGTGGGCTTGCGCCTAGAATTTGCTCGCCGCCCAAATGGTGGGTTCCGCTCCGAGAGGCGCAAGCAGTTTCGCATAAGTCTTGTCCTCTGTACCCATCGCAGCATGGGCGGGCGGCAGGTACGGTTCGCCGCCACGGTATAGACAATGGACAGCAGTAATAATCAACCGATCGTACTTGCCATTAACAACAAAGCCACGGCCATAGCCCACAGTGACTACCGAGCCTTTTAGTAGTCCTTTATCGTTCATAAAATTAATCAAAAACCGATCGGCGCTGGTACGTTTCTATTTGGCGGTAAAGAGATCAGCGCCCTCTCCTTCGAGTCGCACTCCAAAATATCCAATCCTGCTTACGGTAGTCTCAATAATCTCTTGCTCAGTCAGACCCCAACTATGATTGCGCCACAGTCCGTTTTCTCCAACCGAATCAGCTATCACTCGGCGCACATACTTTGATTTGAGAAGCCGTGTGGTCTCAACCAGCGGATGGCCACGCTGCATACGGAAGCCCTCTCTTCCTTTTAGCGATTCGAACGGTTGTAAAATCTGCGATTTAACGAGGGTTGGCGCTTTGTTCATCGGTTATCCCCGGAAGAGATTCGGTAGAGGTAAGTAAGGGAGTCATCAGGATTCTCAATGCGGTCTAATTTGTCGATGGCGCGGTTCCGGTAACCCATATCGAGTAGCTGAAGTCGGGTGTAGATGTATTGACCGCTAGCGGCATTCTTCCGTAGCTCTGCCAGGTACTTGCTCGTTTCGGTTTCCAGCTTTGCTGCTCTCTCTCGATATTTTTTGAGCTTGGCGGCAAGGGAGATAGATATTGTGCCCTTAGCCTCCAGACGCTCTAGTGAGCGTATGTTGCGTTCCAGCTGGCGCAGGTTCTGCTTGTTTTCTGAGTGCTGGACTCTGCGGTCTTCGTTGTTCATTTTCGTTTCAAGATCGCTGATGCCGGAGACGAGCCGAGAGTTCACGCATCAATTGCTCAACTTGTTCGAGCTGCTCCTCAAGTCGAGCCGGCCGAGCGAGGACCGCACCAGCGTTCATTTATCGCCCCTCCTTTTTCCCCTTAAAAAACGCCAGCCTAACCTTCCTGTCCCAGCGTTGTAGGTTTCGGTTAGCCTGGTAGAGCAGGTCCAGCGCTTCCTGTGGAGTGAGGGTCTTGGGTTCAGTGGCTGGTTTATTCATGATAGATTATTCCGTTTTGCGAAACCCATACTAAAAACTTTGAAGGGCATGAAGCGCACCGTGGCATTGAACTGGGTCTTACCGGCAACCCCTTCTGGGATCAACTTGGCGATAGTTAGTTCATTGCTAATAGCGGCCATAGGACAAGTCGAGCACGTTGCAAGCACTTTCTGAACATTTATACTAACCCTATCTAACAGTTGTCGTTTAACTCGGTTTGGCTGTCGGCTATGTAATATTACTTTAACCAAAAAAACGGCTCTGATGGCTGATCCACGAAATATTTTCAGCTATTTTTGACTCCTTAGAACTAGATTATGTAAGCTTTGGAGGAACCTCCCCTTGAGTTTCCATCACTTACGTCGCAAGGCATAAGAATTAACTTCTTATGGCGTACTTTGGCCGCATTGACGAACCCTCGGATCGGCATTTAGCTAATGCGTCGACATGGAACCTCAAGCTACCGAACTTACCATCCCTCCGCAGACGCGTGAGGCGATGCAGATGGCGGAAATCCCGCTCTATATAATACTGGGCCCGCCCGACGCCGTCCTAAAGACAGATCAACTACCTATCGCGCTGAATTCGATCTGGGACCTAGCACCCCTTGGCACTAATGCGGGCGGACTCGCCCAGCAGATCACTACCTTCGCCTTGCGCGGGCGCAAACTCTATCTTGCTTTTGCCGCCAATCCAACCACGGATCCGAATGTACGGCACGCCCTGGGGTCAACCTGATTGGAGCGGGTGCCGACGTCGCTCTGTTGCGGTGGGAACCAGCGGGAGGGAAATCCCTGCAAGAGTACCTCACTGGGCAGACGAGCACGAAGTCTGCGACCACACTCCTCGAAGAGTTAACCAAAGACGCTTCCCCACTCTCTCACGCAGTGGTGGAATCGGATGGCGAGATGGTAGAACTGGAACTGGCACAAGCAAACCTGAGACCGCTCCGCCTGCACTCAGTGTGCAAACTCTTCGGGCCGGCTCTGAAGATTGCTGCCGCACGGTTGGAACAAGCCGTGACCGAAGAAGCAGAAAGCGAGAGCGTCACCAGCTATCTCAAAGGGTTACAGATCCAGCCTTGGCCGGATCCGGTTAACGGTGTGGATTTGGTGGACGAGATCATGAGAGTCATCAACGCGCACGTGGTTATGACAGATGCCAAAGCTTTAGCCACCGGACTGTGGGTGTTGATGACATACCTTCCGAATTCGATCGACACGATGCCACTGCTCAGCATTTGCAGTCCGCAAAAGCGGTGTGGCAAATCCACGCTGCTGCAGCTGCTGACCCAATTGTGTTACCGCCCGCTACCGTCCTCCAACATTTCGATGGCGGGAATTTATCGGGGCATTGATCTGATGCATCCGACCCTGCTGATTGATGAGTGTGACCAGTGGTTGCGCCGAGAGAAGGACGCGATCGGAGTCCTCAATAGTGGTCATAACCGCGCCATGGCCCATATATTGAGAGCGGACGGAAACACTTTGCGCAATTTCTCGACCTGGAGCCCTAAGGCGCTGGCAGGAATTGGGATGCTCAGTACGCACGCCGACACCTTGAGTGACAGAAGTATCATCGTCACCTTAGACCGTCGCCGGAAGAATCAAACGATCACCCCACTACGCAGTGCACCGGCTGGTCAGTTCGAGCGCATGCTCGACAGATCTTTACCTGGACCCAATCGCATGCCGAAGATATAGAGGAGAGTACACCTGAGATTTCCGATCTTTTTCACGATCGCGAGGCGGACAATTGGCGACCACTCTTTCAGATCGCGGATGTCATCGGCGAACCTTTTTCGAGCTGGGTGCGGGAGGCGGCGCTAAGTCTGCATGAGGTAGAGACCGAGGAAACGCTAGACAACCTGGTCCTCTCGATCATCCGCAGAACTTTCACCAAAAACAAACGCGAAATCCTCCACACCTCAGTTTTGCTGGAGGCTCTCAATGCGGATCGCGAATATCCTTGGTTTAACAAAGAGAAAGGTATGACAGCGGAAAAGCTCGCCAACTTGAAAACCGTTAGTTTTTGCTGAGCTACGTACTCTTGGCGCAGGCGCCTGAGAGTCTCGTCCAGAAGAGTCATTGCCCAACGGGCATCGAAAATTTTCTCAGCGGTCAGCGTATCGTGAGGTTCCGACCGGTAGCGTTCGTCACCACTTTCGAAATCGAGAGGAACAAACTCTATGTTCCCTCCTCTTTTTTGGCTGCGCCCCCGGTCGAACTGGTCCGAAAGATAGTTTCGAAGTGAGGCAAGTAGAAACGAGCGAAATTTTCCCTTCAAAGGCGTGACTTGGCGAAGCGCCTTGCGATCGATCAAACTAAGAAAGAAGCCCTGCGTCAGATCTTGGGCATCCTCGGCACTGCACCCTCGCCGGCGAATAAACGCATAAAGCGGGTACCAATAAAGTTTGCACAGATCCGAAAGCGCCGCTCGCGAACCAGGTGCCTGGCTCTGAGCGGAAAGCAAAACCGCACTCCACTGGGTGGTCCGGAACCGACCGGGGCCGTCACCCACCGAACTATCATCTGGTTTCACCTGCGCTCCCGTTTTGCCTCGGAGTCTACAAGATCCGATTCGAATTTGGAAGAAGACATTCCAAGGAGAAATGCGGAACGCGGAGTGCGGAATGCGGAGTGGGTGATCCGAAGCTCGAGTGCGCGCTTGGCCTAAGCAACAACCGGCCGATAACGATCCGGTTAGTCCTTTCTCCGACTCGGAGGCCAACGATTTCCAGCCTACCTGAAACCTCCGGTCCGAAAATCCTTTGTAGTGCATGAGCGTCGCCCGGTTGGCGGCTCACAACCAAGATCACTATGAAAACAACTTCGATCCCTCCTCCAACTTTAATTCGTACGCTGGCACTCCGGTCCGAAACAGTGCCTTCCGACCCCGCCTCATCCATCATCTTAGGTGAGCGGGACCTCCTACGTCGCAATACGCGGAGCTTTTTTAGCGCGGTTCGAGTTTTTCTTTCCAATCTGGCTGATAGGTCCGCGTTCCAAGAGGTCTCCTCGGGCCGAGAAGTTTCAATCATTTTCACTTCGAATGGTCCCCTGATTTATCGATGGGACTCGAATAACAACCCGCCTGCCCGATCATGACCATGAACTCGAGCTGGGCAGCACTTCGCAATCCTGTGTTCAGAAGACTGTGGGTGGCCACCGTCATTTCCGGAACTTGCGTGGCGGCTCACGATAACGCGGCAACCTCTCTGATGAATACCTTTGCTGGTTCGCCGTTTCTGATTTCGCTCATGTCGACGGTTGCATCACTACCTTTCTTTCTGTTCACACTACCGGCTGGCGTCCTGGCCGATCGTGTGAACCGAAAGAAATTGACATGCGCAATCAATGTCTGGTTGGCGGCCGTCGCCGTTGCCCTGGCAATTCTCGGTTGGCTGCATCTTCTCAGTCCTTGCCTGATGCTGATCAGTGTTTTCTTCTCGGCAGCGGATTTGCTCTGAATGCACCGACCTGGACGCCGATTGTGCCTCAGGTCGTCTCAGACACGGAACTTCCCTCTTGGTAGTACGTTGGTTGTTTCCATTGCAGAACCGACAGAATTACCAAAAAGAAACAGGCGGCATTTGCAACAAATACAATGTTCGCGCCGACCAACGGAACCAACAAGCCGCCTAATGTTGGGCCGACAATTCCCGAGATGTTGAATTGCAAACCGCCCAACGTCGCAGCAAAAGATTTCGTCGCCAAGCTTCTCCCAATCTTTCCGGACGGTGATCCGCTACATTCGTTACACACCTGAGCTTCAGATTGTGAAATTTTCTGTTTTCACTGTTCATTTCAGCGGTTCCAGTGGCGATACCGGTCGTTGGTCTCAAAGTGTTACACCTTAGTTCGTCCGAGTTGGTCTCCTGTTCATGAGTATGGGAATTGGCTCCGTAATCGGAGCACTAACCATCGCTCCATTGCTTAGAGCTCGCTTCTCGTCGAATACTCTTACCTTATCGGCGAACTTGCTGATTGTTCTGGCTTACGGGTCGAGTTATTTTTGCTAGTCGCAGCGCTTGTCGGCGTGGGATGGACACTCTCCGCTTCCGAACTTTGGGTGACGGCGCAGCGCGCTGTGCCAGATTGGATGAGAGGTCGGATCAATGCTACCATCATGATGATCTCGCAAAGGAGCAATGGTTCTAGGCGGTCTGGTCTGGGGCACGATGGTCATAGTTATCGAACCTAGTTATACTCTGCTCGGAGCGGCAGTTTTTTTCCTCTTTACTCTGTCGCTGGCCGCTCGGCTATCGATCGACTTTAAAGGAGGCGTTTCGAACGTTCTATGTATGGAGCGGGAGTTCTGAAAGCGGATCAGCACGCGGCTTTGCGTCAGCGATTCCGCTGTGTTCAGGTCGGTGCCGAGCTTGAAGGTTAGGGTCACCACCAGCTTGCCGTCGCCTGTCGAATGGCTGGAGAAGTAGAGCAGGTTCTCGATGCCGTTGAGCTGTTGTTCGAGCGGAGTAGCCACGGTCTTGCTCAGCACCTCGGCTGAGGCGCCCGGATAG